>Ga0307508_10000642_pt1 | contig 42097 bp, 56 predicted proteins | sample 9_EM_MG_FD_203089 | JGI IMG/M metagenome (GOLD analysis project Ga0307508, IMG submission 203089) | Populus trichocarpa ectomycorrhiza microbial communities from riparian zone in the Pacific Northwest, United States - 9_EM | ecosystem: Host-associated > Plants > Roots > Unclassified | place... | reverse complement strand
CTTAATCTTTTCACCGAGACTGGAGGACCGCTCTCTATATATACATGCACATCCAATCCGTTACCCATCACCGGCTCGTCTAGATCCTTTGGTGGCAACTTGCCACCTCCGGTCTAGATGTCGCCGGGCCTAGATGTCGCCGGTGGCCATTGGCCACCTGCGCCACCTGATGCCTCCCGCGCGCGCATCTGCTCGCAGCGGTCTAGGCAGGCCTCGGCGGGCCTCGTTGGGCGATCGATATATCTAACAGGATGCTTGCAAGTGCGTACTATGTATATACATATGCATCGAGAGTGTGAAAAAAGAAAAAAAAAGGCTGAAACAATATGCCGAAAAGCCGCAACAAACAGACATCCATCCTGCAAAAAGAAATCGAGATGACACCCTCCTGTCCTGTTGCGGTAAATCCCACTCCTAGAACGCGCGAACCCCCTCCAGCTCCATCACTACCACCAGCATCCCAGTCTTCAAGATACGTTGTGATAGCGACATCACGCCTCACTTTGAATGACTGCTCACTGGGAACGCTCCAGCGGGCGCGTAGACATGGAACCCACTATATTTCAGCCCAACTCCCTGTAGGTTTCATCGTATTTCCAGGCAAAAGAGAAATAATATAACAGGAGAGTTATAGGAAATTTAAAGGAGATCGTCACTGCTGTTGTAATCCTTCTTGCCACTCAATCACACCAAACTCGACATTTTTTTGTGATCATGCACTCGGCCGAGCCCTGGACGGCAGAATTGCTCCCGAGACGCGATAGTTCGGTGATCACTGCACGCCCAATTAGTACTAAGAGGAAGATCGAACTCCGTGGCTTGACTTACTAGAGATTGGGATAATTACCGTCCATCTTTCCCTAGCGCCTAGGTTGAGAGTCTGAACGATAAGATTTGTATCGATAACAAACGCAGTGATCTCTGGATAGAAGACCTCCGCCTCCAGGCCCTTGACTAGTACAGACCGGGACACCATACAACCGGATCGGTACAGATCGGTAATGTCACTGACGTACAAAGCTCGAACCTATCCGCTTATTAGCACCGCACTCACTCCCGTGTCATCACCAAATCTAACCTGTCGACTGTGATCCGCGGGTATGTTCGGCAAGACCCAAAACTTCACCCATAGTGTCGTCGAACTTGATATGGAACACGGTGGAGTGGGGCTGGCCGACTGGTTGACTAACACAATGGAGTGGCCGACTGGCTGACTTCTGCTGCTAAACACATCCGGATTGAAGATGGGATTAAAGACCGTTACAATCGGGTCCCTGTCGGAGCTGAAGGGTCGAGGTGCACCACGAGAAAAGAGTGGTTGCAGGATGTTAAGCCTCACGATATTAGGGAGATGGTTGTACCAGTCCATCGCTATGTTCAGCCAATGTTTCCTGTCACATTCGTCATCCTCGATCGCCATCCTGTAACTCGCAAGGTCCCCCAAACACTCAATCCAGATATCCGAGAAAGCGTGCACCGTTTCGTAGAATTCAGTCATGAGAGAGTAAGCTAGAGATATGAAATACAACAAATGCTCCTGCGAGGAAGGTCGGTAATAGCGCAGCAGCTCCAGAAAACGGTGGATCCCATGGTACCACATCCTGGCTGGCATCCGGTACACCTGCGCGATCAAAGAGGGTCCTGCGGTCGGGTGCTGTGAACATTGGAAAAAATCGTAATACTTATAGAGCAGGGTACGATGTAGGGATGTGAACGCTTGCCTGGAATTGTGTCAGTTCCTCACCGGCACAGAAGCCACCAACCCGTACTTACCACTGCTCGTGACTCAACATTGGTAACCCGCTGGCTAACTCCAAGGCTTCATATTTCTTGGAAATGGCTTTGTAACACTTCCGTTCTACCATAATAAGGCCGCAGTAGATGCCTGTAGCTTCGGAAACGAGGCTTTCGGCACTGAGTGGTGCTCCTTCTCTTGACCGAATGAGAGGGGGATCATCCTCCTCTTTCTGATGTCCTACATAGAACAGTGTCAGTGGACCGGCATTTGCACTGCTGATCAGAAGCGCAGTACACGTACCATTGCTTGGTGCCGGCGATTCCCTAGTCTTTCCGGTATCCGCCGCTACGCTGGACTGAGACGCAATGTGGGACGCCGCGATCAGTGTCGGAGGCTGTATTGAAGTGGAATCGGCGTTGCCTTCTCTCGGAAGCGACTTCACCAACTGCATGTCTTCGATCCCGGCCGGCCTTCGAATTCATGTCTGCTCTGAGATGGGAGGGAGAGAGACAGAGGAGGGGGGGGGGGGGCGCAGACGGGGTAAGCACCTCGTACACGGTCCTACTCTGTCCGCCACTCCGCCGGCTCTTCCAGCGCTGACCAGTAGTCCTACTTCGTCTTCCGTGTCGAAGGCGGCGGAGGTAGACATGATGCTTGGTGGTGGTGGAAGTTTGTCTCACAGTTGCTAGATGGCAACGAACTTGAAATTTTGGGGCTGAACTCTGGTCTCGGTGGTGGGCTCGGTGAATGTGTCGTATTGTCGCTGAATGGCTTTCTTCAGCGTTTGTGGGTTTCGGACTCCTGTTATACATACGCTGCCTGCGCTGGAACGCAGAGGTTCGAAGCGGGGCGACGAGAGGGCACTGAGCACACTCAGTGCACACAAGATACAGGGCACTGAGCACACTGAACGGAACGTTGTGTGCACACCTTTTGCACGGAAAGTGTATACACACAAGGGCAAATTGGGATTGATGGTAGAGGGTCAGTGCCGAGCTAGTGAGTGTGCTACTTGTTTTGTCTTGGTGAGGTTACCCAAGTAGGTATAAGAATTCCCTTGGCCTGCGCTTGTATGAAGATGAATAGCTGCCGCATTTTCCAGCGGAGCGGTCAACTAACCCCGCCACCTGGTAGATTCCAGGGCCTCACATCGTTCGGTGTGGTGAGACCGCATATTGGTAGTGGAGTGGCCGTGTTTGTCTACGTGGCCTTCGCCCCTTACGAAATTGTCACTGCCGATGGATGGAATCGGGGCACGCTGATCTTTAACAGATGGACTGTTGCGTTCGGGGGGCGTTAAACCCACCACAACCAGCACCACAGCCGCTTGCCGAACAGGTATGTAGCCCTCGCATTTTTCCCAGTTCTCCGTTCGACCAGGTGCACAGTCCCGCTGCATAGCAATGGGCTAGTGATTCCCCCCAGTCGCAAGAGATACTTCATACGACGCACACTTCCAGCCGCTCGTTACAGGGGCTAGCATTAGCCAATAGCCACTCGCAGGAGACACGGCATATGACGCTCATTACAGGGAATAGCATTAGCCAATGAATCATCAGCCGCAGTCGCAGGAGATACGGCATACGACGAATCATCAGCCGCTCCCAGTCGCAGGAGATACAGATCGATGCAACACACACCTCCAGCCGGCTCTTTGCAGAATCTAAGGTCTTGAGCCCACCAGGCAGCAGCCGAGGGAGAGAGAAGAGGAGCGGAGGGTAGAGGCCGCTGTTTCTCACCTTCATGACCCAACACGTCGTATCACTCAGCTCGCTCTGCGACCACCAGCGCCGTAATTAGCCAATGACGAACGCCCAAGATGGCGGCCAACTTGTTCAAGGATTGAATTTTAAAGGGGTGAGGGGCGTGCAGCAGAACCTCACCGTCCTCGTTGGTCTCGCTGTCCTCGTCGTCCTCGTCCTTTTTCTGCCACATCGCTTCAACCCCTAAACCGTCCAGCCAGGCTACAAGCCCCTGTCCTCGCCGTCCTCATTGTTCTCGCTGCCCTGCTGTTACTGTCTCTTCGCCCCGCGCTTGGACCGGCTCCCGACGTCCCTGTTGTCCTTGTCATCCTCGCCGTCCCTACCGCTGTCCGTCATCTGCGTCGTTCTCGCTGACCTCGCCGTCCTCGTTTTCCCCGCTGTCCTCGTCGCCCTCGCCGTCCCTGCCGCTGTCCGTCGTCCTCGTCGTTCTCGCTGTCCTCGCCCTCCTCGTTTTCCCCGCTGTCCTTGTCGTCCTCGCTGCCCTACTGTCGCAGTCGCTGCCGCTGTCCTCGTCGCACTCGTCGTCCGCACTGCTCTCACAGTGTTCGCGGGCGGAGAGCCCACGACTTGATGGAGCTGCCGGATGCTCGGTGGTATGGAGAGATGGGCAATCATGGGGGGGTATCAAGACCCACACGGGCTACAGTCAGGAGGCATACGGCGCAGTGTGCGTCGTCCTCACTAGAGTGCTGGAGATCGCTTCGAGAAGGTGTTTTGTGAGTGGAAAATAAGTGGGTATTGAGTGGGAGGGTATTAAATCATGACGGTCACTCGGTCCGCCGGGGCGCAAATTGTGGTCATGAACTATCATCCCAGAGGGCATCTGCGCGGAGACAGTAACAGTAGAATTGGGGGTTGTTCGGCCGTTCCGACTCATTTCGTTGTTGAATACGAAACTATGACTACAATCCATATGTTTCAATGCTTGCTTGTACATACCTCTGCTGCCAACATCCTCATTAGTATATCGTACTACATCGGTGGGTGGAATAAGGATTGTGCTAGCACCGTTGTGTGCGGGTATCTGGCGTTTAGCTGTACCAAGATGTCCGGAGGTCATCCATCCATCAATAGTGGGTTTGTAGTAGTACTATCGTGGTGAGCCGCTGCTGTGGTAATCTCACTAGAATTGATTCCACTACCGGTACTGCTCTTAACCCGAAGACAGCCAGCCTTGCTGTTACTGTCTCGTCGCCCCGCTTCGACTGACCCCCGCCACCCCCTTCCCTTACTCTCCGCCCAGATGCCCTCTGGGATGATACTTCATGACCGCAATTTCCGCCCCGGCGGATCGAGTGACCGTCATGATTTAATACCCTCCCGCTCGCTACCCACTTATTTTCCTCTCACAAAACACTGCAAACTTTGGAGATCAGACGAGGAGAACTGATCGAGGTCCAGGTTCGGACAGCGGCCAGGAATGAACAGTTTCGATAAGTGAATAAATAATGGGAAAAAAAGCCGTTGGCTAAGCTAAGGAAAGCAACTTGATATCCCCAGCCTCTCCGGGCGCCTGGCCCCCTGCAGCACCTTTTTGCTTTCCGACATGTTCTGATCTTGTACACAGAAAAAGAACAATGAAGTGTCACTAGCCAATACAAGGTGGTAGCTTGGCTCCCCCTCACTCAGTCTCATGAGACGCGGCCTCGTCAAGTCTAGGCTGGCCCTCGACCCATATATCTGACATTGCTAACGTGGCTCAGAGCAATCCGGCAATGTCATCGTCGTTGATAGACTCCAAAGTGTCGGGGATTCGTAGCGTTTCCCTACGGACAACAGACATCTGTCGAACGACTAAGCTTCCTTGAAAAGAGTGGCCTTGCTGAAGGACGACGGTGAGCAACCAATCCGACGCTGAACTTGCTACTGGTGAGCCACTGAGCAGAGGCCCACTGTGTGTAGAAGAAATTAGCCTAGCCTGAGCCTCCTAATACTGACGGGTAATTATTACAGAGAGCAAGCGGAGTGATTGTACATATCATGTGGGCATAACATAATTGCCTAATCTACTAACTTCAACCATCGGTCAAATTAAACTCTCGTTTCCATCAGCTTCCTGCAGAAGCGATAAGCCATACTGAGCGGCTTTCCTCGCTTCTGCGAAACGCACCGCCAGAGTCGCAGACTCAATAGCCTTCTGAGCTAGGTCGCGATGATGGGAACCTTCCGCAGCTGCAAACTTTTGTCCTAGCGCTTTGTGGTCCTTGACCAGCTGCTGGATGTATTGGGCTTGCTCGTCGTTCGCCTTGACTAGCTCGTCATTCTCCTTGACTAGCTTGTCATTCTCCTTGACTAGCTCGTCATTCTCCTTGACTAGCTTGTCATTCTCCTTGACTAGCTCATCATTCTCCGTGGCTAGCTCGCTGATGTCACGCCGTTGTGCCCAATAGATGTTTTCGCCGGTTTCCGTCGCGAATTCATTGACTGGGTCTGTGGAAACGTCGGTAGCCTCTACACCAGAACGAGCGGTGTTGTCCTCCGAAGCTTGAATAGCTCCGTCACTGCCGAATGCGATCAGGACAAGATTGTTCTCGTGTGGGTGGTTCATCGTAATAATCAGGTTGTCTGAGGGCCTGGCGAGCTACGCGAAGGATGGCAGGTTATATATGTGCTTTATCACGAGGGATTTGGAAATCTAAATCTGTTGGTAAATAGATCCTTGCTAGCTGCACAGCTGCTGAGGAGGCCTCCGGAGCAGCCGAAAATCGACGTAAGGAGTTAGTTAGTAGACGCGCGCCAAGAGGTAGTGGAGAGCGAGATATACTCTCGAGTAACTAAATAATAAATAACCGTGTAAAACCTTATGGGAAAACCACGGACTAAGCAAAAGAGTAAAGGAAAGTGAAAGGAAACTTATTTCAACCGTGCTTCACCAGAAGCCTCCCCTCGATACCAGGCCGATTCCCGGCTCTAGTTATATATGTATCTCCCTCTCACTGGTGTGACGGTAAAGCGTCACATAAAGTTGTAAAGGCTTCGCGGTCAGTGTTGCAGGATACATGCCGGTGGTGAGTCTATCTTTTTTTTTTTTTTTTTTTTTAATTTATTCATTACTCGTGTGCGACCTATGGAGATCATGACGAGATTATGTACAGTCCGTTTCCTGTCCGCTGTCCGCGCGGTGGCGGCTCATTGCAAGTGCCCCTTTGCCCACCTCCCAGGCCTATCCCGAGAAGCTGAGATACGTACCAGAAAGAGCCAAGGAAAACCGCCAACGGGGCATCCCCCGCCTATCCCACTTCTGCCGACGCCATGAAGTCAGGCATGGGTAGGAACAGCGGTAGTTCCCCCCCCAACGTCTAGCTCCTCGGCCCCCGCTCCCTACTCCTCCAGCCACTCCCGCACCTCCAGCTCCGACACCGCGCTCACCGCGTCGTCCTCCACCGCGGCCGGCACCCGTCTTCCCACATCCGTAGAGGACAGGAAGTGTAGTACCGCCCGCACACACCTCTCATCCGCCAAAAGGTCCCAGACCTTCCACCTCCTTCCACATCCCAGTCTCCTTTTCACCTCCGCCAAGAGGACCTTCTGCTGAGTCTTCCACTCGGGGCACCGAGTACCTGTACCACCAGCACTGCGGGGTGGGCCAGCTCGTTGTCCAATTGAGGTACTGCCCGGTTAGGCAGTGCCCTGTCTTATCTGCTGTACTGTCTCGTCGCCCCGCTTCGACCAGCCCCCGCCCTCCCCACCCGCCACCGCGCCATCAGGCTTTTGGCTCTTTGGCAATCGGTATTTCGTCCTGTAGGTTCGGCTTCCCACCCATTGCCGAGCCTCTGTCCACTTCTTCTCCGAGACCTCCCGCTTGAGATGGCGAGGGACTTCGGGAGGGGGCCCGCCTCCCTCTCGTTTTGCTGGCTGGGTCAGGCCCCAGCACCTCGGAGCTGCTCTGCTCCGCCGCCGCCTCCTTGGCCCACTCGTCGGCCTTCTCGTTGCCGACGATACCCTTGTGCGCTGGGCACCACCGGACCTCAATGGTGATGCCCGGCCGGGCCAGAGCATATTGCTGCCCCGGGCCAGGTTCGTCCGATGCCATCCTCCTGATGGCTGCTTGTGCGTCCGAGAAGATGGTGACCCGCTCCGGGGTGGTGTCTCTTGGTGGTGAGTCTATCGTGGTATGGCATCATAGGATAATCGTGGCAGGGTGGTGTACGTAGTGCTTTGTCGCGAGACGGGGGGTTGCACTCTAACCTGGATTGAGGGACTGTGGTGAGTTGAGAGCAGTACTGTTGTTGAGCGGTGGTGGAACAGTCAGCGATTACATCACAAATCTAGTGAGATTACCACCGCAGCGCGATTATGGCCTGATGCGCTCACCACGCTCTGCCTTTTGGCCGCCGTGCATTCGTTACTCTGGCCCGCCGTAGCACCTTGCCCCAGACTCCTTCAAGGCATGGCCACGAGCAGAATGGCGACGAGAAGAATGGCAGAATGGCGACGAGCAGAATGGTGACGAGCACGACGGAGAGTAGAGAGATGACGAGTCGGATCGGTGGTGTAAACGAGATAAGGGGGTAACCTAGTTACTGTAAAAGTTACCCTGCTACTAACAAACACCTTCGCTTACCAGGCATCCAGAGACAGCTCCAAGCGTCCCCCTCCCCCACCCCCCCCCTTTTTTTTAAATCGTTTACTGCAGTTCCAGTGGAGTGCTCGACTGCACCGTCACTAGGTTTCATCCTACTCGTCATCATTCTCCTCATCACCATCACCGCCATCGCACTCACTGTGCCTGACTCGCCATCGTACTCGCCGCCAGCGTCCTGACCGCCATCCTCCTCATCGACATCGTGGTCGTCGCGTCTACTTGCCATCTTACTCGTTGTGTCAGTGCTTCATGTGTGTATCAGACACCGTTCGATCTTGCAACACAACAACGATTGCTTCCGGAAAACACAGTGTTGCAACATAGGATCGATAAAAACGAAGATAGCGGAAGGCTATGGAGGTTTGCACGGATATTCAGCATGGGGCGATCCACTCCCAAAAAGAAACCAGGAACGCCAGTCCGTTGCTTGCGCGCGATTCGGCACTCCGGAGGTGCTGCTGCGCACCTCTACCCGCTGGTCTGGGTCTTGTATGTACTTGTCATTTTCTCGTCGCCCCGCTTTGACCGGCCCCCGCCGCCCTCCCAAATTTTCTTTTTACTATGCCGTGCTGACAGCAGGGGGCGTTGAGCGAGGGCTGCAGCTCACGGTGCAAAAAGCAAAGACAATTCAACCTCATCTACCGCTGTGGAGCGATGCACATCGCATAGCTAATAAGCAGCTCTGGCCCCTTGGAGAGGAGTGAGCTATTTGCCTTGATTCACCTCATCTTGTTGTCCCCTCCGTCTACCTGACGCCATCGCACTCTCCCGCATCGAAGTTCGACACGGCATTCTTTCTCCCGGACCGGAAGGATGGAGGTATCGCGGTCTTTACAGTGGGCACCGTCTTGCCACCAGCTGCCCCCGGCGTTGTCGTCATGCTCGACAGTCTTCGCACCCACGTTCGGCTTTTTCACCAGCCACCTCGGTATTAACGTCTACCGTGGCGGCATCACGAACGACCATGACTGCACGGTGCCTCTCGATCCATCCTTCGTTGTCTTTCCGGATAGACCACTCATGCAGTACCTTCGCCATAGCCCGTCGCACCCACACACGTATCCGTCACAGCACCTACTGCACGCCCAGCCGTTAGTCGAGCACATAGCGCACGCTTCCGGATGAGCCGATCCACTCGGGGCACGACGGCGACTTCCACCGCAGTAAGACGCAGCTGCACCACGGCGGCAGCACCCACCAGTACACCGCCTCATCCATTGCGCAGGCGCACCCTCACCCTTACATTCCCTTCCATTACCCCGGGATCCCGGCCCCCACAGCATGCCGCCCATGCCAACTACGACGTGCCAGCTGTCTGCCGAGACAGACGACAACAGCGCCGACGGCGAAGACTGCCGTCCAACGGCCGTACCGCGAGCTCACCACGAAGCGGGCCATTACCGAGGACGACAGACTGCTGCTCGAGCTCAGAGTCCAGCAGAAGCTGTCCTGGAAGATGGTCGCCCATCGCTTCGGCGAGCTCAACCGCGGCCAGTTCAAGGTGCCCATGCTGCAAATGCGCTACACTCGGCTCAAGGGTTTCCCGAGATGGTACCCGAGAAGAGGTCCAAGAAGTAGATGCCGGTGAGGGAAATGGACGACGAGAGCCTCCTCCAACCATCTTTTTTTTCCACGCTTACATTTCTTGCCTAGATACGATACCGAAGAAGGTTGGGTCTAGTTCGAGATGCAGAAGTGGGAGCTCAGGCAAATACCGCTGTCTCGTCACCCCGCCGCCGTCCCCCCCTTGGCAACCACCCCCTTTAAAGCGAATTGGCAAGTGTATCACCACTCCAGCTCTGCTGTTACTGTCTCATCGCCCCGCTTCGACCGGCCCCCGCCCTCCCCCCCCTGTGCGATTGGTGCTTGGCATGGTCCCGCCAAGAAACCGAGAGCGATAACAATCCGTCGCCGAGCGACCGATGCTTCGACCAGCCCCCACCGCCGCCCCGAGTGATACAAGTGACGAAATTAGGACGGGCGCAGGGTAATTGACCAAGACCTGCAAACATTGAGAAGGCCTGGATACCGAGTTCTGCGGAGTTAGCGAGCCCAATCCTGCGTCGATAGAGATATTACTTTCGGATCTTCATCCACCGAGAAAATACCCACCCCCGGGGCATCGCACCTGCGCGCCGTCCTGGCACTCCTCCACTTCCGCCGAGTACGATCGCAACCAGGAGGATGGCGGTGAGGACACCGGCGGCAAGTTTTTTTTTTGGTTTAATCATACTCGCATACAGCCTATCTAGACAATGGCGGTGTAGATTATCTGTTTTTCCCGTTCGCTGTCCACGTGGCGGTCATCTCCCACTACATCATTCCCACTCACTGGGTCTCCAGATGCGCGCATACTCCCTTGATGAGGTCAGTGATGGTGGGAGCCGGTCGAAGTGGGGCGACGAGAAAGTAACCGCAGAGCTGGAGTTGGAGGGTAGACATAGATAGGGAACATGGGTAGGAGTAGGGTGACATGACGTACGGTGGGAATTGGTGCAGCGAATTTTCGCATCCAGTACATCGCAGAAAGGCCCAGACGGTACCATTTCAATTTGTAGCGTATTCTTCCGATTTCCTTTTGTCCACCTTGTCGTAGCAATGATTTAGGACTTCTAATTTTGTGTTCTGTCGATCTGTTCGGGTAAGGGTACGTAGGCATGAGGGGTCACTCGCAACGGAGAGCGCTGACGGCCTATATACGCAAACACTGACGGATCGCGGTATTTGACTCAGTTCTCCGCCAATTGTCACGGCCAGCGCCGCGAAGCAGGCCTTGCACACGGCATTGATTCCTAACCATGTTTGTTGTGTATCTAAAGTGTTGTTCGCACGCCCGGAGTTAATGGGTGTAAGGAAAGCGTTTCCAGTACTGTGGAGCTAGACACTCAGCCGTGGCACTTACACTGGGAACATCTGCTCCACCCCCTATCTCATCCCGCTTCGACCGACCCCTGCCACCCGCACAGAAGTCCTCGCCCTCGTTGCGCTGTCTTCGCTGGTGCCACTGTCCTTGTCTCGTAACCCCGCTTCGAGCGGCCGCCGCCCGTCCCTCGCTGTCCTCGCTGTCCTCACTGTCGTTGCCATCATCGTCCCTCTCGTGGTCCATTACTCAATTATCAGCTTCAAAATCCATTCGCTTGCCATGCAGCGACGCAATAGACTGGTTTCCTGGGACCCCCTTCTGCGCCGGGTACCACCTGATTTCGATGGTGATGTCCGGTCTGGCCCTCCGTAGCACCACGATGTGCTTCCTTGCCTGGAATGCGTACATCTGGCCGGGCCAGACTCCTCCAAGGCCACACCTGATGGTGGCCTGGGTGTCCGTGAAGATCGTGGCCCTAGAGCGGCACTCTCCACATTGTATGCCTCCTCGACGACCACGATGTCGATGAGGATGGTGGTGAGGACACACGATAGCGTCACGACACGGCAAGTATGTTGCCGAGCTTTGTGACGTGGATAGCGCAGCTCTTGAGTGTCAAAAACAGTGGTAAGTTGGCGACTACGAGTACGACCGCAACGGGGAGGATAGCGGTGAGGACGCTGGCGGCGAGTACAATGGGTGGCGGGGGCCGGTCGAAGCGGGGCGACGAGACAGTAACAGCAGAGCTAGAGCCTGGAATGACGGGTGTGGTGAGGCGATGGCGACGAGCAGAATGACGACTAGTAGGAAGGAGAGTAGAATGGCGAGTAGAGTGATGACAGTGTCATTGCAGTGAAACTGAGAAAAATGGGGGTAACGTACTGTACAAGTTACCCAGCTACTACCCCGCTGTGAATGAGGTTTTTATCTTGATAGAGTTGAACGCCGGCGATGACCGCGCGTCTGAGCGTCCCAGTCTCGCTTGCACTCCCTCGCACAAAACGGTGCTAGCACTTGAAGACCGAGGCGCCAATCCTTATTTCGCCCGCCGATGTAGTACGATATAGCAATGAGTGTGTTGGCAGCATACACAAGCATTGAAGCAAATGGGTTGTAATCATGAATATTTAACTAACGAAATGAGTCGGAACGGCCGAATAGCGCCCGCGCTGCCCCCCCACCACCCGCCACCCGCCGCCCGCCGCCCGCCGCCTGCACCCCGCCACCTCTCCGCCCCTCCGCCCCTCCACCCCCACCACTCCACTGTAAAGCAATATTCTAGTTGATCAGAAAGGTCTCACAAAAAAAAGCAGAAAGGAAAACAAACCGCTAAAAGGAACGAGATTTCCAAGATTGGATAGACAATCAACATGTGAACTTTAGCGGTGAAATTGCTTTCGCTAACTGCTCATTGAGATGCACTTGATATTGTTAGCAGAGAACACGCGCGGACACAATCACGTACCGCTGAGCTGCACCATATCTCCCTTGATTGCCTCATGCCACTTCCTCAAATTTGCTCCCTCTTTTGAAACCCTGAAACACTCCCAAAGACCGACATCTAGCCATTCCTGATACCCAAGACAAAGAGCGACAGAGACATCTGTTTTGTGGCGGCACGGGGGATGTCGACGACGAACGGTGCCTCCGGGAGCACGCTGCCGGGGGTGAACGGTTTCTCTCGGGGTGAACGGTTTCTCGGGGCGAATGGTTTCTCGGGGCGAACGGTTTCTCAGGGGTGAGCGGTTTCTCGGGGGTGACAGTTATTGAGAGTAAACCTGAAAGAGTTAGCACAGCAGGCTAGGAGGGGTGTGAACCTTGTGGGTGGGCGAAACAAAACCCGAGGAAATCCTCCAGGCTGCTGAGGAACAAAACCCGAGGAAACCTCCAGGCTGCTTGCAAACAAAACCCGAGGATAAGCCTCCAGGCTGCTGGGGAACAAAACCCGAGGAAACCTCCAGGCTGCTGGGAAACCCGAGGAAACCCTCCAGGCTGCTTGCAAACAAAACCCGAGGAAACCTCCAGGCTGCTCGCAAACAAAACCTGAGGATAAGCCTCCAGGCTGCTGGGGAACAAAACCCGAGGAAAACCTCCAGGCTGCCGGGGGCGGCGGTGTCCGGTCGAAGCGGGGCGACTAGACAATAGCAGCAGAGTTGAACAAAACCCGAGGAAACCCTCCAGGCTTCTCGCAAACAAAACCCGAGGATAAGCCTCCAGGGAACAAAACCCGAGGAAAACCTCCAGGCTGCTGGGGGCGGCGGTGGCTGGTCGAAGCGGGGCGACTAGAAAATAGCAGCAGAGTTGAACAAAACCGGACTCCAGGCTGCTTGCAAACAAAACCCGAGGAGGAGCCTCCAGGCTGATCTAGTGACAGCTTAATCAGTGAAACTGAAGAGAAAGAAAAAAAAAGAGACCAACAAAATATTCTGTGTTGAGCAGGCGACATAGATCTTGTCGAGCAGGAATGGTGGGGGGGCCGTCGAAGTGGGGTGACGAGACAGTAACAGCAGCGCTGGAGTGGTCTGAGGCAGGAGTTGTGGAAGAGGGGGAAGATGGCCACTAACATAAGTAAGAAAACCGGGAGACGGGAAGTGGGTGGTCAGCCTCCCCTCCCCTGCACTCCCCTACGAATCAGAACAGGAGACGAGATCCACCTTCCTCTTCGGGTTGCCGCGGGCTTGCGTCTTGGCAGATACTACACAATGAGTGGTGCCAAGACTCTGTCCCATGTACTCGTCACCATCTCCGCCACATACTCGTGGCGTATCGTACTTTACGCATGGTTGCCCTTTGGCCAAAGTCCAAATCCACAGCCAGCAATGCAAAACCAATTAAGTTTTTAAATACTGTTCACAGATGATAGATAACATCGTAGCGGATCACCTTCTGTTGTCAGATCGTTGGTTGTTGAGGTACATATTCACAGAAGAGTGGTGGTGGCGGTGGTGGAAATAGTGGGTTGGGGCGAGCTGATAGCGGTGAGTAGGTGGCGGCAAGTAGATGGGGGGAGGGTGGGGGCTGGTCGAAGCGGGGCGACGAGAGGAGGGCTGGGCAAGAACCAAGTCACCAGCACCTAACTTAAGAACGTGCACCTTGCAAAACCACAATTTTTTTGGTGCGTTCCTATAATCATAGCCTCACGCTGATTTAACAAACGAAACGAGTCGGAACAGCCGAATACAAATGACCAAATAAACAAAACATATATATAGAAGAAACCCAGGAAACCCCGATGTTAAGATGACCGACTCAATGAACACTACAAAGCCAGATTAGCCGAAGGGAATTAATGGTAGAGGAGCGGATTGAGGTGCATACTCTTTGTGCTTCTCCAACAGAACACCAGCTCGCATAACGTCACGGAGGTAAATCATAACTTGACCAGCTCAAATGACTAGCTACCGAGGCTGTAGCTCGTTCCTCGCTGGCGTCAAATACCTGACGGTTCCTGAAAGCAATATTCTAGTTGATGATCAGAATGGTTTCACAAAAAAAAAAAAGAGCGAAAGGAAGACAAACTGCCAAAAGGAACGACATTTCCAAGAGTGGGCACAGACGAAGGACATCATCAACGGATTCAGGGATAGTGTGAACTTCGAAGCTCTGTTTCCCAGTGAAATTGCCTTCACCAACTGCCCACATGAGATGCACTTGATAATGAATCCCTGGCGATGTTAGCAGAGAACGACACGTGGACACGATCACATACCGCTGCTGACAATTCCCCACACTATGACCTTTTTGAGCTGCGTCATATCTCCCTTCATCGCCTTGTGCATGTCAACCAGCATGTCGCGCATTAGGCGACTCACTTTGAAAGTATCGTCGTGCCACTTCTGCGAATTTGGTCCCTCTCTTGAGAACCTGGAACACTCCCAAAGACCGATATCTAGCCATTCCCGATTCCCAAGGTAATGAGCGACAGTGGCATCGCTTCTGTGGCCAGGAACTGGCTGGCGCCGTCGTTTGTCACAGGCTTTCGACCAGCGAATACCCGAATGTGGAGGAATTTCTGCGTGATTGATAAGGACTGGAAGTGGCCTGAGAGCGTTGTCCCACATTTGTGTGAACATAACTGAAAACGTTGCCTCAGCGTAAAAAGGGACGTATCTCATCTGGCCATCTAGGAAATAGGTATACCTGTTTTGAGGGTCAGCGAGGTTGACACGAAGAGATGGAGGGGGAATGGTGTGGCCGGTCGCAGCGGGGCGACAGGACAACAGAGCCTATCGGAAACATACATTGTTAGAAACGATTGAGAATGAATGTGCTGATATCATTGCCTCCAATCATCGTTGGTTACTAATTTGCAAGATGGTGCAGTTTGCGACCACAATGATTTGGCGAAACCATAGAAACGGTCTAATCGTGAGGTAGTTTTCGGATTGCCGAATTGATCACAAGAGCGCAATACCTTGGTTTCCAATTGTGTTCGGGCCGACTCCATGAGACCCAGCGGAATAGGACCTGTCGGGTAAGTGATTTGCTGCACACGTTGGAATTCTGACTCAAGCATGAATACCGGCCGAGGCTCATCAACATCAACAATGTAAGACGTCAAGATGTCACGCATAAAAATTTCAGGAGGAATTGAGGAGAGGAATTGGATAAGGTGATGCTCAACAAAGGAGCCATCAACTCGTGACCAGCAGATATTAAGGCGCGAACGCCATTTCGCGACAAAACTTTGTGCTTCCGCAGTCAAGGTACGAGATGATTCCTCCGAGGATGTTGACAATGAACGATGCCTCCGTGAGCAAGCAGTTTCTGTTTCTTGGGGCGAACCGTTTCTCGAGCGCGTTCTCGAGCTCCTCGGGCGGCGCAGATGGGGTGAACGGTTTCTCCGACGCGAATGACTTCTCGAATGCAGACAGTCTCTCCGGCATCTCGAGCACAGATGGTATTTCCGGGGTGAATGGCTTCTTGAGGGTGAACGGCTTCTCGAGCGCAGATGGGGCGAACGGTTTCTCGGTCGTGAATGGCTTCCCGACCGCGGACGGGGTAAACGGTTTCTCGGGAGTGAACGGCTTCCCGAGCGCAGACGAGCCGAACAGTTTCTCGGGCGTCAACAGTTACTCCGATTCTGTCTGGGGGAATGGCTCCTGGATGTCCGACCGGGGACATGAATATCGATTTTAACGTCACGACATTTATTGAGTGTAAAAACCTGGACACAAGTTAGGAGTGGTGTGAACCTTGCCAGGTGGGGCGAAACAAAATCCGAGTAAAACCTGGGAAAAAAACCCCCCGCGAAGAAATTGTACGTACTGGAGATTTAGGTCTTGTGACTTTTTGATCTTGTGACGGCTATGTAGATAAAACCTATGATCAGTAAGAGGTCGGAAGTAAAGAAATTGTTGTGCGGAGGGGGAGGAGCATACAGAACGAGTATCCATTCTAGAAGGTGAACGTGATGCAGTGAAACTGAAGAGAAAGAAGACCAAGTCTTGTTGATTAGAAATGGTATCTACCCTCGGTGCGATGGGGTAGGTGGCCATATAAGTGAGGAGGCAGGACCCTCCACTCCCCCACGAATCAGAATAGGAGACAAGATCTACCTTCCTTTTCGGGTTCCTATACGGGCTAGCATCTTGGCGAAAACAATACACAATCGAGTGCAATATCGTGACCCCGCTATAATCTTGTCACGTCGTCCCTGTCACTGAGAGCTGCACTGACGTCATCGTCACGTCTTACTCGCTACCAGGCATCATCTGGCCAAAGAAATAAAACAGAAAGGGCCTATACATAAACTGGCTACCGGGGCTGTAGTTTGTTTTTCGGCGGTATCAAATATCTAGCGGTTCTGTAAAGCAATATTCTAGAAAGGTCTCGCAAAAAAAAGCAGAAAGGAAAACAAACCGCCAAAAGGAACGACATGTCCTAGACTATCAACGGTTTCAGGGATGGTTCGAACTTTGAAGCTCTTTTTCCAAGTGGACACGCAGATACAATCACGTACCGCTGATGACAGTTCCCCAAACTATGACCTCTTGACCTTTCTGAGGTGCACCATATCCGTCTTGCCACTTCTTCGAACCCTCTTTTGAGAACCTGAAACACTCCCAAAGACCTATATCTAGCCGTTACTGATACCCAAGGCAAAGAGCGACAGAGGTATCGGTTTTGCGGCCAGCGTGCACTGTCGTTTATCAAGACATTCTGCCGTTTGGAGGTCACTCCGTCGGGTGTCGCACGTCCCCTTTTGCGCTTCGAACTATGTGGCGAAGGTATGCCGTGGGTTTCTTGAAAGTGTTTTTGAAGTTCATCTTTCGAATATGGCTCTTTCTGACACAACGGTTGAGGGCAATGTTGAATACGAGCATCCAAGGGCACTGGGTGTTCCTTCTAGATATGCCCCTGCAGCAGAAGGAGCGAATTAAACGGCGTGTATCGTTTGGAGGAAGGAAGACGCTCGTTGCCCAAACAAAATGGGCACCGCCCTAGCCTGGAATCCGATGGGACACAGATAAAGTCCTGTAAAGATTTCAAGTGCCCTGAGCAGTGATCCTCCCAGGAAAATTCACATAGGTGAGTCTCTGAACAACATAAAATCGGGGACATGCTTCTAACACTGTCGACAATATTGTGGGCCGTTTTCATGTGCTGCCAGATAGTGAATTGATTGATTGATACATAGTCGAAGGCAGAACATTCTCTCTATATACAACGGGCCTGAGGGACTCGCCAAGGGGAAAGGACGGAAGACTCGAGCTGGTGCTCGGAGACTCAGGCAGCTGTCATCTCCGGACACCGTCTCCGGTCCGTCATGTCCGGACGCCCATTATTCTGACATTTGCCTTGACACTTTGGGTCCATAAGACACGCGCTGGGTCCAGATGGCAAATGCCGTGACACACCCCGTCCAGACGCGCTTCGCCGTAGCAGGTGTCGTCTCGATACGCATCGCCGTGACACAGTGCGTTCCGAAGGCCTTTGCCTTGACACTCTGCGTCCGTAAGACCCAGGCTGCGTCCAGATGGCAAATGCCGTGACGCATCCCATCCGGACGCGCTTCGCTGTGGCAGGTGTCGTCTGGATACGCATCGCCCTTTTGCCAGCCCTCGAGGCGGATGGCGGGGCTTTGGCTTCTGAGGCGGACGACAAGGTATTGCGGGCGCGCAAGGTAGATGACAAGGTTTTGATACCGGACGAGTCGGACAAGCTTTTGCCAGCCCTCAAGTCGGACGACAAGCTTTTGCCACCGAGCGAGGTGGATGACAAGCTTTTGTTGTCGGGAGAGGCGGACAAGCTTTTGCCAGCCCTTGAGGCCGGCGGCGGGGCTTTGTCGTCTGAGGCAGACGACGTGGTATTGCTGACGCGTGAGGCAGATGACAAGGTTTTGGCACAAGCGTTTGCCAGCCCTCGAGGCGGGCGGTGGGGCTTTGGCGTCTGAGGTGGACGACAAGGTACATATTACCGGCACGCGAGGCAGACGACAAGCTTTTGGTGGCGCAGACGACGACGTATTGCAGGCGCGTGACAAGGTATTGCCAGCCCGTGACGAGGTATTGCTGGCCTGCAAAGAGGTATGGCTGGCACGCGACGAGGTATTGCCAGCCCGTGACGAGGTATTGCTGGCGTGCGACGAGGACAACAAGCTTTTGCCAGCCCTCGAGGCGGGCGGCAGGGCTTTGGCGTCTGAGGCAGACGACGAGGTTGTTGCAGAGCACACATGGTCACTCGTTTTCCTTTTTTTTCTTTTTTTTTATTTATTCAGTACCCGTATGCGACCTATGGAGATCATGGCGAGGTTATGTACAGTCCGGTTCCTGTCTGCAGTCCGCGCAGTGGCGGCACAATGCTAGCACCCCTTTGCCCTCCTCCCAGGTCTGTCCCCAAGAAATGTAAAGCGTATCAAGGAAATTACAAAGGAAAAATGCTGCCCGTCCCCTAAGCCCCTCACTCCCCTGATGCCATGAATGAGGGTGTGGGTAGGAACAGCGGGGGTTCCCTCGTGCCCCCCTCCCCGGCCCCCCACTATCCCTCCTCCAAGAACTCTCGAACCTCCAGCTCCGACACCGCACTCACCGCGTCATCCTCTACCGGGGGCAGCACCCGCCTTCCCACATCTGTGGAGGACAGGTAGTCAAGGACCACCCGCACACACCTCCCATCTGCCAAAAGGTCCCGGACCTTCCACCTGTCCCTCCCACTCCATGAACAAATGCTCCCGGGTTTGCACCGAGTGCCTGCACCACCAGCACTGTGGGGTGGCCCCTCTCTTCATCCAGTTGAGGTACTGCCCGGTTAGGCAGTGCCCCGTCTTCAGCTGGTAGAACCAAGAGGCTCGGCGAGCCTCTTGGTGCTATCCGCTACCGTGCCACCGGGTTTTTGGCTCTTTGGCAGGCGGTATTTCGCGTTGGAGGTTCGGCTTCCCGCCCATTGCCGGGCCTCCGCCCACTTCTTCTCTGAGATCTCCCTCTTGAGGTTAGAAAGAGATCGTGGAAGTGGCGCGAGGTATTCCACCCCGCGAGTTCCGGGCTTTTCCGCCGCAGTCTTTGCCCACTCATCGGCTTTTTCGTTGCCGGCTATACCCTTGTGGGCTGCGCACCACCGGATCTCAATGGTTATGTCCGGCCTGGTCCTGCGCAGCGTGGCGATGTGCTTCCGTGCCTGGACGGCGTGTGTTTGTCCTGGGCCTGGTTCGTCCGATGCCAGTCCGATGCCATCCATCTGATGGCCGCTTGGGCATCCGTGAAGATCGTCACCCGTTCTGGGACGTATCCTTTTGTGACCGACTCCAGAGCGCGGGCTAGTGCCATGCATTCCCCATTGTAGGCCTCCAGGTTGGCACCCATATGGGCCTTGACTCCCTCCCAGGTCTGTCAATGCTGCCATACTACCGTGTACCCAGTGGCGCCGTCGTCCAGCCGCGATCCGTCTGTGACCATCGTGAGCCCGGGGCAGGTCTTCTCTGCCTCTGCCTTGGCCTTGGCCTCCTCTTCCTGAAGGATTTCCGCGTCGAGGGCCTCAGGTTCTTGGAGCAGGACTGTGCTCTCCGTTGGGCCCCTGTGGGACAGGGCATTCGTGAGCCGTCGTCCGATTGCTGTCGGGGCTCCAACTATCTCCCGCGACCAGTGGTAGACTCAGCAGTCGAAGCCCGAACCTCCTCTGCCTGTTCTCCAGCTGCGTTGCTGCTGCCCTGAGGCCAGACTCCATTGAGAGGGCTCAAAGATTGGTTGTCTGGAAGCAGCCCGTTGTTGCCCGGGCCTCCTGGTTGACCAGCAGCTGCAGCTCATCCGCCTGGCCCATAGTTCCCGGGACGTGGTCCCCCTTCCACCAGAGCTCTGAGCCGAACATGGCAACCGACTGAACGCACGCCGTCATAACCTTTCTGCAGTTGGCGGGTGACAGTCCCATCTGCCCCGTGAGGCGCCGGAGGCGGGTCATAGCCTTCTGTCCCTGCTTCAGCCGGGTTGCATGATGGTCCTTTAGCAAGAGCTGCGAGTCCAGCCACACGCCAAGCCATCTTGTAGCCTCCTTGTTGAACGAGACGGGGTTGCCATCCACCGTCACCATTTCCTTGGACGCTTTCTTCTTCTTTCTCCGGAACAGGGCTGCCTCAGTCTTGCTGTGGTCAAAGGCCACACCATTGCCAGCGGCCCACGCAACTGAGACTGCCGCTGCTGCCGTGAGATATCACTCGTAATCTGCAAATGCGTTACGAATCACTGCTGAAGCTGTACACCCAGGTGCCTAGATGATCGGTCGGCTATAGTTTTTATAGTTGAAACTGACCTCTACCTTATCGAAGCTCGTTGATGTCAAGTTTAACCGCCACAATAAAAACCGGTCACGTGATTACCGATACCAACGACTCCGTGTGCCCCCGGTCTATCATTACGAGTTGCAGTAATACACAACACCAGCCTACGCACCGCTCACCTATCGTCATACGCGTTACAGAAACGCCCTGTTACGCATCACTGCCTTACTTCTCGTACGCGTTGCTTGGATGGCCTCATTCTCCTCGCTTACTTACATCTCGTATGCGTTGCTCTTCCGCCGTCATTCTCCTCGCTGACTTTCATCTCGTAGGTATTGCTCGTCTGCCGTCATTCTCCTCGCTGGCCTATATCTCGTACTGGTTGCTCGTCTACCATCACGTACGCGTTGCTCGTTTGTCGTCATTTTCGCTGACCTGCGTTTGAATGTGTGGCAGAAACGCCCTGTTAGGCATCACTGGCCTACTTCTCGTACGCGTTGCTCGTCTGCCCTCAATCTTCTAGCTGACCAACATCTTGTACCCGTTGCTCGTCTACCATCATTCTCTACGCTTCGCGTACGCGTTGGTCGTTTGACGTCATTTTCGCTGACCTGCGTTCGAACGTGTGGCAGAAACGCCGTGTTAGGCATCACTGGTCTACAGCTCGTACCCGTTGCTCGTCTGCCGTCATTCTCCTCGCTGGCCTACATCTCGTACACGTTGCTTGTCTGCCGTCATTCTCCTCACTGGCCTAGTACCGGTTGCGGTTGCTCGTCAGCCTCATTCTTCTTGCTGGCCACTGCTCCTACGCGCTGCTCGTTTGACCTCATTTCCGCTGACTTACGTTCGAACGTGGCAGAAACGCTGTGTTATGCATCACTGGCCTACTACTCCGGCAGAACTAGCATTTGCTTTCGCGTAGGTGATGGCATAGAGAGCAGGAAGGAATTTCGTGGACACCTTTGGTGGCCACGTCTTGAGGGACCACTGGAAGGGGGCAGTAATTCTTCCTCGCTTGTTACCAGTATGTGCTTACTTCTAAATAATCAGTTCCCCCCGTCCCCCCCGGGGGCCAACTAAACAAACGGACGGACGGACTGCCGGATAGCCCCGTCATCTTCTTGGACTGGGTACTCAACGCTATTTTCTCCAGAGAACACCGCGAGCGCATCTGGCAGGTCAGTCAATCGCCGCCGCCACTGCCAAGCTCAGACTCGAGATTATCCACTCGTCATCACTCTACTCCGTCCTGCTCGTCGTCATTCTGCTCGTCGCCATTCTGCTTGTCGTCATTCTGCTCATCGCCATCGCCTCATCACACCCGGCACGCTCGCCATTGTGCTCACCGCAGGCATCCTGACCGCCAACCTCCTTGTTGCGATCGTCATTGCCAACGTACTTGTCGTGTCTGACTCGCCTCGACTCACATCCTCATCATCGACATCGTGATCATCGCGTGCGGTGTTGTCTTCCCGCGTACCCGTGACCCCCGTACCGAACGCCGAACCTCCCTCATATCTGAACCCCCGCGGTACTGTGGAGCTAGCTCCGAGCCAGCTCCACCCGCCCGTCCTGAAGCCCACCGAAATGTGGTCACGTCGCCGTCCTCGCCCTCCCAACCCCGCTCTCGTTGTCTCGCAACCCGCTTCGACCGGCCCCTGCCCTCCCCCTGCGGTCATGAACTATCATCCCGGAGGGCTCATCGTCGAGGTGCTGTGGTGCCTCGCACACGAAGGGTTGGAAGGGAATGAGAGAGCGGACAGCGCAGCAGAAGTAGCAGCGGAGGAACCAGATGCGGGGAGTAGAGTGGCTGGGCTACACTGATCGATATGGGAGAAGACGGATGCCACTCCCAAGATCCATAGCCAACATCAGACGCCGTGAGAGAAAAAGTGGGCTGAGGCGCGGGACTGGTCGGAGAAGAGAATCAAGAAGAAGAAGTGCAAGATGCTGGAAAGGCTGAGGCAGATCGCAGCAGTAGCACGAGGCCCGAAAAGACTGGCAGCGCGATTTCACCACCTCAGGACGGGACACTGCCGCACGGGGCAATACCTAGAATGGACAAAGAACGCAGACACGGCGGCGTGTGGGTGGTGCCAGTGCAGAAGGCAGACGCGGAACCACCTGTTCAAATAATGCAAGCAATGGAAACAGCAGCAGAAGGTCCTGTGGAAAGAGGTACGAAAGGAGACAGGGAAAGGAAAGAGCCGCTTCTCGGTCCGGACACTGCTGGCAGACGGGCGATGCACCAACGCAGTCCTGGCCTTTTTGTGCGCCACGGAGCTGGAGAGCAGGGTGGGCCCGAGGACAGGGGCAGCACCGACGAACGATGAGGACAGAGAAAAGGAGAGTGTGGAAGAGGGTGAGGAGCTGGGGAAAGAAAAAGAAGAGGAGTAGGGGTGAGGTGAAGGGGTGTCACTCGTTTGTGTCTGCTTTCCTGTCACTCCAGCTCTGCGGTTACTGTCTCGTCGCCCCGCTTCGACCGGCCCCCGCCGCACCCCCTCTACTATCGCTGAGTTCCTACGAAGCCCTATTCGAGTAGTGGGGCCGCGCAAGAGCATTGGATCATAAAATACCAGCATCTCACCTGACCCAAGCAGTCGAACGTGACGTGATGTGCCGAACCGAACCGAACTGCCGAGCGCTATGGAGCAGCCAGGCACGATCCACCGAGCGATACGGGCAAGCTGTCGGACACGAAGTCGGATAAGCTGTCGAACGATTCGTTGGCAGTGCAGTGGTGTACGACTTGTTTGGCAGTTCTGGATGGAGGCTAGAGGGGGAGAGGTGGGATCATCGGCCTGCTTGGGCTTTCAAAAACGGCGAGCCATTGGTAGGAGGGGGGGGGAGGAGGGGCGGCGGAAGCGGGACGACGGGACGACGGGACAATAACAACGGGCTTATATCCAACCTGCAAGTTACCTGTCAGCATGGCTTGGCTACGAAGGTCGCAGTGGAGAGTGGAAGAACTAGATAACTGCGGTTATTGCCGCAACCAGGTACTGCACGTTCAACCTGGTCGCGGAGATGGCCTGAGATATTCCGTCGCCCCGCTTCTACTGGGGTCCGCCGCCCCCGGATCACCGAAATAGAGGTCCGGGGCCTACTCGCGGATGGGGCGCAGGGCGGAGCCGTGCGGGGTACGCGAGGCAGCCCAGAGCCAGGACGCGGATAGGACGGCCAGGGACTCGGAGCGGGAAGCCGAAGGTTAAGAACGGACCCGAGGCAGCGAAGGACGAGAGACGTAGAAAGACTTTTCTTTTAGTTGCTTTTTCCAGTCTCTCATTTGCCATCTGTCTTTTCGTATGAGTTTCGAAATGGGGGTGGGCCAGGCGGGCGGGAGGTACTGCCACGTGCTGTCTGGGGATATATACACAGTCTATCACTCGCGTTTGTGCCGTGCCTGCAGGGGCTCATGCCCAGGCTGCATTTACGTCGCCCCACTTCGACGGGCCCCCGGCCCCCCCCCCTCGCCCACCCATGGGGACCACGACTGGCAGTGTTTTGGAGTGCTTAGACTGAATCGAAAAATCATAAATGGAGCATAAGGTATTGTCTTGCTCCAGCTATTTCAACTCCACCTCACTCAGCGCAGAAAGCATATCTTCCAACATGCCTCAACATCAATCCCACTTGCTCTTCAGCCCAATGATTTCAATCCCGAGTCCCGATTGGCCACCAATGTTCATCCCCCCACCAATGCTCGGCGCCTTCACTGCTGCGGCAACTTCATACCCGATTTTCACACTGGCAGGGCACGGAAACGGCGCATTAGCCCTCTTAGAACCCTCCCCTGGGCCGTAGATGAATTTGTGCCAGAGTTTCTCATTTGTCGTCCTTGCAGCAGAATCGCTATCGTCCAGGGTGACTGTCACGACCACCTGGTCCCTTACAGGCTTACTCCACCACACCGAATTCTCCGTCGCCTCACCACTACCGGGGACGAAGCTCCAGATGTTGTAGATATTTGGAACGCCAGTCATGTTGTCACCTGCGTCGCTAACGAATTAGAAACGACACTTCTTATTGGTGTGTCCCGCCGGGAAATCGAAAGTCGTCAGAGTAGAAGTCTCGCTGAGGCCATAACCGCCGGGTGCCATTGTAAATCCCACGAAGATGATGTTTGGCGGCTTGGAGATAAAACTGGTAACATCATTGACCACCACATTGAGGGATGTTATGAGCGCATTTCCACTGGGGAGACGTGCGGGACAAACGTTGACGGAAGGGTTGGCGGTGCAGTCAGTAGGGATATTGTCGAGGCCGGGGGTGAAACCAAGTGCGGGGATGGCGACTCGATGTGTCGCGATTGCCAAAGCATGTAAGAGAATAGTTATGAGGGAAAGCATTGTGTAATTTTCAGGGTGATGTTGTGAATCTGTATGTCAATTGGTAAGTGCGACAGGAACACACAGATATATACCGTAGACAATCCAGACCCCTACTGTATGGGCACTGTGCCGTCCGAAATCTAAATCTGATTTAAAGATTCTAAATCAATTCGAGCTGCAAGCCTCTCAGGAGTAAGGGCGTTGGGCCGAAAGGGGCTTAATCTCGGGCTTCTTGTGGTTCAGGTCAAAACAGGGCAATGAGGCAAGAGCGGGCGGTCGGGACGCACAGCCAACCGACCCAAGGCTGCAGGTCGTCCCGTCACGGGACAGGTACAGTGGTGCAGGTGATACCTGATTCCATCAGCTCTCACGGAGTCCCCGTGTTGAAGGTTCTGAAGAAACGACCAGCACCGCGTTCTGCACCGAGCACGGCGACAGAGACATGCTTGTTAATATGGTACAGTCAACAGTGGATTTAGGAATCCGGTAAATATATCGGACCTGACTAGTTGAACGGCTGCTGGGGCCTCCAGAGGCTCTGGAGCGGTCGGAAATAGACATAGCTAGAGCCGCGCGTGTGTAGCCGCACAGGACGGTATCAACCAGACCCTAATACAGAGCAATTTTTAAATTATGTGGTTGGGGTTGGGGTTTTTTTCTACCACACAAATCTGAGAACCGTATTTCAGACATGGTGGCTCGGTAAGCGTTCGGCTCAACGGGTATTCTAAAAATACGCAAAGCTGGGCTGAGCCACATAGGTACATGTTCAGTTATCCACTGAGCCACAAAAATAGGAGGCCGTCTTTCTATCAGTTGTAATCCCCGAACTTTTTCTACGTTGCCTGGCCTGCAAATATTAGATACATACTCAACATTGCTGTACTTGTTGCCCAACACAAAGTTTCTCTTTGGCATGATAGGATTCCATCCCATTCATCAGTTTTGATCGGCAGCCAGTATGTCGAGGAACATCTACTTCTAGAGAAGATGGAAAAATACACCCTCCTACTCCAAATCAACACTCTCCTCACCCAATTGAAAGTCCGCCCGGGAGCTGCCCGCTGAGAATTGTGGATATGTGGATAGGGAAACCTCTTACCGGCTGGAACTTCTCGTAGTAGTAGTAGTAGGTGTGGCGTCGCGATGACTAGTTCAGAGGTCTGGGCGCGGAAATATACGCGCTAGGGAGCGTATGTTGTGAAATACGCTTGGCACATACGCTACAGGACATACGCTTGAAAAGAACAGGCCCTAAAAGTCTGTTGGGTGGGCAGCTCAGGCAAGCATTGAAACGAATTGGTTGTAGTCATAGCCTCGCACTGAAGATTTGACAAATGGAACGAGTCGGAACGGATGAATACAAATGAATCCTCTGACCAAAGAAACAAAACAGTATGGTCCTATATGTATATAGAAGAAACCCAAAAAACCCCGATGTTGAGATGACCGACTCAATGAAATGGCGAAACCATTAAAACGGTCTAATTGCGAGGTAGTTTTTTGGATTGCCGAATTGATCACAAGAGGGCGATACCTCAGTTTCCAATTGTGTTCGGGGCGACTCAATGAGACCCAGCGGAATTGCACATGTTGGAATTCTGACTCGTTATGAATACCGGCCAAGGTTCATCGACATCAACAATGTAAGACGTCAAGGAAATTGAGGAGAAGAAAGGAGCCATCATCTCGTAGCTAGCGGATATTAAGGTGCGAACGCCATTTCGAGACAAATTTTCGTACTTCTGCAGTCAAGGCGTGAGGATGTCGACGATGAACGATGCCTCCGTGAGCAAAAAGTTTCTTGGGGCGAACGGTTTCTCGGACGCGTTCTTGAGCTTGAGTGGTTTCCCAGGAGCAGACGGTCTCTCGGGCGTGGACGGCTTCTCGGGTGCGGAAGGGGCGAACGGTTTCTCGGGCGTGAATGGCTTCTCGAGTGCAGAGAAGACCAAGTCTTGTCGATTAGGAATGGTATCTACCCTTGGCGTGATGCAGTAGCCTCCACTCCCCCACGAATCAGGATAGGAGACAAGACCTAGCTTCCTTTTCGGGTTTCGGGTTACGGCATTTTACAGATCGACCATCATGTTCGTCACGTTGTAGTACTTGCCGCCAGCATCCTCACCGTGATACACCTCATTGACATCGTAATCGTCGCGTCTTACTTGCTGTTTTTATGTAACACTCAGAGCTGCGCTAACCTCCGTCGATATCTTCCTCGCTATGGTGCTCATCACATCGTACAGAGCTTCCACACAACTCTCGGTGTCCACACCTGACCAACTCAAGGGATAATCAACTCCCTATAGCCGCCGCATGGACGGTTCGGCACGCGCGTTCTCCCCCCTTGGTGGGCTCAGCGCACACGGTCTTGGCAGGCCCGAGGTTCGGTGCACGCGCTGAAGTCATGTTCTCGACAGGCTTGGTGGGCAGACAACTACGATTTGGCGGTGAGAACGATAGCGAGTAAGACGTTCGTCACGTCGTTAGTGCAGCTCTCACAGTGACAGGGACAGCAATAACATACTAGGTCGCATGCAAGAATCAATATATACACCAAAAAAAATCCGCCCTCCGAGTAGACCTCTTGTGACTAATTTGGCGAAACCCCTGTACTTGATGGTCACCATGGTATGTAACACCGACCCACCAGCCACATGTTTTGTCAGCAATGAACAGCCTCGCTGTCGTCGACACCTCTTTTTTACCCACAACCCCGCCCATCGAAACCCGGCTGCTCTTCTCCACCAACCACCACCGCAACGCGATCGACTGCGGGACCACATTCTGTGTTTGGTTGCTCTTTTCCACCGACCACCCCAACCATCGTCGCCCAAGCTATGGCCTTTAGAATTGAACCAGATACCCTCAACAATGATCTTAACGCTCTATGGCAGGCTTTTGGAATCGAAGATGCCAAAGACGCCAGAATATACGGTATTCTCCCCATATACCACCATGTTACTTCTTCTAACGGGTCTTTAGATCAATTGTACCTGACCTGCAGGAAATGGAAAGTGGTTGCTCCCTGGCAGGCTGACCCGCCCGATCATCCCCTGCAGTGGACCCTATTGGACCCCGAAGTCCACGAGGAGCAGTTGGTGCGAAAGATCGCATCCGACCTGGGTTGCAAAGTCGAAATCGTCCCGCACGGCTCATTGCTCTGCTTCTTAAGTTGCTTTGAGCCACAATTCCATGTCGAAGTTGGTGGGAAAAAACAAAGCGAGGTGTGGAACGCATTAGGCATGGCCACCAGCACCTTACCAGTAAAAAGGATTTTTAACAGCATGTATTATGAATATCTACGTACTCTCTATTCCAATGCTAATAAATACACAAGTTGCAAGAGAGGTATTGGATCGTCATGGCCATAAAAACAAAAATTGGAACGAAGTTGGTGATAGTGAAAAGAGGGAATGTATAGCGACGTTGCGAAAAAGGCTAAACCTGCCCTTCTCACTGATACCCAAAGACGAGGAGCCGTTTTACCTCTGGATCGTCGTCAGCGCCATCAGGGCGGACCCAATGTTTCCGCTCAGGAGGGGTATGTCTGAATTCAGCTCACGTGGGGGGTGCTGAGGAGAACCGGATGGACATTGTGGGAGTTTTTTTTTGTTGAGATGAGGGTTTTATTTGTTCTGTTGGTTTCGCCGGAATGGAGTCGGGTTTGTGCCTTTGCAACTTGTTTTCGATGGAATTTGATTTTGGTTAATTGGTTTCTGCGCCGTTTCCCCTGAATCAATCACTCCTGGCAAAGTGATTCAGCCTTATTTGATGAACATGCCTTGTGGCAACAATGGCGGTGGGGCGGAATTGGGAACGCTTGTCAAATCGCGGCTATGCTCAGGGAGAGAAACAAAGGGGTGGAGGGCGGAGGAGCCAGACACCCGCGGGATGGAATGTCTGAGCTCATTTAAAGTGTCACCTGCTCAGGTTAAATGTGGGGTTTCTTTCTCGGACTGGCCGGAGGTACGCACTATGCCAAAGTGGGTGGAAGCGCAACGACGGGCTGGGGCCGGACTTTCGTTACTGTCTCGTCGCCCCGCTTCGACCGGCCACCGCCCTCACCCCCCACGGAAAGCCACAAGCTGGACGGCACGGTGCGCCTGACTCGCCATTATACTCACCGCCGGCGTCCTGACCGCCATCATCCTCATCGACATCCTGGTCGTCGCGTCTTACGTACCATCTCCGTGATAACGTACATATATGATATCTATGTAACGTTAGCCAGGTAGAAGCGAGACGGCCGGGTAACACACCGCTAACCCCACCATGTGAGGCATTATTTTTTCCCATGGCCTATCACCTCACTACAGAGATGACTGGCCGAGCATCCCCTGGAGAGCACAAATAACCGGCGCGCTGTTGATGTCTCGCATGCAATGCGTAAATTTTTTTAGTGCTGCGTGATTGGTGCCTGTGGATAGGAGGAGTCGTCCGCTGAGTCATGACTGAATCTGTGGATCCACAGGAAGGGCCACATCATCGCTGAAAAAAGCCAGTTATGGTTTTCCTCAGACACTAGCAAACCTTGATGATACATAAGTGTGGCGTACTGTTGAATATCTGGGTTGCCGAATGGGTGGTCACGGAAGATGAGAGTTTGCACCTGCAGCTTTGGCAACCGTCAACTCACCAGAAACCGAAGGTTTGAAAATGCAAGTGGGCAACCGAACAGGCCCTTAGTGTCAAGTTGGCTGAATCTCTTTTTTGTGGTCCGTTATCTTCAAGTTGGCTAAGGAATAAACCCCAAAAAAAATCTTGCGACTAATTTACCGCCTTGGCGCCTGCGGGTTAAGATACCCCTCTTTTTTACACACAACCCCGCCATCGCCACCCGACCTTTCTGTGCTTGACTGCCACCAACCACTACACCGTTCAGGAGTGTTTGGCTGCTCTTCTCCACTGACCACCCCAACCATCATCGCCCAAGCAATGGCCCTTAGAATTGAACCAGATACCCTCAACAACGATCTTAATGCTCTATGGTGGGCTTTTGGAATCGAAGATGCCAAAGACGCCAGGAAATACGGTATTCTCCCCATATACCACCATGATACATCTTCTAACGGGTCTTTAGATCAATTGTACCTGACCTGCAGGAAATGGAAATGGGCTCCTCCCTGGCAGGATGACCCTCCTGATTGTCCCTGTAGTGGACACTATTGGACCCTGAAGTCAACGAGGAGCAGTTGCTGCTCGGGATCGAATCCGACCTGGGTCGCAAAGTCGAAATCTCACCGTGCGGCTCCTTGCTCCGCTTCTTAAGTCGCTTTGAGCCACCACCCCAAGTCCAAGTTAGTGGGAAAAAACAAAGCGAGGTGTGGGAAGCAGTAGGCATGGCCCACGGCACCGTACCGGTAAGAAAGATTTTTAAAGGCATGTATTATCAATATCTACGTACTCTCTATTCCAATGCTAATAAATACACAAGTTGCGAGAGAGGTATTGGATTGTCACGGCCATAAAAACAAAAATTGGAACGAAGTCAGTGATAATGAAAAGAGGGAATGTATACCGATGTTGCGGGAAAGGCTGAACCTGTATTTCGCACTGATGTCCGAAGACGAGGAGCCGTTTTACCTCTGGATCTTCGTCAGCACCATCAGGGGGAAACGAATGATTCAGCTCAGAAAGGGTGCGTCTCGAGGGGGGGCATCTGGAGGCGGCTCAGGTGAGGGGTGAAGAGAACTGGATGGACATTGTGGGTTTTTTTTTGTCGAGATGAGGGTTTTATTTATTCTGTTGGTTTTGCCGGAGTGGAGTCGGGTTTGTGCCTTCGCAGCTTGTTTTAGATGGAATTTGATTTTGCTTAATTGGTTTCTGAGCCGCTTCCCCTGAATCAATCACTCCTGGCAACGTGATTCAGCTGCTGTTACTGTCTCGTCGCCCCGCTTTGACCGGCCCCCGCCCTCCCCCCGAACCAACACCTGGTACCCTTCCCCATGACCTTAACCCAATATCTTTTTTTTTGTGTTGCCAGTATACCCCACCTACTCCTGCAATCCGTCCATCCCCCGTGAGCCCTGACAGCCCTTGGGCCCCGAGCACCTGAGCCGCTCCAACTCTGCAGTTACTGTCTCGTCGCCCCACTTCCACCCTCCTACCGGCTTCGATGAGACAGCAGGCCCACTCCGACCGGTGCGGGGGAGATGAGAGCGGGGTTGCCACGACAGTTCACGACTGCGGTTAAGTACCGCCGCTCTCCCCATCACCCATGGTCATCCCCTCCAACCTTTCCAATCCCGCTGGCTCGCCCCTCATCCTCAACTCCACAGTAATCTTCTCATTGCCTTGAATCCTGAGGCTGCTGCATCAGCGCGGCGGCCCTCTTGACTCTTCCCCTGCCATTGACGGCATCCCCGCTCTTGCCTGGCACCTTGACGATCGGGTGGGCTTCGCCCTTCGTACCAAGTTGCATTGCAACCAGCATGGCTGGGGGGCGAGGTACGAAAGCCCTGCCGTGATCGGAGATGAGAAGCTGCTGCGCGTCGAGGGTGTAACATGGAAAGGTAGTCGTCGGGCATCGACCGAGGGCGTCGCTACGTATGTGTTTCTTCTTGGCCGTGGGGCTCATGAGGCAAAGTTACCCACCTACTAACAACCACACTGTGAACCGAGTGTACAAATTGCATGACGAAAGATAGTGCTGCAAAGGACTCTGACCTAGGTATAGAAACAATCCATTGGTTATAAGGACTATTGCTAACTCCTCATCAGTGATTCATCGCCCGCTGCATCATTGTTACTCACTTGTCTCCAGACACCTGGAGGTCAGTCAAGTCACATAGGGTAGCCTTGATTGACATAGTTGGGGAGACGTACAGTGAGAATTGGTGCAGCAAATTTTCGTTGCTACCTGATTGTTGAGGTGCCGGAAACATCCCTTCGCCGCCGAGCAGAACTACAAGCTGCAGGGCAAGCAATACGAACCATCGAACCATCGCCACAGCCCCGTTGCTCGAGCTGTCGGGAAACACGAATATCGAACCAAACCCCTTAAGGTTATTACGCTGTGAATCCTGTTTTCTTGGGGTTTTATCTTGGTATAATAGTTGACCTCCGGTGATGACCGCACGTCACTGGGCGTGGTGCTTGCACTTGGAAGTTGGGGCGCGGATCCTTATTTCACCCACGGATGTACATATGTGCGTGCCTAGGTCAGTATAGCGGTGGATGTGTTGGCAGCACAACGTATGAGGGGGGCGGTGGGGGCCGGTCGAAGCGGGGCGACGAGACAGTAACAGCAGAGCTGGTCAGAACGGCCGAATACAAATGAATCCTCAACCGCCCTCAGAGCGCTGAGGTGGACACTGGAATGAGATTGGTGTTGGGATTTAAAGCCCCCATAGAGATGATGGCTGATTCGGTTAAAAGGGGAGCTTGGACAGCGGTTGTTAGTTACAGAAGTCCAAATAGAAAATCTGGTGGTTGGTTGTTCCATGAGTGAATGGTGGCGAGTGCTTGGCAGTGAGTAGGGTTCTCAACAGTCCTGACCTCAGATTGGGCCTACAAGAGGCAGTCCATTTTATTCCACGGCCCGTGGGCCAACGGGCTTATGGTGACGGATTGGACTGCACTAGGTCGGTCGTCCGCATGGCATACGAGTGAGATCTCATGATAGCATCTGGTTTCCTTTGCAGGGACCGATCGGCCGCCATCATACGTGTGAGAGTATTGGAATGAGAAGGGGAACAAAATTATGGTGAGAGCCGGAGTAAAATGAATAGTAGCGATATCGTCCGCTATATTGACTGGTCTCAATGCAGAATCGAATTGAATGTAACCGCATGCTTTTGAGCGTCACTACTATTTCTAGGAGATAACATGTGTTTCCTTATAGGACTCTATCACTATCATTTATTTTACCCCCCACCCCAATGTAGTAAGCTATTACAGGGAGCTTTCGGCGATCCCCACAACAAAAGACAGCAAATCGTACACACAGAGAAGAGCACCGGAAAGAGAAGAGGAACAAGATTATCTAAAAACTCTGTTCATCAGAGGAGGGGAGGTGAGCAAAATCCAGTGGGCATTTCTTTGGGTTGTGAGTGGGTTACCGGGATTTGAGTGCGAATTGGGTGGCGCATAGGGTATCGCTCTGCCTGGGTGGATGGCAACGGGGAGCTTTCAACGTGCTGCCACCACGCGGCTACCTGCATTGTGGTCACATACTTGACTCTTTATTGTGGGAGGGCTGGCACGGTGGTTGGGTTAGTTACTGAGGGCGCACAACCTCGTTCATAGCATCGGCAGATAAGGAGTGAGGACGGGTCCGCGGGTAGCGACCTTCCTATTCCAACCAGCATCTACGGAACTAGGGGAGGGTAGTCCCCAGGGAAAGAGCGGCAGGGACCAGGAGGTCGTGGAGGAGAAGAGGCCCCGATCCTGGACGCGCGAGTAGCGAAGCAGCGAACACCGTCCAACATACCCGCCACACTGGCATGCAGGCCACGTATGGAGCGATTGACAGTGGGGTTGGGGGCCTCCCAACCCTGTTATCATTTTCTCGTCAACCAACCCTGCCGCCGCATGTAAACAATATGTGGGCCTCACACCTATGCCAACAGCAAATCGGCCTGACACAGATATGTAACTTCAGTGTGGTGAGACCGCGTATTGGTATTGGAGCGGCGTCTCATTCCCTCCAACTCTAATATTAGAACGCCTGATTATTATTATTATTGTGCTATCTGGAACCCTCCGCCCCCCCCCCCTGCTCCCCCCGCCCCCTAGTCCCCTACGTTTATTCGCTACATGCGATGAATGAAGAAGAGTGAGTCCAGGCTGTTATTGGCTCCCGCATCCAACCAGCATGTATATGGATGCATTCCTATTCCAACCCACCGGCATGCGATGGTTTCCGACCCGCGAGATAACGACGGTAGGCAGATTGGTAGCAATGTGGGCCGGTGATTACCCGGTCCGCTGACCGCACCCACTCAGTTGATATCTTGGCATGCAGAATCTGCAATGCACGCACTAGAGGGTGTCAGATTGTGTGTTTCCCTGATACCTTGGATAAACGCTGTGATTTGTAAAAACCTTCCGCTGACAGTCTTGCTAAGCTCCGATGTACGAATGTCGATTCTTTCGCCTCTGCAACAGCCGCAGCATCGCTCTTTCTCGGCACAACACCCTCTCTGTACATCTTGAGACCATCTTGGAATGGAACAGATTCTGAAATATTCCCGCCGAAGGGTAATTGATCCTGCTTGCTGGGAATAGTATGGTAGCTATCGGTCTCGCTGGTTGCTGATCATAACCTCATAGCTGATGGTTGTTATCACCTAGCCATAGCTCGACCTATCAAGTATCTCGGCAGTATGTAATCTTGAGAAGCCCCCAATCTTACTAGGTTGGGGGGAGAGGGAGGAGCGCGTGAGTGTGTGTGAGTGGGGGGGGGGGCGGGGTGATGATGATGATTCATTAATCGTGTGCGACCCTACTGGATCATGACGGGGGGCGGGGACCGGCGGTGCAGTGACGGACAATACAAGAAATCGAGTGCAATATCATGACCCCACCAAAAAGAGTACATACCCCACCGTAATTCCAGCAGAACCATCACCATTCGCAGAAAGACTATACCGAGATTTGCAGAATGTAGCAAGAGGTGGTTGATGGCATATTTCAATGGATTGTACAAGTGTCACTGGTGGTTCTCCTCATAATATATCACTCGCTTATTTCTATCGGGTTAGTGCTTGTTCAATCCACTGCCAACATAACCCGCCACTCACTTCTGTGTCATTCGCCGTTCTTACAATGAAATAAGCAAGAACTGAATTCACGGAAAGTAGAAGCGAAATCTGTCTGAACCATCCTATTGGAGAGAGGCACACTACCCCCCCCCCGGCCGCCCCAACCAGTTCGTTCCTCCCTGGCATCTTCTTCACATATCGCAATGCATAGAATTGGGTAGGAAGAGCTACAAGACCCAACGCTGCAAAAAGTACCAAACTACAATAGTTACACGATTAAAGACCAGTTCGGTGGACAGTGTCAATACCTGATCAATCAGAGCTCCCAATCCCAGCGCTTTAAGCATAATCAGTACACCCCACATGGTCGCGGAGAGAACAAAAAACACTGCATTACCGAAGCTCAGCGAGTTCGAAATCCCAAAATTCACACGATGCTCGAAATTAACATCATGTCCGAAATCAACACCATGCCCGAAATCCCATATTGGCCATGAGAATACATATATGATGCACAAAGAAACTCGTTTCATTCTACCTCGAATTAGCATTAACTCAGTAACGGGATCAATTACATACTGTTCGTAACGTGCAAGGCACTGAATCGACACAACGACCGATGTACTCGCGAGCCCAAATAAATACGAGGCGGTGGTCCACCGAGCCACGGAATGTTGCCTAAGTCTCCCCCAACGAAACATCCTATAGGAGACGAAAAATTGGTAGGAGGTAGCAATATGGTACAGAAATACTGTAAGAGGATCCAGTAGAACCATTAACGGTGTGAGTGGTGAGGCTGCAATATACGTATAGGTGTGGAGTGCTACGTTGGCGATGGCTGGGAGAAGACCTATTGAGGATATCGGGAATGGCCTGAGAACACTGAGGTTCTGGGGGGGTGATTCGGAAAACTGGCGAAAGACAGCAACAATGCTGGCTCTTCTGGCGATGACGATGGTAACCGAAATGAGTTCGATGAGGACTACTATCCAGGAAACGATTCAGGAAGCAAGTATGGTGACAAATATGGGGGTAAACATGGCGCATAGTTTCCTTAACCTTCGGACACGGCGTCGATTCTCTTATAACACGGTCTGGAAGTTCAGACGTGGGCACGGGGTTCGGGTGTGTGGGGCAAATTTCCTCTTTTGCAACGACGAGTGAATAAACAGCTACGTATCGGTGGGATGGCGGAGCCGCTTGGGCCTCCCCTCTGTGGGGCCAACTTTCAGTGACCTGTCCCTTATATACCTGCCATGATCACCCGCCGCCCCATGGACGAAGCGGCGTAGCTGCAAGCAGTTCATCCCGGTAGCCGGCCGTAGTGTGCTGTCAAAAACCTGACTGACTGGCAACGTAGCCCCTTGTTCCAGGCCTACTGTGTAGGTCTTTCTTCTGCTTCGCAGGTTCGGTTCACCCTCTCGGGAAGCGTTCGTGCTGCTCACTGGGGCAGAGCAAGTAGTTCCCACTGTTTCAGGTGAAGTCTAAGGATGTCCCTTGGCGTAGCCCCTCGGTCAGCCCTTCCCTGCCGCGGTGGCTAGGGAACATCTACGGGCTTATTCTGCTGCCACCCGGTGGTCTTGCGTAGCACGTTCTGCGTAGGCCGTTGATTCTCTGCTGCCGCTCGGGGGTCTAATGCAATTACTCATCTACTGCCACCCGGTTAGCACGTTGTCGTTTGGCGCAAGTGATTCCAGATCACTTGACGTGCCGTGTCGTCCCACTTCGACCGCTTCATCATTGCCCGCTGGAGGTCCCTCAGCGTGAGGTGGGAGTTTCACCAGATTCCTAGCCATCGCGTTGCCTCCTTGTTGAACTGAATCTCCCTGCCACCAGAGCTGACCGGCAGCCCTGGCGGACCGAGTGACCGTCATGATCTAATACCTTCCCCACCCGCTACCCATCTATTTTACCTCTCAAAACACACTGCAAACTTTGGAGGAGGAGACCAAGAACGGGCGAGGAAGTCAAGGAAGTCTTCCGTCCTTTCTCCTGGCGTCTCTTCTGTACATAGAGACAACTCGCTCTCACATATGATTAAACAAAAAAACAAAAAAAGTCGCTCTGACATAATCACCATCTTCACCCTATCGATCTTCGTCGGACATGTAAGGAGACGTAGAATCATGGAGAGGTATATAGGTCGGATGCAATAAATGAAGTTCAATCTCCCCCCCCCCTAACGTGCAGGGGAGGGATGGGGCCGGTCGAAGCGGGGCGACAAGACAGTAACAGCAGAGTAGTGTCGCTAAGGATGCGGTCTGGTCACGAGACAAAGTAGAATCTACAGACTATAGATAAAATCAAAAAAAAAAGTCCGTTCATTCCCAGCACCAGGGCCTCGAGCTCCAAGACATCCACATCCACTCATACAACCCGATTGCTGGCCGGCAGTTTGCGTTGTATCCTTTATCTCCTGCAAATATAAAAGTTTCTCGCTCCATGGCACGTAAGATAGGTGGGGAGTAAACAAGCTCGAGGATGCCCCATCGCACTGGATTTGCCTATGCACCCCCCTTCCCTAGCGTACGAGACGATGTCCTCCCACTCCACTGCACCGGTTTGGTTCAGAAAGCGGCCAGGAACGAACAATTTTGATTAATGAATATAATGGAAAAAAAAAGCCGTTGGCTAGGCTAAGGAAAGCAATTTGATATCCCCAGCCTCTCCCGGTGCCTGGCCTACTTAATCTCATTCCCTGCAACACCTTTTTGCTTTCCGATATGTCCTGATCTTGTACACAGAAAAAGAACAATGATGTGTCACTAGTCAATACAAGGTGGTAGTCTGCCTCCCCCCCCCCCCCAATCTCCCGAGGCACAGCTGCAGCTGCTCCTTTCTGCTTGGGAATGAAAACCATGATACGGACAAGCAGCTCCTCCTCCTCCCCATCGACCTGGACGGCGCGCGTATCGATGAGCTCGAAGCCGAGGCTCATGTAGAGCGACAGGCCCAGGGCGAGCTCTCGATGGCAACTACGGCACCCTCGGCTATGGCGGTGTCGATTCCCCAGCAAGTGAGCTTTGTACCGGTGCCGCACCGGCGGTGTTTCGGCAGCGTACACAGCAGGTCTAGATGGAAGTTCTCGGTGTGCATGTCCGTCCACCAGTCTCTCTTGATACCGTCCATAACTCCGTCGAAGGCCTACAGGTGCGTCGGGTTGACGTCACGCCGCTGGTGCTGGCGGTTGAGGACCCTGTTTTCGGTCTGGGTTAGCAAATCTGGTCGATTGGTTAGTGGTGAGAGTAGAAGGAAAGGGAACATAGGGGGGATGACAAACACTGGAGTAAGTTGTATCATGTATTGCCCTTTCGCTGGGGTTGCCACGTGGCTGGTGACCGGCCATTGCGCTCCTACAGGCCGAAGGCGATGATCGTTTCCACGGGCTGGACTGTGGTGTTGCAGTGGGCCGCGTCGACGGGTGAGGGCAGCTTGATTGTGGCGACCAGCATGGTGAAGTGCCAATCGAAGAGACAGCCCTTGAGGGTCTGTTGCCAGAAAAAGTAGTTGTCCTCAGGGTATCAGAGGCGGTTGGACCACAGATAGTCGAAGGTGGGGTCATCGGGTAGACTTGCGACTGCCACCCGGGCTATGCATGCGATATCCGGGAAGTCGGCTTCCCTGATCTCAATATGGGGGTTGCTGTTGTCCGACATCGATAGGAACACACGCTCAGGTTGGATGGAATGTAGAGGATAGACAAGGGGTAGGTCTTTTTGTGCTCGTCATTGTTTCGACCGTCCCTTGATAGTTGCATGGCTTGTGGATGATGTCAGGGGTTATCGGGGCGACGGGGGCCAGTCGAAGCGGGGCGACGGTGGCACAGTGGACTGGAGCAAAGTTCGGAGGAACCCCGAGAGTATCAAGATGCCGCAAGCAGAACGGCTGCTGCTGCGCGACTGCGTGCAATCTGTGAGAAGGCTGCTGCGACTCGCGAGCGAAGGAGCGGAACTCAAGTGGGAGCGGCTTGCGGCTGGACCCGTGAGCGGGTGGGAGGGGGGCGGGGGCCGGGCAAAGCAACAAAAGGAAGTCCACCACTTCTTTCGTCCTTCCTTTGTAATTTCTTGAGACAAGCCTGGGGCAGAGGGCAAAGGAGAATCTGCAACGTGCCCCCTTCGCGCGGACGGACAGAAAGGATATTTGTAGAAGCGAGTACACATGAAAACTGCAAAGCGAACGCGTGCATCCGGCTCTGTCTCAATTTCCAAAATCAAACCAACATGTGTTGCCAGTATACTACAGCAATGGGTGATAATTAATGATCCGCACGAGAGAGTCAGCGTTAATGCGGATATACAATCTCCTAAACGCCATACCAACCGTCAAATGTTTAATCAAGGCCATCTACTCCTGCAATCTGTCTGTCCCCCGCCGCGCCCCCTTCCCCACAGCCCGCGCCTTCACAGTGTGTGCTTTGCAGATACTGCATGCCAAGATGAGTGGGTGCGGCCAGCGAACCAGTCTGCGCTCTTCCCCAGTCTACCGTGGGTTGGAATACACAGGCCGGGAACGGTCGGAATAGGATGGTCCATATGCATGCGGGTCTGAATATGTGGTCATTGTCTCACAGGTCGGCAACTATCACATGAGCTCGCCACCCACGGGCCGAGAACAATACAAGCATGCTGGCCGGAATAGGAAGGTCGCCACCCAAGCCAGGAACCGGATGGTCATCATCAGCAATAATTTTGAGAATTCCTACGGAGTTCCCGTACCTCCGGTGGCTCTCGTAAGCATCGCTAACTGCCGTAAGAGGAGAAGTTATATTTTGCTCCCTTAAGGATTTAAAAAAAAAAAGTCCTATATTTTTAGCTGAAACCTCGAGAAATATTAGTTCAAATTTATGTCTCACCTGTAAAAAAAGCAATATACTTCAACTTTCCATTTTTTTGCTGATGATTATAGGAAGGTCGTTATCTTGTGGGTTGGGAACCATTCATAAGCTGTGGCCTGGACATCATTCATATGCATGCTGGTTGGAATATGTAGCCGAATAGGATATGCATGCTGGTTGGAATAGGAAGGTTGTTATCTCACAGGTTGGGAACCATTCATTAGCTGCGGCCTCGGCATCATTCATATGCATGCTGGTTGGAATATGTAGCCGAATAGGATATGCATGCTGGTTGGAATAGTAAGGTTGTTATCTCGCGGGTTGGGAACCATTCATTAGCTGCGGCCTGGACATCATTCATATGCATGCTGGTTGGAATATGTAGCCGAATAGGATATGCATGCTGGTTGGAATAGGAAGGTCGTTATCTCGCGGGTTGGGAACCATTCATTTGCTGCGGTCTGGACATCATTCATATGCATGCTAGGGGTGCTTGCAAGTGCATGCTGGATAGAAGAGGGGGCCGTGGGGGCCTAAGTGACGTGGCAGTAAGAGGACGAGAGAGGACGAGAGGAAGGACGAGAGCAAGGACGAGAGCGAGGGCGAGAGGAGCTGACGGGCCTGAGGATTATTCTTTTGTCCCCACAGTATCCAGGAATGACTGAATACTGCTAGCACACGGTCATTCACGATAGTAGGGTGGTTGGGACAGCGGTTTGAGGCGGAAAGTTCGGCTCACTTTGGCTGGCTGGCTGGCTTGCTTGCGGGAATGGAATGGCCCCCCGTGCGCTGCTCTTCCAGGACTGGGTGCGTTCCCCAATCGAGCAGAGCATGGTTTACACATGTGCGTCGAGTATGTGATGGGTGATGTGTTCCCCGTCCACCAAGCGAGGGTGTGTGACGGGGAGAGCGGTGATGAGCTAGATACACATGTGCGGCTAATGGCGTAACCACATTTAGCAAGCAGTAGATAGATACATACCATATAAACCCACGTAAAAAAGTTGTTAGACCTATGGCTGCCTTGTATTAGCAAAGCTAGTTGTGTAGTGGTTATATAAGCATGTTGAAAGCAAATATATCTCATAAGGACTCTGTACAGCTTATTTTAAAATCAGGCGAATGTTCTCAAAACCCTAAAATCCTCAGAATTACTACAAAATACCCACACGACGAAAACCATTATCAAGCAAATGGGTCTTTGCATTTAATAAGCGTTGTAACTGTGCTCCAGTATATGTAGTCATTATTGACAGGTAAGGCCTTAGCAGTCGATCATAACTGTGAAACTAACAGGCTTTGCAAAGTATTAAGAAAAAACCAGCCCTGAGAGCCAAAACCATTAGAGCACCACATCCTTAATTTCTTTACCAGTGTAATATAAGCATTCAGTGAGCCATATTCAAAACTATGCTTCTCTTGCTTGACACGTCTGAGGGGTAGCAAGAAGCATGTCCATTCTAGAGAGGCGAGTGCCGGACACTATATATGAGTGTCCGTGCGCCGCCTGTGACTGTCTACTGTGACTGTCCTATGTAGCCCTTTATCACACTCCCGTAGCACTGTCCGTGTCACCCGAACTCTAGACACCCCGCTGGGCGTAGCGTCCGCAGCGCCCGCAGCGGCCGGAATCCTCCTCCTACAACCACTCCCCTCTTAAGAAAACCAGCCCCCTCCCCAACAACGTATACCACTCGACAAAACAAACAACAATAACAAGAAATGTCAAACAAAACATAAACAGGAAACAAAAACACAGCAAAACATGCAATCATTCTCCCTTCTTCCGTCTCTTTTCTCCTCACCCCCGTTCCATCCACCGGTAGGTGTGTAGACCATTTGCCGCGTGGTATTCGCGAAGCAGGGCGTTGCTGCTGCCTCTCAGGTTTGCCAATAGTTCCCACGTAGCGTCGGTGTACCCCACCCACTTGACCAAATATTCCAGGTCTCGGACGGTACTGCCTCGATGCTCCCGAATGGCTTCCACTTCGTATTCGACTGCCGCTGTAGAACACAGTGGCGGCGGTGGTGGGTGTTCCCGGCTCCTGCAACCTTCGATGGCTTGAGGCGGCTAACGTTGAAAATGGGGTGTAGGCGCCAGTGGGCTGGAATATCCAACACGAACGCATTCTCTCCCACCTTTTTCAACAACTTGAATGGTCCCGCGTACGGATTCTGGAACTTCCGAGAGTTGTTGCTGTCGTTTGCGGTTCGCGTGACGTTGGCGTATCCGATGGGCAGTAAACAGGTGTCCAAAAACACCTCATCCCCTACCCGGAACGGGTGAGCCTGCCGCTTCTCATTGGCCTCTGTGGTCATTGCTACCTGGGTTTCTTCCATCCTCTCGCGGAGCATCCTGAGGGTCTTGGACAACTTCTCAGCATAAGCAAAACCTTCTTCCAAGTCCAAACGTTGTGGGTCGGGCGCCAGAAGGTCCAGCAGTAGTCATGGAATGTAGCCGATGTCGGCTTCAAAAGGTGCCATGCCAATCGCCTTATGCTTCGCTGCATTGTACGTGAACTCGGCCAACGGCAAGAGTCGCACCCACTGCTCTGGGAGTGGTAGCT
>Ga0307508_10000641_pt1 | contig 42101 bp, 56 predicted proteins | sample 9_EM_MG_FD_203089 | JGI IMG/M metagenome (GOLD analysis project Ga0307508, IMG submission 203089) | Populus trichocarpa ectomycorrhiza microbial communities from riparian zone in the Pacific Northwest, United States - 9_EM | ecosystem: Host-associated > Plants > Roots > Unclassified | place... | reverse complement strand
AGTGCAACACAGTGGTGGAGTGAGGTTAGTTAAGGATTATGTGACCAAAACGACACAAAGTATCATATATCCTCACTTGACCTCCCAGGGCAATGGCTGGTCAGTTTCTTGAGAGCCGTACTAATCTTAGATTCGCTCCACGAGTTACCGGGAGACAAGAGCCATCCCATCAATCAGTTCGTAACAGTGGGTCCACCACTGCACGTCTTGATTCTTGACGGTCCCTCCCAGGGCCGGAAACTTGGCGAGGGTCTCCGCATTCCAAGAAAACGCGATCTACAACCACGTTCTACAATGGCCGCCATCGCCGGATGGTTAATGGTGCGGTCAGCCTGAGTCAAGCGGTGCCAGTATGGCACGCGTTGGCCATGAAGCAACAGACCGCACAGCCACCCTGGCTGACTAATAGATCCGAGTCATTCAATCATCGTGCGCGTTGAATCTAGCCTACTCTCGTCTTGCTCTCGTTCACGATGGGCGCGTACTATGACGAAATCGAGATCGAGGACATGAGCTTGGACGAGGCCAAGGGTGTTTACCACTATCCTTGCCCTTGTGGTGATCGTTTCGAGATCTCTCGGAAGCAACTTGCAAATTACGAAGACATCGCGACTTGTCCCAGCTGTAGTCTGATCATCCGTGTCATTTATGACCCCGTACGCATGGATTCCATCGATGTGGTTGATTCCAGTATGTATTTAACCTTTTCCACCTTGTCTTCGACAGCTCGATTTCGAAGACGAACCTCTCGATGATGAGTCACAGTCAGAGGAAAATGAGAAGGTGGGGATGTGTCGCTTGGGTATCGACCACTCTGACGATGCCCTCGAGCAGCTCACTCTCCATGAGCCTGCAATGATCGCAGTCTCAGCCTAAAAACCAGCACGTTCTCCTCTTTCCCGCCCTTGACCACTAGTGCGATCGTGTACGTTCGCCTCGTTGTCTCCTCTCGCACCTGTCCATTGACGTATGTCTTGGTATTCCTCCAGATGGTATCAAGTTATTTTCTGATTTAGCTAAGCTCGTGGCACACCGAAAAGTGGAAGCTAAGCATGTATACAAAGTGAATCATCCGCATTGCTCTTCGATGCTCTACCCCTGAATCGATATCTTCGTCCAGCGTTGTTGAATCACGTAACAGGCTAATTCAAAGACCGAATCTATCATGATGGTCTCTGACTGCGAGTTGGACAGGTATCTTCCTCAGAGGGATCTCACCCTGTTAGTTCTGTAGGGTTCGGAGTAGCGAACCGAGTCGCAGAATCCTAAGTTTTCACTAGGCTCCTTGATGTGTGACAGAAAGATCCGGGTTTGGTGAAGGGGAGATGCTTTGGAGGTGATTCCAAGTTCCATGACAGTTGACTCCGAGTCGAGAAAGTCGTCTCAGGTTGGCGTGATTCCAGTCATTATTGTACGAACTGGTTTGCAGCTCTTCCCGCACTGCACATGGCATGTCTGGTATACCCTTTCTACAATTTCCATTTGCCAGAACCAACAACCGTAGTCGCATACATGTGGGACTATTCCAACCCTTCAACGCTTTGGTAATCCACGTCTGGCAGTCCCAATCTGGCCTCCCATGCCAGAGCTGTGGGGGAAATGGCTGCTGTGGCTGTCTCATCTTTCGACCTGTTGCGAAGCCAAGGTGGTGCCTTGTCCTCCATTCCGCCACCTGGCCAGTAGCAATGATCTTTGTCGTGATTGTCTGCACGGGGCTTGCCTGCGCATTCTGTGCTGGCACATTTAATTCCCTTAGGATTATACTTGTGAATGCGTATCCCAGGGTGGGTTTACTCTTTCCTCCACCCTTCCCGGCACCGACCGCGACATTGACGCATTCGGAGCCAGGACCCGCCAGTTTGCGTCTACCAACAATGGCGTTCGCCTTCTCCGCAAGCAGCTTAGTCGCGTCTTCAAAGGTGAACTTGGGGGACGTGCTGGATGAAGGGGTGGTGGAGGAGGTGACGGATGATTGCGTCAACTTGTTGAGCATGAACTCGCGAAAGATCTCCCAATCGACTCCTTCAGGGAGGCCCTGCAGAAGATCAAAGATTGATTCTTCGACCGTATATGTTACACCCATATGAAGGAACCGACGACGTGCATCCTCGAAGACTCCGATGTAGCGAGTTGCATCGTCTTCATCCTTCAACTTCTCTGAACGAACGCGAGAGCGTAGTTCGTACTGAGAGAGCAGGTCTATGCGTGAGTAATGTTGGGCCAGAATATTCCATTGTTGGCGGGCTGTCTGAGTTCGGCTTAGTAGACTGGCAATGACGACAGACATCTTTCGACTGATGAATGCTTTGGCTTGGGCATCCTTGGCCTGCCAGTCGAGAATTTCCTCTCTCTTGGCGTCTGTAATGGCGTTTCGGTCTTTCGGGGTGGGAATCTTGGAGGCAAATTCAGCAAAGTCCGTTGGGTCTGTTCCTTTGCTACAGTGGGACCAGAGCCGTTCACCTTGAAGTGCCAAAGTCATCTGATCCTCCCATTGTCGGTAGTTATCCGCGCCAGATATGATTATATATGCGAGCTAATGGCCCATCTTTCAATTGATCGACAAACGCGAGTTTGATCAGGATCGATCACTGCAGGGACGTATTTGGATTTGATGTGACGTCGGTGTCTGTTGAGCAGAGGTCGTCTAGTCTCGTCTTGATCTGAGTTCTGCCCTACCAGAACTCGGGGCACATAAGCTGAACGAGTCTAGTGAGCAAATCGCTAGGTGACGAGTTTAGCTACAAGATGATCTACAAGTGGATCGAACACATACCTTAGCGGTCGTCACGATGGCTGAGTAAGAACGAGACTGTGCGCGGAGCGATACCTGAACGAGTGATTATGTAGTGCTTGGGGCAATTGGTGCAATGTTAACAGAATAATAATGGGATCTAACAGGAACCAGCGAGAAGTTGTCTCCAGATCTCCGGCTTGGTTTCCGGATACTCAGCGGCCGCCTGACGAACCATGTACCTTTCTTCCTTATCCCACATAGGGTGACGGTTGTTGACGGTTGGCATGGCAAAATACTACCCACTCTGGAGGCTGCTGCCGATTGTAAGCCCCACTGGCATACAGTCACGTGCACGATAGTACATATGCCTCACCGTGCGTCATAGATAGTCAGTCACCCCTTGTACCCGTTCGTCGTAGTCCCCGTATAGAGCGTGGCCCAGTTCTTTCGTGCCCGCCCTTCTCAGTGTTTCCGCCGTTGGCCACGGTCGGTTTCCACCGATCTCGCAAAGTTGTTCATACCACACCTGGTTGGCATGTGAATCGTGGGATCTGTAATTTCCATCCGAGCGGTCACCTCGGGAAGGGGGGGGTTGGGTGGTCTTGATCGGAAGTGGTCTGGGAGAACTTGAATGCAAGACGTGATCTGTGTAAAGTTTTGTACCTGGGTTTAGGAATAGGCCCATGGCCCGCGGAATAGGCTGTGTGGCGGGGAAGCAGAGAAGTAGTGCGTAGCGAGAGAGAGGGCGAGAAATATGCTCCCTGCAAGTGGCCATCAACTCGAGGGAGTAACTGCTGAGCTGCTGCAATGTGAGCAGCATCGAACCAGAAGATGATCTTTCAACCTGTCTTGGGAGAGAACACCCTGTATGTTGAAGGACTGTACACCTTGCAATCTATGGGTGTGGATGAGCAATGGTTGTGGACGCGTCTAGTTTTGTTGTCAACAGGCGATTCCGTTGTCTGCTCTGCCAGGGATGATGGCCCATGGAACTACAGTCGACTCCCTCCTATCCGATAGGGTATATAACCGATACTCCCTGAATTCCGATATGTTTTCAGGTTTCCCGTATTGGTTTGTCGGTCACTACTTGATCTCTCCCCGAACCAATACTCCCCGGTAACCGATAGCTTGCACAGCAAACCGAGGGCTATCGGTTAGGAGGGAGTCGACTGTACCTTCATCCGAAATGAAAGGCGGACCATCGACGCTTTGACGCACTTACATTGTGACGAGCGCCCTGCCACAAGCTCGCATTGTCTGTGACGTGTGATGTCTATCGAGGTGTGGACGTCGTCATTGTTGGATGATCCTTTATCCTACGCAATTCGTCACTGTCACATATCTTGGAATGCGAAACGCACCCTTAAATATTAGCTTGTGCGGGACAGAACGCCTACAACCCACCCACATTTGCCGTGGATGAAGTTCATGTCCGCAGCGTCGTGCGTGCTCCTCGTTCATGATCAAACATTGCTCTGAAAAGGCCAAACGCGATCAAGTTGCGCTACAGTTTTATGGATGTTACTGCAAGCTCACCGTGGGTGGCTTTCCAAGATGGCGTGCCAACGGCTCGCGCTAGGCAATGTATAACCCGACAGTGTCTCGTGGTTCCGATTGCGAATAGAACTCGACTATGGACAAGTAGACACGACCGTGACGGTACTACTCAGGCTGGGGATGAAAAATTGCAGGTGAGAGTCACTCTCCCTCTCACCAACGTCTCGGATAGCATCTCAACAATTAGCCCAATTTTCCTCGAGTCCGCAATGATGGAAAATACGAGACAGCAATAGTTCAAGGGCGTGGGGAGACATGCTGGCAACAGCCACTGATCAGAGGAACGTCCTGAACGCTGCATCGCCACAGATCGACATTCTCAAGTTGGTAACCCACCGCCGGAAGGAAGATAAGTTTCCGCATTTACCGACGCGCCGTTCCTGCATACGACAACTTTGCAGTTCGCTGACCTGTTGACAATCCATTACGCCACCTCCAACCTTGGCCACTGGCAGCGGTGAAGATGCTATTCATAGTTTCCTCAGACACATGACATGATGAGTCACAGATTCAAGTTGGTATGCCCGGAGTGGCGCAGTGTGGTTTTGGAAAGTTTCGCCCAGTGCTATCTTGGCTCCCATTAAATCCGCTCTTTCAACGACAGTCCTGAAAGTTGGTATAGAAGTCGTCTTGACGACTGGGGCAAGTGGTACGTGCAGCCTCCGAGTCGTGTCGCGATCTTTATCAACTATGCGGTAAAGGTAAACTAAATTTTCCGCTTCGTCATACTAGGGTATGATACAGGTCTGTCTAGGGTCTAAGTACACGGTGTTACGAACTCCCTCTGCAGGTTGAAACTTGGAACATTAGAAAAAGTGGCGTGCTACCTTTCCTCGCTCAGTCTTCGAGTAGCTGGCGAACAACTCGAGCCTCCGAATCTATGCCCTTCTTGGTACCATCCGCACGCATCGCGAATCAAACGAAACAAATTCATTCGTAGCACCAATCAAGCATGTAGGTTTCAGGACGCGATTGACATTCGTCAACATACGAAATTGGCCACGTGCTGGGGTAATGGGCTGGCACTAACCCGTCCGTCTTCGCAGAATAGGTAACGATCTATGCTACTGTTTCGCGAACCATTGACACCAATCATTAGATCGGTCCGCCCGCTCATTGTCACGGTAGAGGAAATATCCCGGGCTGACGTCACCACTGTATATGCTGTTAGCACGTGCCGTCCAATTGGCCGAAATCACCGACAAGGGGAGTCAAGAGGATATGGGCACTCCGGGGTTTAGACAGAGGTACGGTCAGCACAGGAGGCAAGCGCCAATACTCTCTGTTTAGCTGAATGAACAGGAATCACTTCCCGCATGAGAACCAACTTCAATCAGAATTACAGAAACACACGTCGATATGGCCAAAAGGTGAAGCAGAGCATGATACAATTGATAGATCGCTGATACTATAAATGCAAGTCAATGCTACACTTCCAACGCCCCACTCTACACATACATCATACATTTCCCCGACGGCCAGGGTATCACCGACCCCGGCATCCCCCACATTCCTTGTCGTTCTTACAACATCTATTGGACTCGACCCATAGATTGCACTGCCTTGCAAACGTCACCACCACAGCCGGGACATTGCATAGGTTGGTTGCGAGCGCACCGTCACATGGGACCTGTCGCCGCCACCCCAAGGGTAGGGTGCCGTGACCATTGGAACCGACACCATGGCCAGACGGGATTATCCAACGTCTGGTCTGAGTGGTCTCCAGAATAGTCGGTTATCTAGCTCCGCTTCCGGATTATACCGGAGCGGTGGTACGCTGTCTGTGCGTTGGCCACGATAATCTCATGGCCTGTGGGTCATTTTGAGTTGTCTGTGGTTCAGCAGACGGAAAGACACTCACCAAAGACATCCAGCCATGTCTGCTATATTACAGCGGCGTACGCCGCGGATGATAACGAAAAACCTCGGGGAGGGTATATGGTACAGCGAGTCGTCGGTTGACTCTCTTGGGCCGAGTCCCGGTGTGGTGACTCAAGTCTAGGAAAATAATACCGAATAAGAATAAATCAGTTAAAGTGGACAGCTCTCAAAGCCATCGAGCACACTGCCGATAAAACCGAGAGGTCAGTCTTTCCCGTACGTTGGGTGAAATACCGCAATCAACTAACCGTGCTTAAAACACAATGCGAGGCAGTATATGAAGCGTCATGAGACGATACAGAAGCCATGTGATGCGCTAGCGTGGGCGTATTCGTAGTCATCCAGAGTGTCAGATGCAGAGTACCGGACGCCGAGATCGTCTGGCGCTGGCGCATGTGATGCGAAGATGTCTAGGAGGCTCAAGTCGTCCATGGGTATGCAGTCGCAATCTATAAAATTGCGTATAGCTCAAGTGAATAGATATGGTGAGATGGATATGTGCTAGCCTGGTCAGCTCCACCCTTATATACTACGTGTCAGCACATTGTCGCTACAGTCCATGTGTACCATTGTTTTATTTTTTTCGAGGGTTCCACAATGACGCTCATTTCTATTCAACACCATTTATGGAATGACAATATGTTAGCGGGACAATGTGTCAGCGGACGGGAGAATTTTATTTGGTGCTGATTGGTTGCGGTGTTTGAAAATGTAACCGTTTATGGAAGGATGTACTCTCTAGCGACAGAAAAACTCCGCGTGCTGTCCAAACGCGCCACAATATCGATGGCAAAGCGCCGTAAACAACTTACGTAACACAAGAGCGTTGTCTGAGGTGAACTGGAATTTGGTAAATTGACCATGTTTCACTTCTGCTTCGACTTGGAAGACAGCATGGATGAAACCATATTTCTAGGAAACATATCTCCCACCGATCAGGGCCACGAGGTCGCTTCGCCCCCACAACAAACTGGTGAGCCTTTCTCCGAGATCGATCTCGAATCACTGGTATGCATGGCGAATTCTCTTCGTCCTTACATGCACCCTCACTCTCGTCAATCAAGTCTAGCTAGAAGCATTACCGACCCAAATATCCTACTCCTTTATCTCTACTTCGTCACCCGACAGTGATACTCCTGACCTAAAATTCGCACGCCGAGACTTGTTCGATGCACGGTTTCAGCTCATCTCGGAAGGCACAATCGATGATTCAGAAACTGAGGGACAAGCGAACAGCTCCGGCCCCAGTTTAGCATCGGCTCTTGAATTCATCGATAATCCTTCCGATCTCGTCCCTCTCGTCTATGAAGGCGGCTTGAAAACCTGGGAGTGCAGCCTTGACCTGGCTAGCTGTCTCAGGCGTGATGGTCTCGCCGCCAACGCCAAAGGCCGACGCATGTTGGAGGTATATGATCATCTTGTGCATGATGATCTCGTTGACTTAACAACTCATACAGCTAGGGTGCGGCACGGCGATCCCGACGCTTTGTGTTTTGCAGGAAATTTTCTCATCGCCACCAACTGGTGACGCTGAGACATACATTCACCTTCAGGACTACAATGCCTCCGTTTTACAACTGGTTACCGTGCCAAATGTCGTCCTCGCTTGGTGTAAGTGATCACTCCCTCACGGCACCAGCTTGCGACTCACTCTGGATGCTCCAGATACCTCGCCGGCCGCAAACGCCTACCGCAGCTCGGAAGTCCATGCACTCAAAGACGTTGATTCGGAGCTACACATCACCCCCCAGCTGCTTCACGCATTCAAAACGTCGCTACACGACTACCACATCCAGCTCTGTTTCTTTTCCGGCTCATGGGATACGTTTGATATGCGTCGCACGGGAGGACCTTACCAACTCGTCCTCACATCTGAAACGATTTATCACCCAAACAGTCTCCCGAGTTTGGTTCGTGTCATGCAGGACGCGTGCTCCGGGGGAGACACACATCTTTGTCTCGTTGCAGGGAAGACAGTTTACTTTGGTGTTGGAGGCGGTATCACGGAGTTTGTTCAGTGTGTGGAGTCGACCGCGGATGGGCGAGGGAATAAAGGTCGAGTAGAGACGATTTGGGAAAAGGCGACAGGTGTAAGTAGGAAAGTGATGCGCGTGCGGTGGACATCAGATCAGTAAAAGAGACCAAGTGTACCGGCGGCCACAAGTTATCGTGTGTTCTTTCTAGCCTGTCAGACAAGACAAAGATGGTGGCTGCACAGGAATTGATTGCACCAGTGGATATAGAATAGTAGAACCGCCTCTCTCGCTACACTAAACAGTACTGCTTGTTGAGCAGAGGGTTATATTCGACACAAAAAGTGGACAAATCCGGACTCGAACCGGAGACCCCCCGCAGTCAGCGCCATGCTAAGCGGATGTGATAACCAGCTACACCATATGCCCCACAAGAATGCAGACTGCCACAACAATTCATAACCACCTCCACACCTGTCAGTACACTTCGTGCCGTTCCATTAGATAAACCACTACAGATACGACTAGCACCACATCCTCGACCCACCTCCACTTCTCAGCCCACTCAGTGAGCCCGAGCGCCAATTCGAACAAGGTACGTATCATACGAGACGAGACGAAAAGCGACAACGACAGCTTCACCAGGGCACAGCGAGCGCACTCCAATCCCTCAACACCGCCATCCTCTCCGTCCCAATCTGCCGCGTCATCTCCTGTTGTCCCTGTACGCCCAGCTCCTCGAACAGCTCAAGCAGTTGGCCGTCTAAAATCCCCCTGGACATGGGTTTCGAGACCGTATCGTTGCGGACGATGCTGGTGCCCAAGTTGGGGTCAACGACAGGTGCGCAAACGGGATAGAATGGAATGGAAACACTCACCGGTACACTCTGGGATTGAGACCCGCGACGTGCTGCACGTTGCGCAGCAGTTGACCCTGGAGGAAATGTAGTCGTTTGAAAGCGCCCTCGTCGACGGGCGTCAGCGCCGACAACGTGCCATCCGTAAAGCCTTGGCAGAAGAAAAGAGTAAGGTTGTAGGTGGAAAGTGAGAGAGCAAAGAAGAGCATACCAGTGATGAGCTTCGCTTGCGGGATCTCGTTGTCCTCCTTCGTTCGTCGCGCGATTGTGCGGGACGCTTGACACTCCTTGTGGCAGTGGAACTCGGTGTGACACATGAGATGTTGACCCCCTCTCGAGTCGGGATCTACATCGGGGATTCGACGTCGAAATAGTTGCATCGACTCGGAGGAAGAACGTACCACTTGGGTCATAGGTGAACACACGCAACACGCCATCTTCATCATTGAGAACAATCGACAGCTCTCCATTAGTAAAGAAAAAGTCGATGTTGGTCGCGTACGTCCGCCGAACATCCTTGGCCAGAATCACCAGCTTGTATGGGTCCTCCTAGAGTCAAAGTTCACCCTCTGTGCTGCTCGGAATGGGAATGTGTATACCTGAAAGGCGACCAGCCAGACGCTCTTGACCGCATCTCCGATCAACAATAGGTTTTTGAGCACTCGGAAGCTGGTGACATAGACGCCGACGTCCAAGAATGCGACACCCACAAGGCGCTCGTCAAGGTCAAAAGCCCTCACATATATCTGAAAGATTCACGTCAAGTAAGTCATGATGCATTCACTGCGCTTTCGACACCACCTTTTGTCCCATAGATGACACCAAGTAACCATTGATTCCACAGAGCGCAGTCACCGGCCCTTTGGAATCATCACGAACACGTAGTTTCAGTTTATACCATCGTTGAACGCTGGATGATGGGTCGGGTACCACTTCTACAACCTCAAAAACGTAGGTCTGGCAAGAACGTGCAATGCTAAGCAAGGGAATTGCCACGCAAATCACATCACTCACTGCACCTTTGACAGCCAGATCCTCACCGCGGTCAATGCCCGTTCCAACGGCGATGAAATCACGGCTCCCGGATTCTGTACTCAGCGTCTCCAACATCACGCACTCTAGGGCGTTGACGTATTCATTGGGGGCGAATTCATATCTATGACCAGGTCAGAAGACCCTTTTCATACAATTAGAGATGACCCACCCATCCATGGTTATCCAACTGTCAGGAGAAATAAGCTCCAATGTCGAGCAGTCACACTGCGGGAATGAAACACCTGCGCCTACGCCTCTTCAGCCCCACCCACACGGATCTCAAACGACGCACTTACCATCCGGTTCCCAAAGGATATTGTTGTCCTCATCATACGAGGCAAACCGCGCTTGCAATGTGGACGCAGCAACGATCAATGACGCTGACGGCTCAAATACGACGTTAGAATACGGTCGAGACCGCGGAAGGGAACGTTTCGGCAGCGAGGTGTCCAATTCGACATCAGGGATCCATTCTAGAAGACTAGGGCCCTACAATCAAAACCATTAGCCTAACGCCTCGGAGAAGCGCAAGTCGAGGTTCCGCGCGACGTCATCCCATTTACCTCGTCCGAGTATACCAAGAACTCCGCTTTCGACTCCCACAGCGAGCACGCTGTAAAGGCATGCACGACCACGTGTCCACTCGGGAACAGCTTGAGGCCACCCTTATCCGTGCGTACTATCCAGCTTGGTCTGTCACCGGTAAAGAAGACGCCGGTGAGCGTATGACCACAACTAACACTGAGGGACGTGGAAGGACAAGTGACGAATGGAACAAACGTGCGGGATATCCGCTTTTGCTCTGCAAGCACCGTTTTTTCTGCTTCTTCTTGTTTGGACAGCTCGAACGTCCGAGTCAAGACTTTGGTGAAAATGACTTTCAAAAAGGCAGAGCGCCCACCAGACGGTGGCGTAGATAAGGGCATGGAATGAACTTCATAAACCGCCAAGTGTCCACAACGCATGAATACCTGCAAGAGTTCAGTTAGGCGAATGAACCACGAGTAAAGAGGACGGGCATACAAGGAGATGAGGGGTTGGAGCCGACTCTCCCAGGGGCGCAATGAGGATTTGTTCGATATCTAGGTCTTGCGGTTTGCGTGGGGGGTCTTGAGGGGGAGAAGGCGCAGGTGGATCAAAGGTGTCGTTCAGCACTGGCTCCAGCGTGCTGATTGCCACACTTGAAAATACAAGCGTCAGCTTCGGGAGGGACCATATCTGATCAAGCAGCGTCACAAGCCTTTCGAATCCAAGGTAGATGAACGAACGCACCTCCATGACCCCCTGGGGCCGGATAAGCACCAGCCATTGGCTATTATGTCCTGCAGTAACCGCGGCCTGAAGAGTCGAAGTGATGTTCTTATCAGCACTGCCAGAAGCGACCACAGTGCCGTCGATTGTCGTCATTTCGAAAACCCCCGATGTGTCTATGTAGAAACATCCTGCAAGGTACCGAGATGACTGGTTTCGGAACACCATTAATACCTTGTCTATGACACAAGACAACATCAAACATTACCTTCTCGCCCATCGGTGACATATCTTTTCTTCTTATTTTGCCTCGTTCTGTCTCACCAATGAACAAGCCAATGGTTTCATCCTCCCGGAGAATTAACACAAAGGGATCGCATATACTACACGCCTTGATCCTTGCACGAGGCATGTTCCCATCCATGTCCTTGATGATCTGTCTCTCGGTACCATCTACTCGTCATGAATTAACGACACGAATGGTTTCAAACAACCAGGATACGCACCCGGTTCGAGGACGCGTATAGCATTCGTCATCACATGCAATATGGCCGTCCGCTGGAAGAACGGACCGGCACCGACGGTAGTCCCCGGTATACGCGTCGGAATAGCCAAATCCGTCTTGGCAGTCCTGGTCGCAATCTAAGCAATTCCCGCTCCTAAATCAGCTCACTCGATTTCGGGGCGTGGATGGAGAAACGCACGCGAGATACCCCAGGGGATGGATTGGCGTCCGTGCTGATAACGATCGTATCGTTCTCCCCTGCAAATAATCCGCCACTAGTTTTTTCGTATGACGTACCATTTACTCTGTGAGACTGCCGGACAGGGATAGACCAGATCCCACGTGCCCCACCCAAAACGTGGAGCTTGCGTTTAGTACGAACAGGAAGGTCCCGCTGGACATCAAGAACGGTTAGCGGGGAAAGCGATGAGGCACCAAGGGTCTTCGCGTACCTGGAAAAGAGTAAAACCGCCCAGGTGACCGCTCCCCGTGGCGACTACTAGTTCGGGGACGTATCGTTCCTATCAACATGAAGGGTCGATCATCAAACAAATAGCAGACCCAAATCGAAAACGTGAATATATGCACGCCGTAAGGGACCAGATGAAGGTATAACACGCACCCCTAGTTTCGACAGCGAGAATGTCATATCTGCAATTGGTCCGTACGCAGGAAGCGAGTCACACAACGAGAGATGGATCACAGAGCGAGTCCGCGAGGGGTGTACCCCGGGAACTGTGCCATTCGCAGACATCTTCGTCACAGGCTTGGACTCTCCATAGAGATCTTTCAAATGATCCGCTGTCAGTGATCCGCTGTCCAGACGCGTTCCCAGGTCCGCTCACCATCATCGTCGAAGTCATCGATATCCATCACGTTTTTGGTGTCCACCACAGCGGTCGGTGCCGCGCTCATATCGTCTGCCTCACCATCCTCCACCTCTTCTTCGACCCTCACTGCTCTTAACAACACCGACGGTCCGACTGTGCTCCCTACAAATAACATCCCCCGGTCCAGTTGTCTCGTTACTGTAGGAATCGTCGTTTGTGCAAGGGCAGGGGACAGGATGAGTTTCGACACCGTCCGTCCGTCCGAGATGATTTCTATTGGGTGGACCATCCCATCCTTCCTGACCACGAAGAACGTCTTCTCGTCTACAAAAACAAGCCTGCTTCCTTCTAGGACCAGATCGAGGTCTTTGTCAAGCGGAAGGGAGGGAATGTCACTAACTCGCGCAGACCATCCATTGACGGGGAGTGAGACACGTCGAGCAGCTTGGTCGACGTAGATGAGCGAATTAGTAGTAAGGATGACAACACCCCCAATAGATTGTGCGCAGGGAAGGAGAGAAAGACAATCATACGGGAGATTATCCACGGCTGTAATGATGGGATATGTGTGGTTGAGAAGATCGAGAGTGAAAATGTATAAACGACCTGTATCACGGTATTCCTTGAGACGACTAGAATCCGAGGTGTGAGCAAGTGCGAGTTGCTAGGAAATGTAAAGCTCTGCACTTACCCGGCCCAGGTCTTTTCGGACTGACAAAGCACAGCAATAGTGGGATTATGGTACCCTGGCAGAAACACAAAGTCGACGACATTACGCAGGTTGGGGTCGACCTCCGCAACCAAGTCGAGTATGAAAGAGGGAGAATAGGGTACTTCTCTGAGGAAATCGTGAGCTTTGGTCCTAATTAAATGTACATGCGAGAATACCTTGCGAGGCTTTGGTCTTGTTCCATGACATCGAATTCCGCTTGCGTTTGGTAAAAGGGGAGGATCGCAAGGGAGTCTTTGGGGAGGGAGAGTGCAGCGCAACGGGATAAAGGGTCTGCACGGAGTTCTGCACGGAAGAGATGACTGTCGAGAACAGTCTGTTGAAAGAAGTTTGAGTATGTCTCGACCAAGATGTAGCACATACCATTTGCGGAGAACGCTCGTAGGTGTGGATAGACACTGTGACGAGGTCATGGATGGTGTCGGACCACTCGAGCAACGCAATCTATGGAGGATTTAGAGCAACCCGTGAAAAAAGGATGAAGCGCACCTTTGCGTCTTTGAAGGAGACCAGAAGACGATCGAGCTTATCGTCGTTGGATGACATTGTACGAACTTTGTCGAGTCCGGTGACGGCGCCATGTAATGTATGCTCACGAATGAGATAGAAGCGCCATGTAGTTGCCGGCTCATGGTTCGCATTTGACTGAGTCGCCTTCTGAGAGCGTTTCTCAAGGATGGATTACGCCGAGCACTCACTTTGACTGCGCCCATATTGACCCAGCCTTCGCCAGACTGGTCCATCTCTACCTCACCCTCTACGGCCTCTGTTCCCTTCCGTACGCGAGCACGTTTGTCACGTTCGCTCTCAACATGGTCGGAGATAGGCGAAGGTTGTTCGCGAATGCCACAAATACGAAGGAGGTTTGACTTTGCGGTGACTACGTTTACGAGCGTGGACGACGACGGGGTGAGGCTGAGGGCGACCGCAAATTCAACACCACTTGGAGAAAGAATGTCATGTCTAAGGGCATGCATAACAATCTCTTTTGCTGTATTTTTTGTTCCCTCAAGCAATGTTGCAGCTGCCGACTGAACAACTTTGCCCGTCCAGCTCGGTGACCATTTGTCACACCGTAACGGGTCACACTACCAAACCGGTTCAGGGGGTAGGGTTCGTTCGCTGTCCCGATTCACGGACACACCGATCCCTGGAACAGGTGATGAACCATGTAAATGATCAATTCATTCATGCTCCTGTGAGTGAACTATCCCGGCACCCCGTTTCTGCGAGCGCCTCTACTCATTCAAGAGTTCAACCGCACCTGCAACCACCCAGAGGGCAGGTTGTCAGCTGTCTCTCCATATTTACGGCTTCTTCTTCCACACCGTTCAAACATTCAATTCCAATTCGAACTCGAACCCACATCAAATCCGACTATCGCTCTGAACCCCTCTCGATCAAGATGTGCTTCGATGCGAGTGCTGGCCCATTTTCCTGGCTGCGTATCACTGCGCCCGTTGACGCGTGTGCTCATTTGTAAGCATGTGTGGGCTGTTCTCTATCTCTCCTGTGCCACCCTTCCGCTGATACAGATTATCTGGTAGCAGTGAACAGACCGAATTCGGCACGTGCGGTGCTTAGCTGTGGTCGGCGAACCATGTATTGATCGGGGCGCACTCCCAGAATTCGCTCCGTTCGAATTTGTGGCAAGGGCTTGTCAAACACTGCCCCACAAATGACCGGAGCCCCCATGCCACGCTACCAGTCTCGGCGGACTGACGACTGATACAAGTTATTCAGCGACTAGCACAAGAAAAATATATATTCAAAAAGCATGGTTGACGAAGGTGCAACATGGTATCCTGGTCGTCTTCATGATGAGGGTATCATGCACATCAGCAATTAACCAATCGCCAATCTGCCCACCTGGCCGCAGGTTAAGCTCCGTTCAGACATTCGATTGGATGTGGTGTTGCCCGCTGCCTCGCCCCTCCCACCATTTTGCCTGTTTCGAGCATGTCTGCACTTCAGTCTTCTGCACGCGTGAATGCACAGGGTAATCCCGCATCTCCTTTATTCCGAATGCTGGCCTGCAATCGAGTGGCTATCAGTATACTTCCGTGGTGTGCCAAAGGGTTCGTCGTTTGCACAGCTGTGATATGAATCTCCGCCGTATACGCAAAGCTGTGCTTGGCTTTCAAAGATGCCCCCGTTCGCGCTTGTTACGAGCAGTGTCGGTGGTTCTGCATGTTTGGCTGGTTGTGAAAGTGAGGCGTGTTTGTTGGCGGGCCGCCACTGCAGAGTGCTCGCAAATCATTGTGCGCCGACCCCGCCGCTCATCTCGCAGTTTGGAGAGCTGTCAAGGGCTCGACTCTGCCAGAAAGGGTGTACTTCTATGACGATCGACGCCTAAGCTTCGGTTCCTGATGTGGTCTTTGTGGATTGGTCACCTTCCTCTCCAAGACTCCAACCGACGTAAGTGAAAACCTCCTTAATCAAGCTACCTGCCAGCTGCTGCTTGACGTACACGCATCGACATGCTGTCGTTCTTATACGCAGCGGTGCCCATCGCTACCCGATGCAAGGCGCCGAGAACGGTGGTCCCTTCTTCGGACGCGCTCAAAGCCACCAAAACATTTCATTTAGGCCAGGCTGATAGCATTCCCCGTCGTGCGCGGAGAAATACTTGTCTGCCGAGCACGTATTATGCGCCAAGACGCGGGGATGGCTGGGACGAGCGTCTCCACCCTTCCCACCAGCCACTGAGGGTGGTCGGCCTATCCCATTCTGGTCGCCCCATCCGTCATCGGCCCGTAATCGATTCATCGCGGCCTTGTCCGGCCACCTTCTTTCGAGTTCTTTACCCCTAGAGCCACCTGATCCTCATTTGCTCGCCTAGGGTTTCACATCAGAATCAACCTCATGTCGTGCAACCTGGTTTACTCGTGTTCGCAGCATGCACAAATTGGCACGCTACAGCCCATTCGCCATTTCATCTAGTCCCAAACCTCGATTCCCGAAAGCCCCGTGTGCGTTCCTTTACTTCTCACCACTAATACCAAAGTCGCTCCCTCCTTGCACCATCTTCCTTTCGTTCTTATAAGGACTTGCCCCACATACATATGCCAGTCCCATCCTGCTAGGTCGGATCGAGGAAGAGCTATGGCTACCGCATTCATGTCAAATCCGTTGTCGTCGTTTAACCCTGGCGTCCGTCCACCTTCAAGACTTGACCGCCGGAGCGGCGGGGCACCCCCGGGATCGTCCAAGGTCAGTTCTTACATCGCCCTCGTTAGCCTTCGACATGATAGTGAACGCGGGAACCCCACCCCACCCTTTGACCGACAGAACTACTTCTTGCCAGTACCTTCGGGCTTTTCGGTGCGCGTCTTCAAAGCATCATCTCTTGATGCTTCCGCCCGTCAGTGCTCAAACGCCGGTCAACAGCACTCCACCGTCAGCGCAAGAAGTGATGTTGACTACAAACCGTCATCGCATCGTGACACCCGCTCGTCGAATGCTCCGGGGCGCGATGCTCCTCGGAAACTAGTCAAACCACCGCCTTCGTCCCACGCCCATGTCCAAGATGAACGAGAGCGAGATCGAGATCGAGATCGAAGCTATCGTGACACCAGACGCTTCGGATTCATTCACCCTGGGACCATCCCAGACACCTACATCTATGAGCGCTCTGTCGCATCGTCGAAATCCGACCCTTACCACGACTACTACTACCCACCGTCGTCGGACAGCAGTGCGAGCGAGATTGATTCCCTCTTCTCGCACCCCTCTTCCACCTCGAGTAATAGCAGCCTGGACGACGATTGTCCACCACGGGGCATGCTCCAGGTCGCTCGGACCACACCCGAGCGGAGGCCGTCGTACGGTCATAGTCACAGTGGACAGCGATCCGGAACACCCTTCCAGGTGGCCTATCACACGTGCCCGACTTGTTCGGAGATGAGCAACAGCCCACCACCCCGCGCGGCTAGCAGGGCAGATGGTGCAGTGCATGGGTCTCGCCCGCTCCCTACACCTCCTGTGGGCGCCCGCGTGCGCAAGGACAGCCTCGTGCTCGCAAGCGAGCGTTCAGCCCCCCCACAGGCCACGCGTCCGCGGCTCCCGCAGTTACGTATCGGAGATCGTCCTGCCTACCCGGCTGACGCTCCGCACGGCGCATGGTCTACAGCAGAGACAGGAGGATACCCATCGGCCTCGCCCCCACCACTCACGCGCTCATCCTCGTTGAAGAGCAGCGGCTCCGCGGGAAGCAGCTCGCTGGGCATCGTACCTCCACCTCCAGGACTGAACTCCCACTGGGAGTACGGTCAGACCATCGACATTACTGCAGAGCCACCTTACCGTCAACCGAACCGCCGTAACTCAGACGGCGATCAAGGTCAGATCATGCCATTGCGCCCACGCCGCTCCAACACGGTTCCCCCACCACGTTCCGTTCGATGGTTGGAAGAGCTGGTCTGCCCAAGCCCTATCCTGCCAAGCCAGAGGAGGAAAGGGTGGTTCAATAGACGAGGGTGCGTGCTTTCATCTCTCATTCCAGCCCTTCCAGACATGGGCCCTGACCGATCCCGACCCTCTTTCTCTTTATTTCACCTTCCTGAATCAGGGATCAACTGTGGCGCAATGATGGCTCGTACAAGCCTCCTGCCCCAGGTGAGGACTACCCCGAAGAGCTCGACGACTACCCAGAACCATCTGAAGGCTGGCAAAACGAAGATGGCGTTCGAATCGACAGCAACAGGAGGCTTATACCCAAGGCGCCACCGCGCCCAGTCCTCAAACGGACGGGTTACTGTAAAGAAGACAGCATCATAGCCGGATACCTCACGAACGGCCCAGCGTCGCCCACGTCAGACGACGAATGACTGTGAACGCACGACTGAGTTCTCTTTTTTTTTCTGTCACGATGGCACACCTTTTTTTCTTCTGAACAATGCGCCCCCGAGTTCCGAGTTTGCATGGCGAGCGCGTGTGCACGTTTCATTTTGTAATATTTATGGGTGGGCCGTCGTGACTTTGTGTGCGCCTGTTAGAGGCGTGTTCTCAGCATCATTCATGAGCATTTGTCTTGAAAAAGATATACCCCCCGCATTTCACGATTACTTGTTTTCATTCTTTTCTGCGGATCTGGTATCCCATTGTATCATTAGTGCTATATGGTGGTAGGCCATGTACGTTACCATTTCGCCATGTAGGAGTAATAAGTTACATGCATGCTTTGGTTCGTGCCACGTCAGCGTGCCAGCGGGGTGAAGGGTCCGTGGTCTCGACCCATCGTCAAGTGGGGCCACCTGCTCTCGGGTCACAAAGTACATAGTTTTGCGTCAGGGCCAAAAGAGCGTTTAGGCATCCCACGATGCTGGAATCAACATGATGACATCGTCACAACGCGCAGACCACACAATCCACCCCCACAATACACTCGAGGATGGGAACGACAACAGGGTTCCGTCCAGTGGCACACCTGGGAACCACTCCACAGCGCACATGAACCAGGGTGACCCGGATCAGGAATGGTTTCAATGAAGCAGCGTAAAACGAACGCCGGTGCCCGTGGCCGAAAGACGTACAAGCGACCCACTTTGAACCTCGAGCGGGCACCTCCTGAGTCCTCTACCGAACACGCACCGTGACTGTGGACGCATCTGTCTGGGGTCTCGGATGGTATTTCGGCTGTTGGGTGTGGGGCGATTAAAACCTAGATGGGACCTTGCGATAGCCAGCAAGAATGTGTGGGGCATTGTCTGCCGACGCGTATGTGTCAGGGCGGAGTGGGGCTCCTGTCTTCCTATGACGCCCTGGTCTGGCGAAGCCTACAGGAAACGCCACCGACCACCGCGTCACAGGACCTGTCCAGCCGCACAGTGGCACTGATGAGCCTGAGCAATGGGTCGTGCACCACGTTAACGCGGCTCAGGGTAGGTACTATGCACCGCGGAGTACCGCTGTGGCCAGCGCACAATCTGGAATTCCCTTGATCGCAGCCCGTGTCGGCGTTCTTCGGACTAATAGTGTATCGCGCATCACTGTCTCCACGGAAACGAGACGAACGTTTGTCGCTGATGTTCCGAAGTCGATCGACGGTGCCGGTGAGCATTGAATACAAAGGGGACAACTTGAAGCACCAATGCATCATGCACGGATATGATCCTTCCGGAAGCCGCCCCACGAAACAACTGTAGCCACTTCACTGGCGCTACTAGGGTGCGCATTCATCCTGTCAAGTTGAAACACGATTTAATGAACCCATCGCGGCCCTTCGTTCATAAACGACTTTGGCCAGTAGTAAATGACTCACACTCGTGTTTCCAAACATAAGAGTACCCTCCACGCAGATCATCGGCCGAGTGAACACCAAGTGCAAACCATGCCAAGTACTGCCAGTGTTTGTCGGCCATCGCACACTGGTTGGTGGGTCACGAAGATGTATCTCCGCTCAGGGCAGAACCCGCGCGGCGATCCCCTCACCGATCTGGTTTCCCAGGTGGCTTCGTCCCTGGATAGTTTCCCGATTGCTCGAAAAGGGGCAAGAAAGTACTAATGGTGGGCCAGTAGGTTGTGGACTCGCCCAGGGAATTGCTCGCATTCAACTTGTTCGGCGGCCGACCCTCAACGCCAGCTGAGCCATAGCACTGTGACACTAATCCGTCGCATTACAACTCGGAAGGGTATGACATGGCCCATGGTTTTGTTCTTGATAGCGATTCCTGTACTTAGATCGACGCATATCCAAGCTGCTCACTCGCCCCTCGTAGCCAACCTCAGACAGCCTGACACTGTCTCTTGAGCCACGCCAGTGCAAGCGCATCTTTTCCTTCGAGCAACCGCCCCACCTTGGACTCGACCTCGGCATGGTACTCATTCAACCACTTCTTCTCCTCGACCGTCAAGAGCGCCAAGTTGACCAAGCTCGTCTGAATGGGACACTGTTCGCAGGGCGTCTGTCAGCGTCTCAAACGCGATCAAACGAAACGCCAAACCAACCATCGTGAGACGTTCAAAGCCCAGGTATCCGGTATTCCCAAAGTTGTTGGGTGTCTCGACTTCGCGAACGATGACCACGCTCTCGATACGTATGCCCCACTTACCGTCGGCATAGTACCCCGGCTCTGTTGGGAGGCGCAAGCAAAGGTGCTGAATAATGGGCGGTCACAACATGGTTGGCTCGTTCCCATACCGTTCGACATTGTCATTCCTGGTTTCAATGCCGTATTGTTGTACGCTGGTTTTATGCTCAGTGCACGAATTAGCGAAAAGTGTCATGTTTCTTACCGATGCGTTTGCCAATACCCTGAGGACCTTTTCAAGCAAGGGGTGAGCATGAATATCGGGCAGCATTTCTGCACATACCTTCATGCACATTCAAGTAGTGGCCAACGCCGTGGCCGGTGCCGTGCCTGTATCCAAGTCGCCCTATGAGCCCGGTGTATGTTGTGTACAAGGATGAACAAACATGTAATCTGGAGATCCACAGTTAAATACGACATGATATCGAGTGAAATCAGCGATAGCTCACCCAAACCATCCTGCCACAAAGCCCTTCTCGCCCATGAATCTCTATGGCATCGTCAGCCTTCCAAGTCGGAACGGACACACATCCACACACATTACGAATCCTGTGGAACAAAAAGTCAACACTTCCTGACAGGGGACGATCCGAGGACCTACCAGTCGTCCCGGTGGGAAAAACTGCAGTATCAATAGCGATGTGACCTTGAAGAACTCGGGTGAATGCGCGTTTCTCCTCTTCCGACGGTGTTCCAAAGTGCTGTTACAATCCCTCTGTTATCGACCTTGGGGTTTACAATTGCAGTACTTGCCCATGTGCGAGTGACATCTGTTGTTCCGTCGAAATACTGGCCTGGCAAACCCGGAAGGCGAGGAATAAGTCACGTTTTACACGTCCTTTTCGTTGTCCATACCTCCAGAGTCACATAGATAGATCTTGTTGACAGCAAGGTCAATAGAGAAAGACGATGATTCTGTAACATGGGTACCTGGTCTTTAGCAATAACCGCACAATCGTTTGGATCCGGGTGATAGTGAATGATAGCTGAAGTGCGTTATCGGCATCAGGCGCACGGCGGAAAGAATTTGAGGACAAACCAGCGTTCGGCCCAGCGGAAGAAATAGTGGCGAAAGACAAACCACGGAATAAATCAAGCTCACTGCAAAAGATCAGACAAAGACTGTCTAGAGTAAAGCTCATTACGCACGATCTAAACTCTTCGAGCTTGTCAGATCCCTGGCTCTCGTTCAAGACGGCGCCATTGTAGAGTTGTCTCTCGAGCCATGCAAAGTAGCGAGCCAATGCAACACCATCACGTATGTGACATTGCCGAAAACCTTCGATCTCGGTGCTGTTTTTAATCGCTTTCATGGCTGCCACGGGGGACGGGACGATGACCACGTTCTCCTTTTCAATGTATAGGTGTTGATTAGTTTCAGAACGTGACACGAACTCACCTCACCGAGTGCATGGACAACCGCAATGCTCGTCTTGTCGCCAAGTAACACAGGCTAGATCACCGATCATCAACCAGATAGGCCATGGACCTTGTATCGTAAAAAATATACCTGATCCTTCTTGACAAGGCCTGTCCCGACTAGATCTTCTAGATAAGGGAGGAATACTTCGTAGGGCCTGAGCTCCACATCGCGGTCAAGATCAGTTACTACAGCATCATTGAGTTGTGTCTTGTCAATGAACAGCACGGCTGAATCCTGTTTCACGACGGCATATGCGAAAAAGACTGCTGTGTCTTAGCTTATTTGTACCAGCAAGATGGTAAAATACCTACCGGGGTTGAAGTCGATGTCTGTTCCACGGAGATTGAATAACCATGCGACCTCATCGAGTAGAGTGACGGCCAACGCAACCGCGTTCTTCTTGGCTAGTTCTTGTCGTGCGCGGTCGAGTTTACTGCGTAGAGTTTCCCCTGAGAAAGGTCAGGGAAGAGGGAACACGATGAACACGGCGCGCTCGAACCTGAATACTCGACATTCAAAGCAAAGACTGGATTTTTGGGACGTTGCGGGCGCTCAGGACCCCATACAATATCCACAGGGTTTTGCGAAAGAGGGACCAATTCAGACTTTCCGAGAGACTTTTTGAGCGCCTGAGCATCGGCTGTTGTTCACATGGGTCCACACATATGACTGACGCAGATGAGGACGACATACCAGCCAAAATCAGAGTTGGATCAATCCCGATTCTTGTGCCTTGCTCAAGGTTCTGTGCTAGCGTTACAAGTGGAAGAGGTACGAAGAAATCAGACACGTACCTTTGTAAGGAATTCTTGCCAAGTAGGAACGTCTCGTGGAACGTCAGCCCCGGGTCGTCATCTAAAATTATCACAATTAGTCACCTGGTAATCCTTGCTTCATTAAAGACCAATTCCTGTGACATCGACTTCAGAACACAAGCTGTGGTGATACGTTCGTTGCTTACTCGTCCAACTGCTGTTCGGCTTGTAGGAAGTATCGACCATCGGTAAACAGGAAGGCACCCTTGAGAGTAACGATGGCAGTTCCTACGGATCAACACATGAGCTCGGATCTTCATCCATCAACTGGTTTAATTACCTGCCGAGCCATCGAATCCAGAAATGAAACCTCGTCGTTTGTCGGCCTCGGATGAGTATTCACTGAAGTCTGGATCAATGCGAGTCAACGCCGATATGTCAAAGAAACGAGTTACACTCACGTTCGTCCTCACTGGGAACCACGAAAGCGCCCACATTTACGTTTTGTTGCTGCATCAACGCCCTAAGGCGAGTGAGACGCTCGGATGTATCGACCCTTGCTGTTCCTATCGCGCCCATTGATCTTCCGTGGTATTTAGGAATGGTCTGTGCGGTTGATGTGGCACGGGAAAGATATCGATGGAAGTGCACCTGGAATTGACGAAGTTGATTGTACCACATGCCGGTGCTTCCGCTTTCCGTTCCGACCCCCGAACCAGTAAGTAGTGTAGTCATCAACCAAGGTCGCGTGACTCTTGATGGTTACGAAAACATTCATTGAGCGCCCAGTCGTCACTAGTGCGGTCACAGTAGCCTCTCAGTTCCAGGCTGGGTGAGTAGGTACGTCTTGTTTACCCTCATATGTCTTCGAACTGACCTCGAAGTTTTGGGAGACTACTTGTGCACTGACCTCCATTGTCTGTGGCAAGGTACGCAAGACAATGACCACCATTCCTAAGTCAGACAGTTCTGTCAGTTCACCGTGTACCACACCACGCTTGGATTAGGTTCGCGTACGCCGTAGGCTTACGGTGATGAATCACAAGTCATAGCAACCACTGTAGCAGTGCTCTGATAGCACGAAGATAAGATCCTGTCGCAAGTCGTCGGGTGTCAAAGGTATCCACAAACTAAGTGAAACCTGTGCATCGCTCCACACGTCCGCGTCAGGATTTGAATGTGTAGCACACCAATTTTTGACATGTAAAGGCGTCAAAGCACGAACACTCCACACCAATAGACCACAAGGTGGACAGTGCTGCGATATAAAGCATGTCTCGCCAAGGTCGGTGAAGCAAACATCAGTGCTGCGCTGAATCCAACATTCGTAATGCAGGTATACGCCTACACAGACGAGGTGGTCAACAAGCTGAAAGGCAAGTTCTTCTCTCCCCCTCCAGGTGCGCGCCGCTGACCCTTCTCCTGTGTCGTCCCCAGCCTACGCCCGGAGTACCCCTCCCTCACCCCGAGTCAGCTACGCTCTAACGCATCCAGAGGTGTACGTTCCGCTGGGTTGCCTTCCCATCAAAATCACCACATTCTTTCGGTGGGATCCCGCTACTGGCCATCCCAGGCACTATCACTGGGCCATCTTCATACCCACGTCACCAGTCCCGGGAATAGGTCACTACTACGAGCTCGCCGGTGACTCGCAGCCGTATCATATCCAGAGTACGATCGACAATTATAACGCACGGCGGGGGCTAGAACGGGGGAGCCACACCGTCGGATATGTCTCGCCGGTTATGCTGCCCTATCTAGAGGCCCATTTCGCGCTCGTTCCTGTGGAAAATCTACGGCGATTCTGGAACAGTCAGAATTGGGTGTGTGACGCGTTGCAGGGGTTGAACCATCCACTCATATTTGCGGTCCGAGCGACGTTGGAGGACTTGGTTACCCAGATGGCTATCGTGTCGGCCGCATGGGAGGCAGGGAACGTCAAATGAACCATAGGTCTGACCTCCAAGCGTTGAAAGAGCGGAAATAAATGTGATTGTCAGGAAAGGTCTTTGAAATATTCAAAAGCATTAACTCGCTAGATGTACAGTGGTACAGTGGTACATGTCCTTGTAGTTATGAAACATCTCCCATCTCTCACTCGCGTTTGTTTTTGTAGCCCCAAATCACTCTCGTTTTGCAAGTGCAGCACCAAGACCGGCTATTTCGATTCTTGACCAAGTACCACCTCATCTTGGTATCCTTGAACGCGACCGCTTGTACCATATACAACGTCTTCCACCTTGCATGACAGATAAAACGACTCAATTCGCCTAGTCAATGCAGGTCCCCATAACAAGCTTCTCTGCCGAGATCTAGTCTCCCCCAAACCAGACATCCAGATCAGAAGATTCAAAACAGTCGTTCTGATCGCTAAGATCATCTTGGTTGCGATTTAACCGCCCTTTCTAACTCACGCGGTAGATTCCTGGCTGGACCATCTATGCCACCGGTCAACACTACCCCAATGGCACGAGTCAACGCCTGTTCCCCAGAGTTGGTGCGTTTTCATTCTCCTGGCCAAATGTATTGACTCGTACGGTGATTCGTGATGAACCGAAAGAGTTGTGCTTTCTGCAAACCAATCGTCCAGGTACTTCCGAGCGTAACGCATCTACGCTCCCGCGACCCTCGCCCGGACCGTCACCACTGGCACGAAGCTTATCTCGACTGGGCTCCATTCCGCGCTTATTGCCATCACATAATACCAAATGACCAATACCCATGCAATCTCAAAGGCATCTCGGAGGTTTGTCCCTTTGTCCGCAACCTTGGTTCGAACTCGACACGTGTATTCTCGAATGCGACGATCACCCCATCGGCGCTAGCGTCAGAATGCGGTTCCGGATAACTTCTTCAATTCATCCTTCCTTCTCCCCGACCCGGTCCATGACACGGATCATGGTTTCCATCGCCTCCAACCCCTGAACTTTCAAGTTGCCAGACGAATTATTACGTATTCGGCAAGTCGTGTTCTCCAATCGCGTAAGCGCCCCTTCAACAGCGATCGCGACTCTCGACACTCATAATCCATATCGAAACACACTGAAGGGTCATCCCGACCCTGACCGTCATTCTACATGGAACTCGCCGACAGCGGCGCCCCTACAAGAGTCTAGAGACAATCGCGACCATAACGTCAAGTCCGATCACGCCATGTTCGAGCTCCAACATCTCGGGTAGTGCCGAATTCGTGCCGCGTCACAACTCGCCCTTTGGAAGGGCCGACGCTGGCCCATCCTGAAACGCTTCTCGTCACCGTGACACTCGTCCGGAACCGGTCAACGTGGGCCCGATGCACATGGAATGGTTCTCTTGTCTGAAACTGGCGATCGACCTCAGTGCTCGGTACCGACGTGTACACGTGGCTTCATGTCTCTTGTCAGTGGTGACAGCCTGAGCGTGCGCCGGGCCCCCAAGGCTCAAACGCTATCCGAAACGGAACCAAATCCACGAGACATATATAGCTTCCAGTCCAGAAAGCCTCCGGCTCGCGTACCTGGTGCAGTAATAACACGTCCAATTATGTTGGCGGATCCACGCACACGAGACGTCGTGCGGACCCAAAACTGCCGGCGCTCGTCCAGGAACCCGAGCCTTTGAATTCGGCCATGTCCACGCACGCATGCATCGCCCCAAAAAAAAAGTATGTGCTCTGGGAGAGGTTCGGTGACTCCGAGATGCGGCGGTCCACGTTTCACGCCTTCGCATGTACCCGCCCGACGTATAGCACCCGGCACGGACGGGCGAGCCCGACTCCGAGAATCACGTTGGCATCGCCAAGAGCCGCATCGTCACCGTAGCCGAGTTCATTCATTGGCATGAACCAAGTCCCGACACATCCCGCCGATTGGCCGGGTCCCCCAGAAAAAAAAAAGAAGCGGCTACAAGACACGCAGAACGCACAGAGTCACGGGCACATCACCCCATATTCCCGCGCTCCTCCGCGGGACCACTACGTCCGTCTTCCCCAATGGCGTCACCACCCAAAAAGGCTCCAGGCGCCAGGTGCCAGATGCCGCAAGTGACGACATCCGATCGCGTGGACTCGGAAGACGAGGTCGTAGTAGTCGTCATGTTCATACCAGGCACACACACCATCGGACAACGCCGAAATCGAAGCTGAAATGCGTTCTCTGATATCAACTTGGGGCCAAGACGACCAAGGAAGGATGGACGAATTGTGGACGTCCCTCTTCGGACAATGCCGAAACCGAAACGCGAACAGTCTTCCTCTACACTGATCGGGGACCGGGTTGTATGGTCGGACGATGATCTCACGTCTACTGTCCGTGATGAGACGCTCCTAGTTCCCAGCGCGACGGTACGAGGGGTTGATGTAGCGTGCGTATGCGTGCACGAATGACACGCGGTCCCCATGCGTGAACGACACGTCGGGTAATGCCATACGGGCGATCACGCGGTAGACAGGACCGCTCGTCATCGCGATCAACGTGGACGTTTAAAACCTACGTGTAGGCATATATGCCAAATATACAAACTTGAATACTGCAAGCATGAACAGCACAAAGGAGCACCACCATTGGGGAAAAAAGATTGCGTGAGAGCAAAGACAGATATGGACGTGAGCACAAAAATAAGCACCGAGAGATAAGAGAGGCCAAGCAGAGGATTCCATTCATCATTCAACGGGGGGAAGGAGGAAAAGCCGATTGCATCTAGATCCATCTGCCAAGGTGAACGAAAAGAAAGATAACAATTTAAAATGAAATAGATCAAAGGAGATGTTGAAGGGGTGCAAACCTGATATCAACAAGTGAAGGCGGGAACGGAGGCAAACTGTGGGCTGACCTCTTCTTGATGCCATACATACAATCGGAGACGGATCTGAGCGAGTCGGTTGACGTGAAAAAGTCATGTGTTCAGTAACGAGAGGCGTAATAACGTGAGCAGTGAGTAATAGAAGATAGCAGTGGTTCGACAAAAGAGCAATGTCGGATTGGTAAGATGACGTTTGGGCTGTGGGAAGAGAATGGCGGGTACCTGCAGGAAAAGGTTCAGCTGAAGGATGGAAATACAGTGTCTCGTGTCCTTACCGATAGATTTGGCTTGGAGAGAAGAGATGAAGCACTACAAAAGCTTAGATTGTTTGAGGTGCCTTCGGACGACCATGTCTCGTACTGTGAGCGAATGAGATACACTCTACTCCAGTATGTGAGAGAACAGCTCACCGCTTGCAAGGATGCCGGCAGTAGTCGTGGTGTCCTAGCAAGATTGAATCTCAGCCCAGTAGTACTTCTTGTCGGAGGCACTGCCTACCGTGACAGAGGTACAGAAACCATAAAATTTGCGAGGTAGAGGAGAGTACTCTCGGTGGATGGCGCTGAATTTGCTCCTAAAGTCTGAAGGTCCTAATCAGTCGTACGCAGGTCAGAATACAGCGATTGGACAAACATTTCGATGCTGTCTCCATATCATTTGGACGATCACCATAGCTGCGAACGTATTTGGAGAGCCGGATGCCTGAGTTGAGCTTGGATTCAAGGATGTCACACTTGTTCAAGAAGAGGACCAGATCAACATTGGCTAGGAGCTTGTTTGAACAAACGGCTTTCCATAACAAGACACTGTCCTCCTGAGGAACCATTCATGATCATGCACTTCCAGGTGTCAGCGAGCGAAGGTCCTTACCAATCTGTTCACGGTTCGGTCTTCTGCAAGAACTTGGTCGAATCCAGATATTGGAGCGAGGAATATGATGGCATCCACTAAGGCAACATCGCCATCAGAAAGGAAGGAATGACGTCAAGATGACGGCGTACCATCATCAAAAAAGGGAACCCATGTCGCTGAGAAGGACCGTGAGTGGGCGTGTTGAGCTGAGACAGAGATATCCTACCTCTCTAAAGCAAAAGGTTCTTTAGACAAAAATATCTCAAGGATCGCGGCACACACACCTGCGACCGAGAACCCCCGACGTCGACTATTCTCCACTCAGTACCTTGTTCACGACCAGCAGCAGCCTCCATTTCGCATCTGTATTCCGAAACGCCGACGGTTTTTAGACGCGCTCGCAGAACGTCGTCTGCGACAAGAAAATGAGAACGTCGACGGTGCCGAGCGTGGGGAGCGTACCATCAGAAGGGATATAATTGAGAGCCGTGACACGATCCACATCGTTCAGGAAGCTGAGAGATGGTTGGTATGGAGTCGTCGCAGAAATTAAATGGGACGTTACAATCCTGGAAGCTCTTCCAATCTTATTTTGCGCCGCCGTAGTACTTCCCGGACAAACTTGTTATGCCAGAGGGCTATTATATCATCACTGCAATTGTGAAGGACCTCTTGTGCTTCGTCTCGTGTGGCCATGCCGGTGTCTCCTAACGATATCGGCCGGCCATCTCTGCGAGTACTTTTTGCGAGGGCGCCTTTCCAGGTAGCGCCGGGCCGAACAAACACTTCTTGTGTCCGCCATGAGCGCTCGGAACTCGGGCTGCGACGAGATTTGTATGCACTGAAGCTGGCGCCTCCGGCAAAGGACGAAGCGTCGTCTTCACCTGGGGGGACAAGTTTGGCAATGAGGAGTGCCTCGATGTGTCGAAGTGGTGTGAGACGCATTCGGAGCAAGTCGATTTCGTGGGGAATGTGGAGGGCGTCGTCGTCGCTGTCCTCACCTCCACTGTCGACGGGGGGAAGCCGTACGTTAGAGAGAGCGTCCATGATGGTGCGGACGGAGCGAACGACGTTGAGTTGAATGACACCGCGCCATAGAATGCGCTCTTCGCGGAAGGCGGATGGGGTATATAGCCGCTGAAAGTCTGGGGAGAAAAGGTCAGCAGAGGGAGGATGTTGTTGTTGTGACTGACGTCTGAGGGTTGTAGATTTGCCTGGGCAATCAGTTAGGGGGGAGTGTGTGGAACGGACGAGCACACATGCCTGACTCGCTTTGGCCAAGAAGAAGGAGCCTGACGACGCTCTTCTTCTTTTGTTGCTGGCGTTCTGCCTTGATGGACTCGTCGATCTGATGGCTTATTCTGGCGGCCTCGGCCTCTTGGGCGAGTCGGATGACGCGGTCCTCCTCGGTCTCGTTCGGGGGTGGCTTGAGGAGCTCGTCCAGGGGGTCGTATTCCGGCTGGGATTTGCTTACTGGGGGCATGATGGTGGTGGGACGAGAGGGCAGTGAATGCGGAAGCAATGCGAGATGGACAGGGCCAGGCACGCCAATTTAAGTGTTTACTGGACACGTCTTGGCAAGGGCACAAGCCAGACCGTGTCTGTCGCGGCCACCGCCATCGCTAGCCCTCCCTGCCATGTACTGTCCGCACCCAAACTCCACCCCAGAACAAGGCGGTGGCCCCGGTGCCTGGCGTGAGCTGATATAGCTTCATTTCCCCGAATGCGAGGCACGCTGCCTCGTGCGGCCAATACGGAGAAGAGAATTGCGGACCCTTTCCGCCTTCTTCGCATCCTCGGACAGACAGACACATCCAACCAGCGCGCCAGTCTCGCCGTGCAGCGCACTCGTAGACCTGCGCCCACCCTTCAGCCAAGGTAAGCTCGGCGCCACCATTCACACATTATCTGGCCACCACGTTTTAGGAACGAGTCAGCAAGTTGTTCATTCGGGCCGTGCGGTCATTGCAGAGTGCAGCAGCCATCTTCCCGCGATGGTTCAGGCTGCCCCCCGCCGGCGCAAGTACGGCACAATTTCTGACCCCTTTGCTCTCGGTCATCCGCGCGCAGTGTACGGTGGAGAGTAGGATCAGCAGGGACCAGGGGCGCATGATGGTGCCTACTGCCAATCGTCGAAATGGTATATCCATGAGGAGCGTCACCCTGTAACACGCCGCCCCCTCTGTGGCGAACGGTTCCTGATTCCAACTGCGGAGCGGATCCTGTGGTATTTGGAGGGTTTAGGGCTCGCCATCGTACAGGAAAGCGAGAAGCCAGAGTCATTACCACCATAGCGAATCGACGACGTCTATTAGCGGTACAATGATCCAAGCGTCCATAGAGCGGGAATTGCAGTGTCTGGGGGCCGCTTGCCCCGGGCCGAGTCACTTGCCATCCAAGTTTGATCTGAGCTCGCCTGCGACTCTCCGCAGAAAGTCGTGGACAGCGTTTTCGTGCTGGGGATCTAACCCGATTTTAAAATCTAACTTGTTCTGACGCATGTCGGAATCCGACATAGATCAAGCTTCCCTATCTGCCACCAGCTCTGTCTCTACACCCTCAACGTCACCACCCTCGACACCTCCCAACTTGCATCAAAACACCATCGACCCCTCCGCACGATGGCTCGTTCAAAAATTTGGAGGTACCAGCGTTGGAAAGTTTGCAGTTCAAATTGCAAGGGACATCGTCTCGTGCGCCTGCCCGCCGTCCTCTCCGCACAACGATCAACTGATCTTTGCAACAGGAGCTACATTGATCAACACAAAGTTGCCGTCGTCTGCTCAGCACGTTCAGGATCTACCAAAGCACTCGGAACGACGAACCTATTACTCAAGGCCGCTGCCGAGGCGAGACGACGATCATCCACAAAGACGCACTGTAAATCTGGAGTGACGACCCCTGTGACCAATGGCATCTTTGGACGACCTTACGACGCCTCCTCACCTCGTACACGCAGCTCATCCCCAACTTCCATCGCCTTCTCCTTTACTCCTTTAAGTGGCTCTCAATCAGCACAAAATGTACCCGAGTTCAGTGCTACCGTCGACCTCATACGTTCCGAACATCTAGCTGCAGCCAAAGGCTCCATCGAGAACCCCGGCGTTTTGCAAGACATCGAAGCAGAAATACATCGTGATTGCGACTGGCTTCGTGCATTCTTGTTTGCAGCACAAGTGAGGTCGATCCTGTATCCTCCTCACCCTCTAGATCTCACGCCCCACGTCTGTTTGGTTGGCTACCTCATAGGTGATCGATGAAGTGTCTCCACGATCTCGAGATACCATCATTGGTTTTGGCGAGCGGTTGGCATGTAAACTTATGACGGCTATCCTTCGAGATCAAGTAGGTTATCTATGACATCAATGGCCCACATTAGTCTCACCGGTAAATTTATCTTTCAGGGTGTAGATGCCGAATATGTCTCATTGGAAGACATCGTGCCTATCTCAGATGACGGTGATCCCGACGCAGAGGGATCTTTAGATCAACCCTTTTACGATAGCGTTGCTGCTGCGGTTGGGGAACGCATAAAGGAATGTGCCCCGAGGGTACCTGTCGTCACCGGTGCGTATCAATCCCCTTATATGTGCATCTCCCACAATCACCGTACAGGTTTCTTTGGTCCTATTCCGGGGTCGTTGCTGCGCCAGGTTGGTAGGGGGTACACTGACCTCCTCTCGGCGTTACTCGCTGTCGGTCTCGAAGCCTCTGAGCTCCAGATATGGAAAGAAGTCGATGGCATATTCACTGCTGATCCAAGAAAAGTGCCCACGGCGCGTCTTATACCAATAATATCTCCAGACGAGGCCGCAGAACTCACATATTACGGGAGTGAAGTTGTCCATCCGTTCACCATGGAGCAGGTTTGTGTACCTCTCTCTCGGCTATTGTCCGTCTTCACAATGTCTACTTCTAGGTCATCCGACGAAAAATACCTATCAGGATAAAGAATGTAGAGAACCCCACGGGTGGAGGAACGGTCATTCACCCGGACCCGGATGAAGTCTCCAGCGAGTCTGGTCCAGACACACCGATCTCACCAACTTTGATGATTCAAACTCTCTCCTACGCGTCCCCCGAAAACATACATCAAAGCAAACGTCTCCCCACAGCGGTCACCATCAAAGAACCTATCGTCGTTCTCAACGTGAATTCCAACAGGAAAAGCGTGTCCCACGGCTTCCTCGCGGGCATCTTTGGCACCCTCGACCGTTTCGGCGTTGTCGTCGACTTGATCAGTACGAGCGAGGTGCACGTCAGCATGGCGATCGAAGACAATCTGTCGCGGAAGATCATGGACCGATTAGTCTCCGAGCTCCACAAAAAGGGATCTGTGAGCCTGATTCCCCGTGACTGTGCACACGATCTGAGCGGAACGATCTCCCCAATAGGTCACTGTTCACGCAGACATGGCGATCCTCTCGCTCGTCGGGAAACAGATGCACAACTTGGTGGGCATGTCTGGACGGATGTTCCAAACCCTCGCCCAAGGCAACGTCAACATCGAGATGATCAGTCAAGGCGCGAGCGAGATCAACATCTCGTGTGTCATATGCGCGAGAGACGCAGTCAAGGCGCTCAACTTGATCCACCAGAGTTGTCTGCAAATCAAACCGGAAGGCGTTCGTGGAAGAGGTGTGTCCCTTTCTTATTTTCTGGTGTTGGCTGATTGCGTGATCGATAGTGGGTCCGTGGCTGTTTTAGATGGTGTAGAAACGATAAAAGGGAATTCAACATGTCCCACGCCTGGTTTAGTGTTTTTTCATGGAGATGAGCGCGCGAATCTATCAGTTTGGTGACTTATTTGGGGATACAGTGCCAGCTTGCTGGTTGCTTCGGCGGCTCACGGAAAAGGAGGTAACGCGTTTGATGCGAAAAACAAGGGACATCTCGTGGCGAGTGGTGACGATGACAACACGTGACTGACCCGGTCGTGTCTGAAATGAACGGACTGCCACAGTCCTATGGCTACCAGCCTTACGCCCTACTGGGGGAGTTGGCCAGGCCAGGGACGAGCCAGGGGGTATGCGACCTCCAGACTCCAGTAGGCTGGTTGCAGAATGGGATATACGAGTGGGGAGGTGGGAGGCTTCCAGCTCGACTGGGACGCCTAATATACCTGGAGCTGAGACGCCGACCGGAGGTACATACCCACAGGTGGTGCTGCCAAACGGAGCCAAGCTTGAAGGCTTTCGGGCATCTGCCGGGACTCTTGCGCTGCCATGCGGCACCCACAGCGGAACCAATCACTGCGGGGTCCGCTCCTACGCCATCCGTGCGGATTCAGCGAGTGACTGACACAGATGGGTCTATTCAAGCGACCGGGTGCTAGTAGTACGAAACGGCGATAATGATGCAAACGATAAAAAGAAATATCGTATGGTGACTTGAAACTGTTGTGAAAGTGCGAGGTCTAGATATAAGAGGTAAACTAATCAGTCTAGATGAATGCAAACGAGTGTAGATAGTGCTTACCTCCAGTCGAGTACGCATGTCGACTGGAGGAAAGTGTAGTTCAAGTTTCAACTCTCAACTTCAATACTTTTTTGTTTGGTGCGCCAGTGTAACGCATGTGGCCACGAGGGGCGTAGAAGCCCACCGGTCCTACAGACTTGTCAAATTTCAGTCGAGGCACGGGTAAGTCATGCTTGCGTCTTCTCCTCGTTGGAGTGGGCGTCAAACCTGTACGGCAGTGGCACTTCGCGCGTGACTTGGTATTGATCCATATTACCAAGGTGCTGGTTCTCGAGTCGATCTGAAACCGTCGAACGCCTAAGTCGTGCTCACAGGGAATGGGAAAATGGCGCACAAAAGTTCCACTGCACCCTCCGTAACATCTCCAACAAGGCAGCGATGAAGGAAGATAAGATGGGGTATGGCCCGCCGAGGAATATATAGGTCAGCCAAATGAAACGAATGCACAAGTTGGACACCTGTAAAGAGGAATTGGAGTTAGATGTGAGAGGGATAGGTTTGCGATCGTACCAAAGCAAAGTAGTAGCACTATGTATGTCTTCGTCAGTGGCGTTGAAGAGGTCAGCACACTGAAACGTACCGGTATTTGTGATTTGTAGACAAGTTCTGTTCTAAGGAGTGGATATCGAGCATGTGGTTTACATACCGACCAGTCCATCAAAAAGTCCTGAGAAGCAAAAATGCCATGATTGTCGAAACATATCGAAACATATGGCAGCGGAGACTTACCCAGGCACACCCATATATCGAATTGACGGTTGCCGTGAAGCACCAAAGGATGTAGCTTTTGCCGGTATGGGGCGCATCTTGGATATGACGTTAGGTACGTGTCGACTATCGTCGGGTTGGACAAACTTTGGTGCCTCCAGTAGCAGTAACAGAGGTAACATATCATCCCCATCGCGTACTTCCCGGCCTGTTTAAACCAGATGATGGACATAGAATCAAGGGAGATCATACGAACACCGCACGTTAATAAGATGGATGGGATGCTTCGAGTCCCAATATCGCCTCAAGCTCTGCACGAAACGCGCCATGAAGGGCCACACGCCAAGAAGATAATACCATCCCCAATTCTGAGCCACAGTGCACGTCGACCATGCTTCTTGCGCTTGGGGGTCATAAGCTGAGGCACTATTGGCGAAACGGGTGTAGAAGCAGCCCACGAAGTACAAGCCGGAAAGCGAATACACAAGACTGCAAAGCTGATCACTGATAGTAACAGGATAAGATGGTCTGGGTGAAGCAAACGTCGGAGATCATACCCGAGCCAGACATCTGTGAACTAGAGTATAATAAAATTTCAAAGGTGCCTCGTGATGTTGATACTCGGTGACAAACCTCGACCTCCCACATCCCGCTAGTCCCAAGTTTAGCTATGTTCTTGATCGTCCACCAGCGAGCGCCGCCCCACATGAAACTCTGCATAATCGGACGTAGGTGGCATCAGACCTAGAAGAGGAGCATCGGAACGTGGCTGAACGGCTTACACGGATTGGATTAAACATAACCACGATGGTGAGAGCGAGCCAAACCAAGGGCCAAAGCATCGGATGACCAATTTGAGCCAAGGAGAACCAAAACGCATAGGCGAGGGTGCACAAGAGTAAGGAAGGAAGCTTTTGAGCGTAGTCAAAATCAGGTCACGTGTGGTAGCCATATAATACACACTTCAAAGTATTCACGATGATCAAGCCTTGACCCTGAGTCTAATTCTTTGCAGATTGTCAGAGAGCGGGGGAATCACCAAAGACGAGAGTAGCACACCAAAGATGAAGGCATAGCTAATCCTTTTGCGCGTCCATACAAGGATATTGATGCCGATTAGTAGCGCCAATAGAACCGGTACGACGAGTATGGAGTAAATAAAGAGCAAGACATCCCACGATGGGAGTGACCCCCGTGTGTACTCCTGGAAAGCTACCATGAAGTTCAGAGTGATCCATTGAACAATCTTAGAAGAGGTTCCTACATAGGTAAGACCCTCCGGCAATCGCAGGAAGTGCAAGCCCTAGCCACGATCCAGAGCGGAATGTAGTCAAATAGTGCGTCTTCGATGATACTCCGCCTCGAAGGCGGTCTCTTGCTTTCTTTCTGTCTCCGCGTTCTGTGACATATGATTTAAATACCCGAATATTACAACGCTCTGGCGTGGAGGAAACGTACCGAATCCCTTCGCAAAATGGTGTTCTATTTCCTTCAGCATAGTACCAACCATGGCACCGGATGCAAAAATGGAAGGTTCCACCTGCAAGAGTTCAGCGCTTGGGTATTACAATGCCACCGACCAGTGTGATTGCATACTTTCTCTTTCATGTAGGCGTCCAGGGCAGGAATATTGGTAATTTTGCCATAGTTTCCCAACGCTTTGCGAAAGCCAGCAAGGTTAAGAATCTTGGCAACCCAGAGAAATAATAGGCGTGGTCCAAGAGCAGCACGGACGTTAGTCCAAGGTCAATCGCAAATCCGATCGGAGAAATTTAAACGGGGATTAAAAAAAAAATTAACACGCAAGACATATGTGTAGGTAAAAGAGGCTCACTCTGTAATTGTTCAAGACCTCGAGGCCACTATAAATACATGCCATACATCAGCGTCTTGTTCGCGACCAAGACATTAAAACCAAATGGCAGTATTCCAGATGCTCCACATTGTTCCAACGCACCGGTAATGTTCAACGACAGCCTTTCGGAGTCGCCTTTTCGCGTGTTGATACTCATGAGGGTCGATACTTCCCCCGCAGGTTTGATGACACCTTTTGGATTCTGTGCTGAGGTGCGGGAACCACTCGATCACTGACGAAAGTGCAGGTGTGAAAGAAAGATACACTCTCTTTGTCCAACTTTGACTCTTCGAGTACGCAGATGATTTCTAACAGGGTCACAGTTAGTAGGACATGCATCCGCATTAAAGAGCACCGACATAAAATATTTTGCGGTGTGCTTCAAGTTCATTGAGTTGCCTTTCTAGCTGTTTGCCACGTTCATGCATCTCATTTTCTCTTTCCGTGTAAAAGGTTTCTACTTTGTGTAATTCACCATCAAGCATGTCGAAAAACTTGACGTGGATGGCGGGCAGATTGGAAAGTATTATATGCAAAGGCAGTCGTAGAGGGGATCCTGTGAGGCCAGGATTAAAATATAGTTGGACCTTAACGAATAGAGCAGACAGATACCTGGGTCACCGAAAGGGGGGAGAACTGAAGAAGAACGATGGTTTTGGGGGGGCAACGACATTTCTTGAACTAGGGCTTTTGATGCTGTCCCAGTCATACGAGGTGGAAGAATGGTCAAGGTCAAACTTAAGGAAGATCCTGATATATTTTGTGGGATCAAGAGTCCGACTGTTGTCAATGTGTTTAGGACATACTCCTATGGTTACTCCTCCCTTTGGTAGGGGAAGCAGACCCGTGGCCACTCAAGTCCGTGGCACCTTTCGTTGTAGGCTCAGTGCCCGAAACCCGTTGGCATGTGATCTGTGCCGGTGTCGAACTTCTTCGATTCAAGTACGCCTCTATCATGATTAAGAACGAACGCATTCCATGTTCAGTGACAGAGTCGGTGTTCAGGAGTATTCTTACCTTTTGAATCATCGTGAACACCCGGAAGGGAATGATAGGTATGATCCACGTCTGTGTTCCCAAAGGAACTCGACGTATCAATTTTGCACGGAGACTTGGCGCGTATAACTCTCAACTGCACTTTAAGCCCGTGATAATCTCTGTTACACAGGGAGTTACCAGATGTTTTCCCAAAGCATGAAGTTATGTCAGTGTAGGATCATTCAAACATAGCGGCAGTGAACACATTACATGTAAGCTCTCTTCCACTCAGGGATCTATGGACAACAGTTCAGCAAGACGGATATACAGGCAACTCGAAGACACCCACCTGGGCATCTTCGAAGTATCTGCAGTGAAGCAGAGGATGATAAAGTTTTCGTCAGGAATGGTTGGTGCGGTGGAGAGGATTGCTCCCCACCTTGCAAACTTCATGTCCCAGCGCTGAGTTTATCCAAACTCACTGATCAGACGGAAACTAAAGTTGGTACCCAACAGGACCAACGATCCCATCAAATATAACTGAAAGCTCCATGGGTAAAGACGCGGGATGGACCGGGTTATTCATGCGTCATACTAGAAACTAACGGGTCTCGTCAAGGAAACGGCACACGACATTAATTCAGCTAAAGTTTGAAACTCTCAAAAACGATGGTCGTACGACCAAACGAGGTTGGCATGAACCTGAACTTGAAGCTTGAAGGAGCTAGCGCGGATCCGGGGCAACAAACTAGGCAATAGTCGGAGTTTGGGAACTTGAATCTGAGACGCTTCCGGTCAATGCACAAGCGATAGTTGGGCCAGTTGTGGGTCTCTTCCCTGCCTAAATCCCCGTTGATAATGCCTTTCTTAGTGCTAAGCACCTTCAAGGCGGTCCAAACACTATGCATAATAACTAATCGCACCTTGCTCGAGTTAGTCGCAACCCATGCCACAACGGGGTTTTCCACATTTAATCCTATCCTAGATGGTGTGCTAAACGTGAAGATCCGGTCTAAACTTAAAGTTTAGACCGGATCTTCACGTTTAGCACACCATTTAGACCAGTCCTCAACGTGGAAAACCCCGTTGTGTGCGAAGTAAGTACGCACTCGGCGGCTGTGTTTCAAGCGATGTCGGAATGTTCCGATAAGATGGTGCGCAGCTCACGAGGTTGATGACTTGGCATTGCCGACGTTGTGCAATCTGTACCTACACCTCTGACTCGATATGGCAGGTACTGTAGTTCAATCTCGCTCAAGTGCACGTTACAACCGCGTCGAGATAATTCTTCCGAGCGGCAACTCTCATGGTTTTTGGCGCCATTGTATTTGCCACGAATCCCAAGAGACCTTGCCTTCAAAATGCGCCAGCGATCGTGCTCAGTGTTGTTGTAAAATCATCGTAGACTGTTTCCCTTTCGACCATTCATGTTATATGGCAAGCCATTTCTTCCTCGGGCTCTTCCCCAGCAATACAAATGATTAATAAATTGGTCAAGAAGACGTCTGCCGCTACTCGAGCAACGCCGAATTCACGAACTCGGCAAACACCGTGTGTCCGTCTGTGTGGAACGCTTGACATTTTTCGCTATTCGTCGGCGATCAATAGATGGGAATACATGGTTCAAACGTTCAAGACGGGAGTTTGCTGGACCGTGGTCGTGAGGGGAATCGGAGGTTTTGGATGCTACATCAAGTTACGCCAGTCAAGATCGCGCAACACGGCCTCGGAAATGACCTGTGGGTTTTCCAGACGTCCTCAAGCGCGTGCACGAACCTTCCAGATGGTGTGCTCGGGCTATATGTGAGTTAGATTTCGGGTCTGGGTGGGTTTGAGAAACGAAAAAATCTCAGTCGGCTCTCAGCGGCGTATGTCAATAATGATCGTGGGTGTGGCCCTGAGGCGCCGAGGCGTCTTCCATTCTTGGTTCAGCGCGGATTGTAAGAACACAATGCATGGCCAAGACGATCTCAAATGCCCAAAGACCCAGCTTGTCGAACAATATGAACCGGCCATAGAGCTCTGATGGGAGGAGAACGTTGGACATTTGCGTCGAAACAACCAGAGTGGTTGATCCCGAATCTGATTCTCGATAGTAGGAGACCCGGAAGTTGGAGCGGTCAATCGAGCTCGGGCTCATTGCCCCTTCAGTTATTACTGCAACCGACACGACACGTACCTAAGGCTTGCCCGCATTCCGATCAATGACTGAATTCGCAGGTGATGGTAGACAGTCCGCAACTTTACCTCTGCATCACAGCACCACGTGACTCCTGTTTCTTTCCAACTGTTGGCAAAAGGTATACCAGTGTAACCAATAACGCATGGGATCATGCACATGATTCATCAGAGTGTGGTTTGTGCGTCTCTTTGCTAAACAAACCTTCCTGTTTATGCATATTTCTCAGATAGTGCATGGCTTGTTGTGTTGTGACTGGTTGTACTGAGGCTGTACAGCGCAGGTGCAACCTTGAACGGATGCCTCTCTCGAATTTCTTTGTCGTGAGTACTAGCAACGATTCTCCTATATTATTACCTAAAGGTGCGCCCCACGAACTATGGTGCCAACATCGATTCACGGTCGTCATTGGCATCTTCCCGTTCGCCCCCTGTACAAAAATATCTGACTGCCAGCTGCCCTGACATGTACTTACCGCTGTCGCAGAGCCTTTGGTGACACGAATACTGACGCACCGTTTTACGTCTATTGAAGTGCGACAATCGCGTGTGACGATGATTGTGACTGATCGTGACTCCCTTACGTTCAGTTACCTTTCCATCCCTTTCCCGATGAATCTGACGCCCTCACGCATTTCTTTTTGTGCTGCATCCGCCGATCTTCGAGTGGTGAGTAGTGCTAGCCCATCCTGTACTATTATATCACTAAGTTGGGCCGTACAAGCCCCGGGTTTTCAACAATGTCCCTGAGTGTTGATCTTCTGCGTGATAGAGAACAATCCTCGGAAATCCAAACACAACACACATCATCGTATGATTAGTCGATCATGCGCGTGTATGACCCGGTCCCTGGGTAATTTTTTTCCCTGTGTACCATCTTTGAAACATTCACCAGATGGCTTTCTGGTATTGAATCATAGGACTCGCGTAAGTACAAGCCAACCCAAATACGACACGATAACAGAAACTGTACTTCGCTGCATCGTGTTTTCCCGCCGCACCCCTTGTTAATCGACGGAATTTATCCGCTTCCGGGGTCAGCATCCGCGGCCAATAAGCTGCCCGTGCGCGCACCGAATACAAATCTGTGACGTGCATCCTGGACCCCCTGGTAGCGCCCCAAGGGATGCACTGAAACAAGGTTAGTCATGACCTCTCGGAAGAAGCAACCCATCATATATAGCAAATACCTCAATCGTTCTCTAGGTCTGCTGTTTTCGTCGGCCGTTTTACATGAATTCCTGGGCCTCAGGTAGAGTTTGACCCTTTGTATCGAAGTCATCACGAAAGACACCGGATGCTGAGATCGCAGAAACCAGATATGCACCTTCATCAGTACTAGTGCTGCGGTGCACGTAGTCCCACCAGGTTTGTAGCCGAGGTTTCTTGACCAAACTACTTTGGGGACACTCGAGCATGGACTCGGTGAAACGAGCGCGTAAATCCCACAAAGTGGGGTATAGATGTAAATGTAAAGTAGCTGTAGTCCGTCTCGGATGGTATGTACGTGTAGCAATTGACACCCCCATCTTTTTTTTGGGTTCAAGACATCCGAGGTGACGCTCTCGCACCGTCCTGCAGCGCAGCCGGAGAATTGCTATGACTTCTAGACACACTGGGTCGTACACGATGTTCGGAATGCAATCGCGTCCGTTCATCTACATCGCTGTCGTCCATGCCATCTGCGTCCTCCTCTTCGCTCTCCCGGAGTTGCGATAATGGCATGCTGGCAACACCCTCTCCCTCCTCGAACGCGTTGAACAACGTGTTACTTTGTGCGCGATATAGCGAGCTTCGGCGACCGTGGCCCGCTGAATGGAGAATACCTTCCGATTGTAGCTCGGATGTACCTCCCCAGCCATCGAGTGATGGACGGCCTTGGAGGCTCATGCGTGGGTTCATCAACCCGCCTTCGAGTGCCGAGTGGCCATTCGCTTTTGGAAGGTCAGGTTTCCGTGAGAGGTTGAGTACGTGGACACCGAGGAAGGTCACGATGAACCCAGCGACCAACGTCACTGTATTAGTACCACCGGTAGTGTTGAACCCTTGGAATAAAATGAGGGATGCCACGATCGTTGCCGTGGAAAAGCCCACGTAGTACATTGGGTTCACGCTAAAGGACCGCGAATGAGGGTCATCAAGACAACACGAGTGTGTGGACGTACACATTCGTCGAGAACGTGTCAAGAGCTTTGTTGAAGTAGTTCATCTGCACTAATATGCAGCTTACCACAACTATGCCGAACACGTATGTACTTGGGTGCGTAAATTGGTTATTTCCACCCAAGGTGAGTTTGACAGCGACGCCAAATCCTTTGATGGCCATGACAGATACAGAGCCGACCAAAGAACATATGGAAATGTAAACCAGAGGGGTTGAGCGGCCGTAGCGAGGTACAACGTTGAAAATCATGACCAACGAGAAGATGAAGACAGTAAGGCAATACAACATAAAACCTGCGCCGAATCAGTGCTCTGTCAAGAGACCCTAAAGTCGGCTTACCTGGCTGTATGGCATAGTGAAGGATCTCATCGACTGTTTCAATCTCTTTGTCTGGTGGTGCATGCAGGACGATAATGAGGGAGCCGATTAAGCATAACGCGCATCCCGTTCGACCGAGGTGGCCTAGTTCTTCATTCAACAGGAATGATGCAAGCACTGCACTGTGTGGTGTCAACTTTGACAGCGCTACCAAATCAAAGAAACC
>Ga0307508_10000640_pt1 | contig 42119 bp, 32 predicted proteins | sample 9_EM_MG_FD_203089 | JGI IMG/M metagenome (GOLD analysis project Ga0307508, IMG submission 203089) | Populus trichocarpa ectomycorrhiza microbial communities from riparian zone in the Pacific Northwest, United States - 9_EM | ecosystem: Host-associated > Plants > Roots > Unclassified | place... | reverse complement strand
TATCCTTGCTCTCATGATGAGTCCAAGTCGGTACTCCCACAGGGGACTTCCACCCCATAAGTTCGCGCCCATGCTGGGCGCACACCCTTCAATCGAGAGAACGTCACCTGGCAAGCCGGGCGCCGCCTCTCATCTAAAACGTTAGGCGCCACAAGCGATACTTGCGCGATGCGGCTATCAAAATCCCTCTGCTCGGTCATTGGTGATGTGCTCGCCAGCACTGGGTCTCATGTCACGCTGGATGCGCTTTTTCTGTCATCAGGTGCACCCGGCGAGCCTCCCGCCCTCTCACATGGATCGAAGTGGAAAACCTGGCTATTCACGACTGGCCAAGATCCGAACGTCGACAGTCTGACCGTTCTAGGCAATCTGCTGGAAGAGTTCATGGATCTTCCGCCGCAAGATCCAGAGTCTTTGCAAAACTGGCGAGTAAAGCGCACTCGCGTTGAAGCAGCGCTAGAAGAGAACGGACTCCGCTACTTCCGTTACGGCAGAGTTCTTCCACAGGGAGCATCCCCAGATGCTGAAGACTTGTCCAACATTTCTCAACGCCCAGAAACGCCGGCAAAACCTGCCAGGGTTGAAGAACTACTGGAAGTCGTTGTCAAAGGTCTCCGTCGAGCAATGCATCCGTTGACGCATCGCCGCAAGGGAATACAACCTCTTTCGTTCGGCAGCGAGTATGACGTCCAGGACCTTCTGCACGCACTCCTCCGTCCATGGATCAGCGACATTCGACCTGAAGAGTTCACGCCAAGTTATGCCGGTTCAAGCACTCGAATGGACTTTCTATTGCCTGCGCATGAGTTGGTGATTGAGACCAAAGTCGTCCGGGATCGCTCGCATGCGAAGCGGATCGGTGAAGAGTTGATCATCGACATTGAGCACTATCGAAAGCACCCGAACTGCAAGGTTCTATGGTGTGTGGTGTATGACCCTGACCACCTGATAACCAATGCGCCTGGCCTGAAAAGCGACCTTGATGGCCCGCGCAAAACAAAGGATGGTGAGGTTGTGGTGAAGACGTTTGTCCTCTAGTGCGATGCCGCCTCTCAAGAAACACCCTGAAGAAGGCGGGAGATCATGACTTTGCGTCATGTAGGAAGGGTGCTTCTTCGGCGCGATTTGCGGCAGCCCGCCGATTACTTCGCTAACCTTTCCATCGAGAGGGGCAGCCAAGAGCTATCGCTCTTCTTGGCTTCCCCTCATGTCAGACGTTATGTCTCACAACCACATGCTCAGCCCCGCCGAACTTCTCACGTGGCTCAGTGCCGCCAATAGCCGGTATGGCTCCGAAGGAATCCCCCACAAAGGGCGCCCCTTCCAAGCCATGAGTGATTTCACGCGCGAGCACAACTGCTCGCTGGCCATGGACGATCCCTTGGCCAAACGGATCTTCGATTGGTTCTACGAGCACAGCCCGCCCGGAGCGCATCAAGTGGGTTCTGTTTATACCGGCGTCCATTTCTACGACACCGCGTTCTGGCCAGTTCACGTGCCATTGATATTCGGCCAGATCAGTGTGAAAGCACTCGACTGCATGGAGACAATGCCCGTTCAGATCAAGAAGATTCTCAAGGCGAACCACCGAGATATTGGGACGTATGTGGTTCACTGGGTCAATTGCATGGACTACGGCTATGGGCAGATGGACCTCGGCGGAGCTTCGCAGCTTCAGCCCAGAGCAGCAAAGCTTCTCGGCGCAGCACACGCTGAGCTTGTTGGCGCTAACGCCCAGCTTCTTGAGCTTCGTCCGAACGTGAAGGCAATCCTCGGTATGCGCATGGCGACCGAAATCTTCCTCAAGGCAGTCTTAGTCCAGGAACGCAATCTCACAGACAACCAACTGATGAAGATCAGTCACAGGCTTGAGGATGCAGCGAATGCCTGCGCAGAGGCGACGACAGCGAAGATATTTGAAGAGATTGGCAAGCGCGCTTCGCTGTACCCTCCAGTGTCGGCTCGATACGACGACACAGAATGGTCAAGCACCGTCGTGTGGCAAGCAGCAACTCTGACTCAGCTCACCGGAGCGACGGTCACGCGCCTGTACACGGACCGCGACATGCAAGCGTCAATCATGCCTACAGAGCCACCACGCTCATGACCGCGGCCGCAGAGAGGCCACCAAGGCGACTTCGAGCGGGTTCTTCCCACGAGCATCCTATTGATCTTTCTGAACGTTGGGGTTCGGATGGAGATGCCCAACCCTCTCATGTCAAACGTCTAGGCCATTCCATGACCAGCCTGAGCCTTGCAGACCACATATTTTCAGAGCGAGAACCGACGGCCAAACCAGAATGGATCGCTGAAATTCTCTCTCGCCTCGTCTGGCTAACAGCTGATAACGGCGCCGGGATCTGCCATGCGCTTCGCCAGTGGCTGGCCGGCGAGAACGAAGAAAAGGCCGCGGTGGCTCTAGCCTTTGATGAAGTTTTCCTCTGGAGTACCGAGACGGAAATGAAAGGGATCTTGTCCAATGTTGAGGCAAAATTTCCAGGCCTTGTACCTATGTGCGTAGTGGCGCGAAAACGCTGGAAGGCACAGTTCGGTGAGGCGTGAGTCGCCACCCATCCGTCATTGGGGCCCGCCTTCAGCAAGCCCCTTACGTAGAACGTTAGGCCCCTGCATGCCATTCACAGCAAATCCCCCAACGCTATCCAATTCGGATTGGATCGCCATCTCGTCCGCCACCATTGCGATACTGGCCTTCTTCGCGACCGCCTGGCAGGCTTGGCTTGCGCGGATTCACAATCAGCTAAGCGTCACACCGCACATCACGTCAACTACGAGTTCAACCCTGACCGACCAGGGAATGGAGATCACGCTCACCCTGCGGAATGTCGGTGTCGGTCCAGCATTGGTCGAAGATAGGTACTTCGAAGTAGGCGGGAATCGTTTCGATCCAATCGGCCAAGACCTGGTCGTAGCGCTGTGTCAGCTGGTGTTTGGCAATGCGTTCAAGTATCACATTCGCCAGAACAGCATGTTTGGCGGACGCGCAGTACTTCCGTCTGGCGCAGAGATCGTCATCGTCCGCCTGTTCTTCGTCGGCGCCAATGCAGACTCAAAGCTCGCCATCCTCGGAGCGACGAGCCGCGCCGATTTCATCGTTCGGTACAAGTCTCTCTATGGAAAGAAATTTACCTTCCGAACCAACCATTGAACACCAAGCGTTTGGATCCGCGGCCTAATCGGGTAGCCATAGGTTTCTAACCCCCAGCCCCCACACCACCCACCATGCGGGTCCGCAGTGGGCGGTTCAACAAGTCGGCGCACTCGACGAAGTTCTCTCTCGCGTGGTGTGGCCCTGGGCCTTGCACCACAAGTCTTTGACGCTGACCAGCCCTTGCGCTTTCAACCACGCGTTGGACAGTGCCTGCTGCAACGCCGGGGTTCGTGCCATGCGCCAGTAGCTCTTGCTGCTGACGCCATGCTGAATCGCCGTCTTCAGGCTCACGCCCAAGGCCAGCAGGTGCTTGATTTTCGTGCGCACCCAGCGCCACTGTTTCCAGTAGCACATGCGGATGCGCCGCCTGATCCAGTCGTCCAGCTCGGGCACCGGCCGGTAGTACTGGCTGATGCCGTGGTACGCCGTCCAGCCCCGCACGTATTGCCCCAACTTGTGCAGCCGGTGTGCCATGCTCCCCCAGCTTCTTGCGGTCAGCTCCAGTCTGGACAAGACGAGGAGCAGCCCTTACGCTGCAACGCCCCGCGGCGGGCTCGCCTTCATCAGCCATGACGATCGACTTCTACGACCAACTCACGCCGCTGTACCACCTGATCCACCAGGACTGGAACGCCAGCATCCAACGGCAAGGCGAGCAATTGGCCGGGCTCATCGAGTCTCGCTGGCCGGGGAGCCGCAAGGTGCTCGATGTGTCATGTGGCATCGGCACGCAGGCCATCGGCCTCGCGATGCGCGGCTATTCGATCACCGCATCAGACCTGTCGCCCAACGAGATTGCGCGTGCCGGCCAGGAGGCCGCACTTCGCGACGTGAACCTGGCGCTGTCGGTGTGCGACATGCGGCAGGCCCACACGCACCACGGCTCGGGTTTCGACGTGGTGATCTCGTGCGACAACTCACTGCCGCACTTGCTGACCGACCAGGACCTGCTCACCGCCTTCAAGGAGATGCGCGCCTGTCTGCGTGACGGCGGCGGCTGCCTCGTCACGGTCAGGGACTACGAACGCGAGGAGCGCGGCAAGAACCTGGTCAAGCCTTACGGCACACGCCTCGTCGACGGCCGCCGCTACCTGTTGTTCCAGGTGTGGGACTTCGAAGGCGAGCACTACGACCTGAGTTTCTTCTTCGTTGAAGAAGACTTGGCGACGCGCGAGGTCAAGACGCACGTGATGCGCTCGCGCTACTACGCCGTGTCAACGCTCCGGCTCATGGAGCTGATGCGCGAGGCCGGCTTCGACGACGTGCAGCGACTCGATGGCACTTTCTATCAGCCCGTGCTGATCGGCACCCGGGCATGACGAACGAGATGTGGCTGCTCGTCGTCGGTGCCATGGTGGCTGGCTTCGTACAGGGACTCTCGGGCTTCGCCTTCGGCATGGTGGCCATGTCGATCTGGGTCTGGGGCGTCGAGCCGCACGTCGCGGCGGTGATGGTCGTGTTCGGTGGCCTCACCGGGCAGCTCGTTGCGGCCGTGTCGTCACGGCGCGGTCTGCGCATGGCAGCGCTGTGGCCGTTCCTGGCCGGCGCCGTTGTCGGCATCCCGATCGGGGTGGCGGTGCTACCGCTGATGAACCCTGCTCTGTTCAAGCTGACGCTCGGCTCGCTGCTGATGGTGTTCTGCCCGGCGATGCTGCTGGCACCGCGCTTCCCGCGCATCCAGTTCGGCGGCCGCCTCGCGGATGGCGTGGCCGGTGCGGCCGGCGGGGTGATGGGTGGTATCGGCGGCTTCACCGGTGTGATCCCCACGCTGTGGCTCACGCTGCGCGGCTTCGATAAGGAATTGCAGCGCAGCCTGATCCAGAACTTCAACTTGGCGGCGCTTTCCATGACCATGGCGGCCTACCTCGCCACCGGCGTCGTCACGCGCGACATGCTTCCGCTCTTCGCGCTGGTGGCCCCGGCGCTGCTCGTCCCGTCGCTGTTGGGCGCCCGCTTGTACGTGGGCCTGAGCGAGACCGGCTTTCGCCGCGTGGTGCTCGCGTTGCTCACCGCGTCGGGCGTGATGATGGTGGTGTCGTCGGTGCCGGCACTGCTTCGCTAGGAGTTTGCGCATGCCGCACGACATCGCCTTCCTCCACACCTCGCCGGTCCACGTGCCGACCTTCGACCAGCTGATGCGCGAGCTGGCGCCCGATCTGCGTGTGACCCACGTCGTGCGCGAAGACCTGCTGGCCGATGCGCAGGCCGAGGGCGCCGACAACCCGCCGCTGGTCGCACGCATCCGCCAGGCCATGGGCGACGCCGGCGCCAGCGGTGCATCGGTCGTGGTCTGCACCTGCTCGACGATCGGCGGCGCAGCTGAAGATGCCGGCGTGCCCGGCGGTGCGCACGCGGCCCGCATCGACCGCGCGATGGCCGACCAGGCGGTGCGCCACGGCGGCAAGGTGCTGCTCGTTGCCGCGCTGCAGAGCACCTTGGCGCCCACGGCCGCGTTGCTGCAATCGTCGGCCGACCGGGTGGGCGTTCGCATCGAGATCGAACTGCTCGTCGTGGCCGGCGCGTGGCCGCATTTCCAGGCGGGCCGGCACGGCGACTACATCGCCGCCATCACCGATGCAGTTGCACAGGCCGATGTGGAGGCCGGCGTCGTGGTGCTCGCACAAGCGTCGATGGCGCCTGCAGCCGAGCGCCTGGCCGAGCGCGGCATCACCGCCTTGGCGAGCCCGCGGCTCGGCGTGGCGCATGCGGTGGCGCTGCATCGCCAGCGCGTTGCCCGCCTTTAACATCGCAGCTTCTTTCCCGATCCTGTTTCTCCAAGCTGGCCCATGCCGTTGCCGAACTCACGCCCCCACCCCAAACACCTGGCGCGCCTGGCCGCGCTCCCGCTGTCTGCCGTGGTGCTGAGTGCGCCCGCGCTGGCCCAGACAGAGCCTCTCCCGACACTGCGCGACTGCGCGGCCATCGGCCCTGCGGCCGACCGGCTTGCCTGCTACGACAAGCTGGCCGGGCGCGCGCCGTCGGCCCCCGCTGCCATAATCCCTGCCGAAGCCCCGGTGCCCACGTCGACGTTGTCGGCCAAGGACGTGCCGGGCGCGCCCGCGCAGCGCGCTGACGCAAGCCTGCTGTCCAGCTACTGGGAACTCGACCCCGAAGACAAGCGCGGCACCTTCAACCTCACCGGTTACCGCGCCAACTACGTGCTGCCGTTTCACAAGACCAGCCGCATCAACCGGGCGCCGCAGTCGCCCACGCAGGCGGTGGTGGCGCAGCCCAACTACCGCAGCATCGAGGCCAAGTTCCAGATCTCGCTGCGGACCAAGGTGCTACAGGACGTGGGCCTGACCGGCGGCGACGTCTGGCTGGCTTTCACCGAGCAGGCCATGTGGCAGATCTGGAACGGCCGCGACTCCAAGCCCTTCCGCAACACCGATTACGAACCCGAGGCGATGTACGTGCTGCCAGTGCCCAAGGCCTGGCGCAACTTGCCCTGGGGCTGGCAGTGGCGCTTCGGCCAGCTCGGCATCGCGCACCAGTCCAACGGGCAGTCGGACCCGCTGTCGCGCAGCTGGAACCGCGTGTACCTGGGCACCGGCTTCGAGCGCGGCGACTGGACGGTCACGCCGCGGGTGATGCAGCGCCTCGACGAGCCCTACGCCACCGACAACAACCCCGACCTGGTCGACTACCGCGGCCGCGCCGAGCTGCAAATCGGCTGGACGCCCGGCGCGGCCACCACCTCGCTGCTGTACCGCAGCACCCTGCAAGACGTGAAGTACGGCGCCTTGCAGTTCGAATGGACTTACCCGGTCAACCGCAACCAGCCCAACGGCGTGCGCTGGTTCATCCAGGCCTTTCGCGGCTATGGCGAAACGCTCACCGACTACAACTTCCGCCAGACCAGCATCGGCGTGGGCCTGACCTTCATGCAGTTCTAGCGTGGGCCCCCCAGGCGCTGCGCTCCTGCCCCCAAGGGGCGCCGCCTGGTGGACCGGCAGAGCCGGATCCACGGGCGTTGCTTGATGGGTGCTTCGCTGCACTCGCACAGCTCATCTGCGTGTTACCTCGCGAACGCGCGGGTCCATCGCTGATCGTGCATCAGTTCGTGCAAAGAGAGGCAGGGGACCCCGGCGTTCGCCGGGGTGACACGCGGGTGGGTCAAGCCGCTTTCTGTGTCTCGCCGCGCCATTGCGCCATCAGGCCGTCCCACTTGGCACGCGCGGCGACCAAGTGCCTCGCCTTCACATGCCCATAGCCGCGAATGTCTTCCGGGATGCTCGCGATGGCAATGGCCTGCTTGAGCTTGCTCGCGCTCAGCCCGCCCAGCACTTCGTCGATGCTCGACTGGTATTCGCCAATCAACGCGCGTTCGGTCTTGCGCTCTTCGGTGCGGCCGAAGGGGTCGAAGGCGGTGCCGCGCAAGCCCTTCAGCCTGGCGAGCACGCGAAACGCCGTGAGCATCCATGGGCCGAAGCTCTGCTTCACCAGCTCGCCTTTGTCGTTTTTCTTCGCGAGCATTGGCGGGGCGAGGTGGTAGTTCAGCTTGTAGTCGCCCTCGAACTGCGCAGCGATCTTGTCGAGGAAGCTCTTGTCGGTGTGCAGGCGGGCGACTTCGTATTCGTCCTTGTAGGCCATCAGCTTGAACAGGTAGCGCGCGACCGCCTCGGTGAGCTTGCTGCTGTTCAAGGGCGACTCGGCGGCACGCACCTTCTCGACGAAGACCTTGTACTGCGCGGCATAGCCGGCGTTCTGGTAGCCGGTGAGAAAGTCCACGCGCTTGGCAAGCATGTCGTCGAGGTTCGGGCTCTTGCGCACGAACTCGATCACCTGCGCTGTCTGCGTCATCGAGCGCAAGGCGGCCAGGTCGTGCGCGGCGCGGCGGCCCCATTCGAACGCGGCCTTGTTGTTGTCGACCTGCACGCCGTTGAGTTCGATCGCGCGCATCAGCGACTCATGGCTCAGCGGCACGCGGCCTTGCTGCCACGCGTAGCCCAGCATCAGCGGGTTGGTGTAGAGCGAATCGCCGATCAGTTGCACGGCGAGCTGCTCGGCGTCGAACGAGCCGAAGTGCGATGGGCCGACGGCCGCGGCAATCGCCGCTTCGCAACTCGCACCGGGGAACTGCCAATCGGGGTTGGTCACGAAGGCTGCCGTCGGCGAACCATGCGTGTTGAGTGCGACGTAGGTGCGGCCTTCGCGCATCACTGCCAGCGTGCTCTTGTTGGCCGCGACGATCGGGTCGCAGGCGATCACCAGGTCGGCTTCGGCCATGCCCACCTTGGTGGTGTGGATCGCCTCCATGCGGTTGGCGATCTGGATGTGGCTCCAGGTGCTGCCGCCCTTTTGCGCAAGGCCGGCCGAGTCTTGCGTGACGATGCCCTTGCCTTCGATGTGCGCCGCCATGCCCAGCAGCTGGCCGATGGTGATGACGCCGGTGCCACCAACGCCGGCGACCACGATGCCCCAGGCTGACTCGGCGTTGGGCAGCACGGGCTCCGGAATCGCCGTCATCGTGAACGGGTTCGGCCGCTCTGTCCTGCCTTTCTTCGCCGATTTCAGCTGACCGCCTTCCACCGTGATGAAGCTCGGGCAGAAGCCCTTCACGCAGGAGTAATCCTTGTTGCAGCTGTTCTGGTTGATGCGGCGCTTGCGGCCGAATTCGGTCTCGACCGGCTCCACGCTCAGGCAGTTGCTTTGCACCGAGCAATCACCGCAGCCTTCGCACACCAGCTCGTTGATCACCACGCGCTTGGCGGACTCGACCAGCGTGCCGCGCTTGCGGCGGCGGCGCTTCTCGGTGGCGCAGGTCTGGTCGTAGATGATGGCCGTGGTGCCTTTGAGTTCTCGGTACTCGCGCTGGATGCGGTCGAGCTCGTCACGGTGAAACACCGTCACGCCGGGGGCGAGCGCCACGCCGTCGTACTTGTCGGGGTCGTCGGTCACGATGCACAGCGCGCTCACGCCTTCGGCCTTCAGGCTGTTCATGATCTGCAGCACCGAGTGGCCTTCGGGGCGCTCGCCCACGCGCTGGCCGCCGGTCATCGCGACCGCGTCGTTGTAGAGCAGCTTGTAGGTGATGTTCACTCCGGCCGCGATGCTCTGGCGGATGGCCAGGCTACCGCTGTGGAAGTAGGTGCCGTCGCCCAGGTTCGCAAAGATGTGCTGATCGGTCGTGAACGGCGCCTGGCCGACCCAGGGCACGCCTTCGCCGCCCATCTGGGTGAAGGTGCTGGTGCTGCGGTCCATCCACACCACCATGTAGTGGCAGCCGATGCCGGCCACCGCGCGCGAGCCTTCGGGCACCTTGGTGCTGGTGTTGTGCGGGCAGCCGCTGCAGAAGAAGGGCAGGCGGTCGCCGCTGTCGACGCGCATGTTCTGCAGGCTGCGCTCTTTCGCTTCGATGAGCGCGAGTCTTGCGTCGATTCGAGATGCGGTGTCGGCGTCCACGCCCAGCTTCTTCAGCCGCTTTCCGATCGCCTTGGCGATGATCGACGGCGTGAGATCGGCTTGCGCGCGCAGCAGCCAGTTGCGCGCCGGGTTGGGCTGCGACCACTCGCCGCTGCTCTGGTCGTTCTCGGCCTCGTCGAACTTGCCGAGCACGTTGGGCCGCACATCGGGCCGCCAGTTGTAGAGCTCTTCCTTCAGCTGGTACTCGATGACCTGGCGCTTCTCTTCGACGACCAAAATCTCTTGCAGGCCCTGCGCGAAGTCGCGCGTGATGGTGGCTTCGAGTGGCCACACCACGTTGACCTTGTGCAGGCGGATGCCGAGTCGGCGGCAGTCGTCGTCGCTCAAGCCCAGGTCATGCAGTGCTTGCCGCGTGTCGTTGTAGGCCTTGCCGCTGGCGATCAAACCAAAGCGATCGTGCGGGCCGCTGATCACGTTGTGGTTGAGCTTGTTCGCACGCACATAGGCCAGCGCGGCGTACCACTTGTGGTCCATCAAGCGCGCTTCCTGCTCCAGCGGCGCGTCGGGCCAGCGGATGTGCAGGCCGCCTTCGGGCATCACGAAGTCTTCAGGCAGCACGATGTTCACGCGGTCGGGGTCGACGCTGATGCTGGCCGACGATTCGACGATCTCCTGGATCGTCTTCATGCCCGCCCACACGCCCGAGAAGCGGCTCATCGCGAAGGCATGCAAGCCCATGTCGAGAATGTCTTGCACGCTGGAAGGGAAGAACACCGGCAGCCCGCAGGCCTTGAAGATGTGGTCGCTCTGGTGCGCCGCGGTGCTGCTCTTGGCGATGTGGTCGTCACCGGCCAGCGCGATCACGCCGCCGTGTTGGGCGGTGCCGGCCATGTTGGCGTGCTTGAACACATCGGAGCAGCGGTCCACGCCAGGGCCCTTGCCGTACCAGATGCCGAACACGCCGTCGAACTTCTTGCTCTGCGGGTAGAGGTCAAGCTGCTGCGTGCCCCACACGGCGGTGGCGCCCAGCTCTTCGTTCACGCCCGGCTGGAACACGATGTTCTGCGCGGCCAGGTGCTTCTTCGCAGCCCACAGTGCCTGATCGTAGGTGCCGAGCGGGGAGCCGCGGTAGCCGCTGATGAAGCCGCCGGTGTTGAGGCCCGCCATCGCATCGCGCGTTCGTTGCAGCATCGGTAGCCGCACGAGGGCTTGCACCCCGCTCATGAAGGCCTGCCCGTGGGCGAGGCTGTACTTGTCGTCGAGGGTGACGCTTTCCAGCGCCTTGCGGATCGATTCGGGTAGCGGGGCGTTCATCGTTCAGGACTCCTTTGGGAGCGTTCGTTCGGTGATGCGCGCACGCCGGCTTGTGGCCAGCGGCGGGTAAGGGCTGCAGCCAGTGTAGGGATTCGGTGCGGGCAAGTCCTTTCTTTGTTTGCCATGCAAACAGGGGTTGGAGCAATAATCTTGCTGAGAATTCAACCGAAGGCAGCAAATGGCGCTCAAAAAGCCCGTATCAGGGAAAACCAGCAAGCCTTCGGCCCCACCCGTGCCGGAGCCTGCGCACGACGCCTCGCACGGCGCCAGCCTCGACCGCTACGACGTGCTGATCCTGCGCGAGCTGCAGCAAGACGCACGCTTGTCGAACACCGAACTCGCCGCGCGCATAGGCCTCTCGGCCGCGCCCACGTGGCGGCGCGTGAAGTGGCTAGAAGACCAGGGCTACATCACCGGCTACCGCGCCGAGATCGACCGCCGCAAGATCGGCCTGGGCGTGCTCGCCTTCGTGCGCGTCGACGCCGACCGCAACACCGGCACCGCCACGCGCGCACTCGAAGACGCGATCCGCCGACTGCCTGAAGTCATCGCCTGCCACTACATCTCGGGCGCCGGCACGTTCGAGCTGCAGGTGATGGTGACCGACCTCGACGCCTTCTCGCGCTTCTCGATCGAGACCCTGCTCAACCTGCCGAATGTGAAAGACGTTCACACCAGCTTCTCGCTCGGCGAAGTGAAGGCGGGCGGCGCGCTGCCGCTGGGGCATTTGCGCGCAGGCCCCGCAAACAAGGGCCCCTAGAACTGGGGACTCTCGTCCTTATTGGGGAGGGCGCTTTCGCAAGCGCCGCCTATCTTGGGTTCATCGCAAAGGGAGACCTCGATGAAACCCATGATGACCCCACGAAGCCGCCACGGCATGGCGGCGCTGCTGTTGGCACCCATGCTGATGCTGGCTTGCGCGAACGCAGCCATCGCCGAGGAAGCGGTGCTCACGCCAGCACAGGCCGAGGCGCTGGCCAAGCCCACGGCGGCCGCGCAGGCGGTGATTCCCGAATCGAACCCCGAGCCGCTGCCGCCGCTCTACGCCTACCGGCGCAACTTCGAGCACCGCACCAAGCAGTCGATGAAGGCCGACGAAGTGGCGCAGTACGCCGCGGCCGTGCTGCCGTATGCCATGTTGTCGGCGGTGGTGTATTGCGACGACATCTTCCACCGCCAGGAGGTCTCGGGTTCGCAGCAACTGGCCGACTCCGAATGCAATGGCGGCTTCAAGGCCGTGGACCACGGCTGGACGCGCCTGCACACCTATGCAAGCGACCAGGGCGGCAAGCCCACCGATCTGCCGGCAGGCCCCGAATGGCTCGGCTTGCGCTTCGCGGTGTTCTACCGCGTGGAGGGCGAGGCGGTGCGCGTGGGCGTGGCGTTTCGCGGCACCGACTTCAAGAGCCTGGCCGACTGGCACAGCAACCTGCGCTGGTTCCTGCCGGGGCGTGACCAGTACGACCAGGTGGCGTCGATGGTCGATGGCGTGATCAAGACCACCAAAGACACCATCGAGCAGCAGCTCGGCCGCAAGGTCACCCAGTGGCACACCGTCAGCACCGGCCACTCGCTCGGCGGCGGTCTGGCGCAGCTGTTTGCCTACCGGAGCAACGAGGTCGAGGCCGCGGTGGTGTTCGACCCCTCGCCCGTCACCGCGTACTACGCCTGCGTGGACGACCAGGTCGTGCACTGCAACGTGCCGGTGTGGCGCATCTACGAGAAGGGCGAGGTGCTGGCCTACGTGCGCTCGTTCATCCGGCTGTTCTATTCGCTGAGCGAGAACGTCAACGAGATCGAGTTCGACCTGCTGGGCGGCAACATCGTCGCCAACCACAGCATGCCGCGCTTCTACAAGCAGCTGTCGGCGGAAGTGGTGCGGCGCCCCACCTCCGCCGACCAGTACGCCAAGCTCACCGAAGGCCACCCCGATTGCTACTGCTCGCGCTACCGCAACGTGGCCTTGTGGAAGCCGCCGGTGCGCCCGTATTGCGAGCAGCTGCACGGCGTGGCGATGGCCGATGGCGATGCCGCGACCGGCTCGCTGCTGGACTTCCGGATGGCGACGATGAATGTGAATGAGCGGTGAGCTTCTCAGCCCTTGTTCAAACGAAGCCGAGGTTGCGCTTGCCGGCGTCCCAGGCGCCGAGGTTGGGCAGCACCGTCAGCAGTTCGCTGTCGGAGAGGCCGAACCACTTGCCGAGCGTGGCGGCCATCTGGTCGACCGAGGTGCTGGGCAGCAAGCGGCCCTGGCCCACGTCGTCGTCGCCGTCTTTCACCAGCGACGGCGCGGCGCCGTAGAAGCGCTGGCCCTTGACCGCGCCGCCCAGCACGAAGTGCATGTTGCCCCAGCCGTGGTCGGAGCCGTCGTTGTTGCACACCAGCGTGCGGCCGAAATCAGACGCGGTGAAAGTGGTGACCTGCTGCTCCACCTTCAGGTCAGCCAAGGCCTCCTGGAAGGTGGACAAGGCTTCGGCCACCGCGCTCAGCAGACCCGGGTGGGTGTCTTGCAAACCGTCGTGAGTATCGAAGCCGCCCATCGACACGAAAAACACCTGGCGCTTGGCTTGCAGCTGGTCAGCCGACGCGATCATGCGGGCCACCATCTGCAGCTGCGCGGCCAGGCCGTTGTCGGTGTTGAATGGCGGATCGAATACCGGGCTCAGCAGCTTGGCGCGCAGCTCGTCGCCGGCGCTGATGGAGCGCGTCATCACCCGCGTGTGTTCGGCCTCGAACAGGTGCGTGCGCGATGCGGTGACCATGCTGTACAGCGCCTCGGAACAGGCGCGTGAGCCGAACAGCGGGTTCTTCAGCGCGTTCAGCTGCGCCGCCCCGCCGGGCGAGACCTGGTACTGCACGGCGCTGTTGCCCGACAGGAACACCGCATTGCCCGACACGTTGACGCAAGTGAAGGTGGCGTTGCCATTGCCCGCCTCGAACACGTCGCCCATCAGGCCGCCCCAGCCCGAGGTGGCGCCTTCGGCCGCGGACGACTGCCACACCGACTGCTGGTCGTTGTGCGAGAAGAGCTTGGGCGGCAGGTTCTTGCCGGCGAGGAAGTCCGCCTTGCTGGTCGGACCTTTCAAGGTCCCCACGTTGAGCAGCGAGGCCATGCGGCCATCATTGAAGTAGGTCTTCAGCGGCAGCAGCTCCGGCGCCAGCGCGTACTGGCGCCCGTCGGGCAAGGCGACGGCCGGAGCCAGAGCGGTGCCGCCCAGAGCGGTGCGCGCATAGGCCAGCGTGCCCCGGGCGGCTGAATAGAAGTCGTAGCCGGGCTGGTCGTAGTTCACCAGTGTGTTGGCGTAGTCGTTGCCGCCGTACAGGAACACGCACACCAGCGCCTTGTAGTCGGTGGCGGTGGAGGCAGCGGCCTCGCCCATCGCGGCCAGGTTCAGCGCGAACGGTGCGGCCGCGCCGGCCATCGAAAGCGCCGAGGCCCGTTGCAGGAAAGCGCGTCGTGATGCATTGAGCGTCATGGTGTTCTCCCTTTACTTTTGGGTGATGAACTCGGGCGAAGCCAGCACCATCGTGAGCGCGGCGTGCAGGCGGTTGTCGCGGCCGGCGCTGGTGCCGGTGTCGATCTGGTCGAGCGCCGTTTTCAGGTTGGCCAGCGTGGCCGCGCTGATCTGCCCGGCCGCGAGCACGGTGTTCAGTTCGGCGAGCAAGGCTTGCGAATCGGTGACCAGCGAGGCCAGCGCGGAGTAGTCGGCCTGCAGGTCGCCGATGCCGGTGCTCAGCGCCTTCTGCATGAAATTCACGTAGCCGACCACCGACGACTCGTTGGTGATCTGGAACTCCGGAGCCACCAGATGCTGCGTGCCGATGGGGCTGTTGGGCGGCACGTAGCCGGGGCGGAAGAAATTGAACACGCTGGGGCTGCGGCCGGGGCTTTGGCCCAGGCCCTTCGCCGCGTCACCCGTGTTGCCGATGGCCCAGGCCTCGCTGGGCGAGCTGGCCTTGAAGGCGCGCGCCCAGCCCAGGAAGCGCAACACCGGCTCGCGCAGCTTGCCGAAGGCGGTGTCGGCCAGCGAGGCATCGCTGCGCGCTTCGGTATCGAGCAGGATGGCCTTGATCACCGCCTTCAGGTCACCGCGCACGCCGCTGCCGTTGTCGTTGAACACCAGCGCCACCCGCTTGATGTACGGTGCACTCGGGTTGCTCGTGACCAGCCGCTGGATGAGCTGCTTGCACACGAAAGGCGCCACGTTGGCATGCGCAAAGATCGCGTCCAGCGCCAGCGTGAGGCTGGCGGCACCGTCGGTGTTGGCGGGAATGGTGGTGTCGAGAAACTTCTTCTCGCCCAGCTCATGCCGCTTGGCGAACTGCACCATCGGCACACGCACATAGGCCTGCGGGTCGGCCTGGGTGTTCTGGCTGGTGTCGAAGTCCCAGCCGGTGAACACCCGGGCCAGGCCGGTGACGTCTTTCTGGCCGTACGTCTCTTGCGGTAGCTGGTCTTTCAACAGCAGCGAGCCGTCAGTGTCGAGTTTCAGCAAACCGATGGTGAAGAGCTGCAGGATCTCGCGCGCATAGTTTTCATCGGGCGCGGAGCCGGTCTTCGAATCAGCCTTGGTGTTGCCGCGGAAGGTGAGGTACATGCCCATGGCCGGGCTGGTGGAGATGGCCTGCAGCAGCGTGCGGTAGTTGCCGAAGGCGCCTGCTTCTAGCAGGTCCACATAGGCCGAGCCCGAGAACGCGCGCCAACCGCCGCCCACCAAGCCGTCGATGCTGGTGACCAGGATCTCGTGCAAGGCCCAGGTCACGCGCTGTCGCAGCGTGTCGGGCGAGCCGATGAGCTTGCGCCACAACGCGGGGTCGAAGCCGACCTGCGAGTTGCGGTTGTCGGGCACGCCATAGCCGTGGGTCTGCAACCATTCCCAGCGCGTGCCTTGCTGAGGCAGCGCGAACTGTTCGTCCAGCCAGGCCGCATAGCCGATCGCCTGCACGCGGGCGATGTGCTCGCGGGTGGCGCCCAGCGAGGCCTGAGAAAGAAAGCGCGAAGCCTGGGTTTCGGTGATGGCAGGCGGTGGTGGCGGCGTGGGCGTGGGGGCGCTGCTGCTGCCCCCGCAAGCCGTGGCCGCCACCGACGCCGCCAGTGCGGTGATCAGCGGGCCGGCGCCGATTGTCATGAGGGGCGGGCTGTCTGAACTTGCCGAACCCGAAACAGCTTCACGAGTCAATTCGATCGTTGCTTGCATTGAGAACCTCCCTGATGCCTGATTGACATACGCCTTGTCGGCGACCGCTGGTGGGTGAGAGGCTCAACGCGGCGTGAGCGGCTCTGGTTGTCAGCCGTTCCCTCTGGAAACGTAAAGCTGTATGAAGATGGGTTGCCGGCGCAGGGCCTGCTCAGCGCCGATTCGATCTGCAGCCATCCCCATGCGCCCGGCTCGGCAGCGGCCGCAGCAGACGAGAGGCATGCGGCGTTTCATTTCTATTGAGGATTCCGTGTTGCGAGCGACGGCGTAGCTTCAAAGCCCCCCCATCACTTCCGCGGAGTTCTCCATGCTTACGCAACATCTTGCATTGACCGTCGAGAAAGACGGACTCATCGACCCGGCCGACCTCACCCGCATCGCCGCTGCCCTGCAGAAGCAGGTGACCCGCGACTTCGCCCCGATCTGGAAAACGTCCGCGACGGTCAGTGCCTTTACCCGTCTCAAAGATGTGCCGCTCGGCTACTGGCCCGTGATCGTGGTGGCCGACGTGAAAGATGCCGCCGGCTACCACGAGGATCAGAACGGGCAGCCTTTTGCGTTGGTGGAGGCCGGGCCGTCGTGGTCGCTCACGGCATCCCACGAAACGCTGGAGATGATCGCCGACCCCTTCGGCAAACGCCTGGTCGCCGGCCAGTCACCCGACCCCAAGAAAGGCCGTGTGCAATTTCTCGTGGAGGTGTGCGATCCGTCTGAGGATGAGGCGTTTTCATACACCGTCAACGGGGTAAGGGTGTCGGACTTCTACACGCCGAATTTCTTCGACCCGGTGGCGTCGCCCGGTGTGCGCTACAGCTTCACCGGAGCGATCGACAAGCCGCGGAAGGTTCTGCGCGGTGGCTACCTCAGCTGGCACGACCCCAGGACCAATCACTGGTATCAAGAGACCTACTTCGGAAGCAAACCCGAGATTCGCGACCTGGGTCGGTTTGACGCGAAGTTCCGCAACTTCCGAGCCTTCACGGACTACCATACCCCGCAGACTCAAGACCTCGCACGCTTGGGTGACAAGTCGGCAATGTTCAAGGCCGCGGCCCAGTCCTTCAGCGAAAGCGAAGCCGCAACCAACAGTCAGGCTGAATCATGGCTGCAAGACATCAAAAAGCTCCGCGCAAACGGCGGCCAGGGCTAACACCTGATTCGGTGGCTTCGACCAGCGGGGCAACGCCTGGCGAGCAACGGGCTGACGAGTTGCTGGAAGCCATTTCGGCGCGCCGCACCGGGCAGGGCTCGCCACCGCGCACGCCGCGCGAGTTCACCGACGCGGCGGCGGCTGAGCAGCGCGCCGCTGTCGCATCGAGCCGCAAGCGCACGCCACGCAAACCCGGGTGAAAGCTTGAGCGTTGGGTTGCTCACCGCCCACGGTAGCGAGGTTGAGGCGAGTTCGTAGCCGCAATGCCACTGCGATGACGGGGCCCCTGAAGTTCTCAGCCTGCGAACAGCACCAGGCGGCCCGCAAAGTCCGCGGCGTTGCGATAGTGATAGAGGTGCCCCTCGCCCGCGACCGTGTCGACCGCCAGGCCGGTGCTCGCCCAGTACGCGCGGGTGTTGGCCGGCTGCAATACCTGGTCGCCCAGCGGCACGATGACGCGCACGCGGGCCTTGTCCGGCGCGCTCATCGCCGCCAGCGTCGCGCGGTAGTCGAACGCCCGGCCGATGATGTCGAGCCGCACCGCTGCCGGCGTGAACAGGTTGAACCCGGTGACGCCTTGCACCTGCGCCGCGCTGGGTGCGGCGCGCCCGAGTTCGTCTTGGTAGCAGAGTTCGACGAACCCGCTCAGGCCGGCCGCGACTTCGCCGTGCGTGTTGACGCGGCCGGTGAACGGGTTGACGGTCGTCGTCGCCAGCAGCGCACCGAAGGTCGCGGCGCTGAACACGGTGTCCGCGCCGCCATCAGCCGTGCCCGGCGCCAGCAGCACCGGTGAACTCGCCACCAGCAAGGCCTTGCCGATACCGCCGAGGCCGGCGTGGGTGCCGATGTAGTCCAGCAGCACGCAGCCCCCGTAAGACCAGCCGACCACCGTGGGCGAAGACAGCGAGAGGCCGGTGAGCACCGCCTGCAGGTCGCCGGCCCACAGTGCCGCGGTGCTGGCGGCTTTGCCGTCGTTGTACGCAGAATCGGGCAAGGCCGCGAACGGCACACCCTCGCCGTTCACCGCCACCTGCGACCCTTCGGACGCACCATGGCCGCGCAGGTCGAAGGCCACGAGGCGGTACTTCGCGCGCAGCGCCGGGTCGGCCAGCTGTGCGATCCATGACAGCCACGACTGCGAAATGCCGTGGACGAACACGATGGCCGGCCCCTTCGGGTTGCCCGCCTCGACCACGTTCAGCCGCACGCCGTCGGCCGTGGTCACGCTGGTGAAATTCAACATCTTCAGGACTCCGTTGGTGTCGTCGTCATCACTGCCGCCGCAGCCGGCCAACAGGCCTGCCGCCACGGCACCCAAGCTCAACCTCAGCGCTTCTCTGCGGTTCACGCATCACCTCCTGGTATGGCGCAGCCAGTCTGGGCGGACACCGCCGCCGAACCCATCGGGACTTCACCCTCGCAGACCTCAGCGATGGACAGGGCAGGACAATCGTGGCAACTTCGCGCGGGCGATTTCGTTCGTGCGAACAGTGAGAAAGGCGAGCGCCATGCCGGGGATGTTGACGATCGAGGAATCGCGGCAGCTGATGCGGGTGACACAGCGCCTGTGCCGCCCACCCGGGCCAGGCGGCCTGCTGGCCGACAAAGACCTGGCCGACGATCTGGCGAGTCTGTTCCAGGCCGACTTTCTCGGCAGCACCCGATGGAACCCCGAGCAACGCGCTTTTGAAAACGCCCGCTGCGTCGGCCGCGGGGACGACATGGCGCGCCAGTACGTCGAGCGCTTCCAGTTCGAAGACCCGATCTCACCGAAGGCACGCCTTCGCCGCGAACCCAGCCTCGTCCACACCATCGTGCCGCGGCGCGAGCTGATGCGCACGCACTACTACGGCGAGTTTCTGCTGCCGTTCAAGACCGTGGACGGCATCGACCTGTACCTCTACCAGGGCGAGCACAACGTCGGCGACCTGCGGATCTGGCGCGCGCCCGGCCGCAAGCCCCTGGGCGAGCACGAAGCCCTGCTGCTCGGCCTGCTGCGCCCCTATCTGCTCAACGCGATGCTGAGCTTCGGCGAGCTTGCCGCAACCGACTGCGGCGTCAACCTTGCGGCGGCCGAACAATGTCGCTGGCCCTGTTTCACCCAGGCACCGCAGCTCGGCGTGCGCCCCGCCAACGCTTCGGCCGACAAGCTGCTGGGCTCGCTGCCCGAAGCCGACGCGCAGGCCTTGCGCCACCGCATCGAGCACGTCGCCCGCAGCGGCCGGCCATCGGCCTGGGAAGAGTTCACGCTGTGTGTCGCGCGTGGCACTGACAGCGCCGCCACCGTGGTGCAACTCGTGCCGGTGCTCTCGGCAACGGGTGCTGCGCACGCTCTCGAGCGCGCATTCGGCCTGACGCCGCGCGAAGCGCAGGTGTGCCTGCAACTCGCCGCCGGCCGCACCGACGACCGGATCGCCGCCGCACTGGGCATCAGCTACTGGACGGTGCGCACGCATCTGCGCAAGGTGTTCACCAAGTTCGATGTTGCCAACCGCGTCGAACTCACGCGCGTGCTTGTCACGCTGAATTGAGGTCGCAAAGGGTTGCACGCTTTGTCGAGACATTGCGCGGGTCGCTCGAAGCACTCCGCACAAGTAATTCGGCGCAATGCCGGGCCAGCCCCAAAGCCAACAATTCACCGAGCTTCCCCGTTGACCTGCAAGACCTGACAGGTGCGCTCCTCCCTTCGCGGGATCAAAGTCGCCACTGCTCACGAACAGCGACGGAGAACCCCATGAGAAGCATCCTGTTGAAAGGCACCATCGCCTGCGCATTGGTGTTGCCGTGCACTGCCATCACCTCGGCTGCCGAGCCCGTGCTGGTCACGGCCCGGGCCGGCGCGGTCGATGGCACGAAGCAGAACTCCGACGAGTTCATCTGGCGGCTGTTCACGCAGTTCGCGGCGCCGGTGGTTCCGGGGCAGGCATCGCCGGTGGTATTCGAGACCTGGGCGTCGGATGCCGACACCTTCGCCAGCCAGCCGCAGTGGCCTCAGGCGGATGCGCCCAAGCGGCTGCAGGCGAGCGTGCTGGGGGCGCTGAATCGCAACCAGGTGGCGCCGATCGACGTGTCGTGCAGTCAACTGGTCAGCCCGCCGCCGGCGAACCCGCCCAGCACTGCAGGGGGCAACGCGGCGGTGGCGGGTTTTCCCATCAGCGGGCCACCCACGCCTTGCATTGCCGAAGAAGTGCGGCGCAACCGGCCGCAGTTCGACTACATCGTCAACAACCAGCTCAACACGCAGGCCGGGCTGGCCGAGGCTTTTGCCAAATCGTTCAAGGTAGCGATGCCGACCAGCGCCGTCTCGGTCAAGGGCGACTGGGTGCCGGTGCAGACCCTGCTGCAGTGGATCCCCGCCATCGGCAATCTCGACAAGCTGCACACGCTCTACTACACCGGCACGTCCGGCGGCGTGGAGTACGCGCTGGTGTCGCTGCACGTGAGCAGCCGGCAGAACGCGAATTGGGTCTGGGGCAGCTTCGAGCACCAGCTGTCGCCGGGCCGCTGCGACGACCTGGGCTGCTACGACAGCTTCGGTGCCACCAAGCCGGTGGTGCGGCCCAACCGCGCAGCGGTCAACACACAGTACGGCGCCTGCAACAAGAGCGCCATGCTGAGCAAGCTGATGAGCGCCGCCAAGCTCTCGCCGGTGTGGCAGAACTACTGCATGAAGTCGACCCAGGTCGACTACACCGCCCCCGACGGCACGCCCACCGCGCTGGGCAATTCGGTGACCGAGCGGGTGTTCGGAAACGGCACGGTGGCAGCGTCGTCGTGCATTGCCTGCCATGCGTACGCTTCGTTCGGCGCCAGTGGTGCACCCACCGCCGCAGCCACTGCAATGCTGCCCTACAACCCCACCGGCCGGCCCATCCCCAAGGTATTGCAGGGCTCGCTGCAATTCGACTTCATGTGGGGCGTGTTGCTGGCGCCGGCGAAGTGACGCTGGCTCAGAGTTCGCACCAAGCGGGCATCTTCTCCTCGGCGCAGTTGGATTGCATCTCGTCGAGGTAGAAGTCTTTGGGGCCTGCGATGCGCTTCCACGAGACCTTGGGCTTGTTGGACTCTTCGAACTCGTTGAGCCCGGTTGTGATCTTCTGCTTGCCGGTCAGGAAATTGAAACTGTAGTCCGTACGCTCGCCGGAGTTGCGCATGAACGACCAGATGTCGAGGCCGATCAGGCGAAAGCGTGGCGTGTCATAACGGAAGCTGAACGCGCGGTGGGTCACGCCATAGCTGCCGCAACTCAGCCAGTAGTGCAGGTCGACCTTCAGCAACCCGCGGACGATGCTGATGCCGCCTTCTTCGAGCGGGTCGGCCAGGCAGCTGTTCTCGGCGTCGTGCTCGGTGGGGAGAAAGCGGTCGGCCTCCAGCACCTTCTGGTAACCCGACGCGGTTTGCAGCAGCACCACAAGCCGCCGCGGGTTGAGGTTGAGTTCGGAAGGGCCGAAGTTGCTGTTGGGCTTGAGCTTGGCTGAGTCGGCCTGCTGCAGCACCAGCACGGCGTCGTCCTGGCCGTTGCGGTCGAGATCGCCGATGACGGTGTGGGTGAGCGTCCAGCCCGCTGGCACCCAGGCGGTGAAGTCGGCGGCGCTTGCCGCGGCGCTGGGTGCTGCGAAACCCATGCACAGGGCCAGGCCGGCCAGCGGCCACCACACCGCACCTTTTACTGCGCTCATATCCGGAGCGCCAGCGCGATGACGCCAATGACGAACATCGACACCAGGAAAGACACCCAGCCGAACTTGCGGCGCAGCAAGCGCGAGCCCACCCAAAACGCGCCCAGCAGGAAGAAGCCCGCGCTTTTGAACTTCAGCGACAGGTAGAGCATCACGAGCACCTGGGCTGCGGCCACGCCCCAGCGCATCGGCGGCAGCAAGGGCGGCAGCAGGTCTTGCATGTCGTTGCTGCCGCTCGGCGTGGCGGCGGCATGCGGGTCTCGGCGGGGCGACGAAGGGGCCTTGGCCGCGTTGCGTGCTGCGCGCTCGGCCGCGAGCCGGGCTTGCCGCTCGGCCTTGATCTGCCCCGCAGTCTTCTGCAGCACCGGCTCGGGCTTGGGAGCCGGCTGCCACCAGGCGCCTCGCGTGCGCGGTGGGGCCTTGCCTTCGGCCGCGTGCTGGCGGAACTGGCCGGAGGGTGTCGACGCCGTTGCGGGTGTTGGCGTGGCAGAAGGCAGTGCCTTGGCTTGCGCCAGCAATGGCGCGCCTTGCTGCGCATTCACCATCGCAACGAACTGCGCATAGCCCACCAGCACGTTGCGGCTGGCCGGTTGCCCTTGCCAGGTGGCGGCCTCCATGCCTTTCTGCTTGGCGCGGTGCAGCGCAGCGCGCAAGGCCCGCCGCTGCTCGCGCGAGACGGTGGGCTGGTCGTTGACGACGACACCCGTCACCTCTTGCCGACTGCTGGCGCGCATCACGCTCTGTTTGTCGGGGTGGGGCGTGAAGCCTTCGTCCTTCAGGATGTGGTGCACCTGGCGCAGCAGGCGCCCGGTCAGGCCGGCGGCGTCGCCCGAGGCCGAGAAGCTCAGGTCGTCGGCATAGCGGGTGTAGTTGAAGCCGAGCTTGGTGGCCACGCCTTGCAGCCGTTTGTCCAGCGTGCGGCACAAGATGTTGGTGAGCATCGGGCTGGTGGGCGCACCTTGCGGCAGCACGCGTTCGCGTGCCGTGCGGCCCACGAAGAAACGCTCGCCGTCGACCTGCAACTCGTCGCACACGTTCTCGCTGCACAGCAGCGCGAGCAGCGTGGCCGTGCCCTCGCCGTAGCCCAGCACGCGGAACACGCCCTTGATGCGCGGGTAGGCGATGCTGGGGAAGAAGTCTTTCAGGTCCAGGTTGATGACGATGGCCTGGCCCGCATGCGGCGCCGCATTGCTGACGATCGACTTGCCGGGCAGGAAGCCATGCGCCGCCGCGTGCACCGGCACCTTGGCGAGGACGTTGTCGAGCACCCAGTACTGCGCGCGCTTGAGCCGCGGCATCGGCGCGCTGATGGTGCGCACGCCGCCGGTCTTCTTCGGCAGCGCGAAGCGGCGGTAGTGCTGCGTGCGCGCGACTTCGCGGTGGAAGGCCAGGAAGCGCAGCTCGGCCACCACGACGCCCATGGCATCGGCCAGTGCTTGCGGGGTGTCGAGCAGCGGCAGGCCCTGGCGTTGCAGCTTCTCGTGCGAGCCTTGGTTGTCGGCCCGCGCCTGTAAGCCAGCCGAGGCGCCTTGGCCCAGGTAGCCGATCTCGTGGCGGCTGCGTTCGCGCCATTGCAGCGCGCGTTCGTGGCGTTCACGCTCCTGCTTCTGCGCGGTGGCCTCGCGGCGCTCCAGCGCCTGCGCCATGCGCTGCTGGCGCATGGCCTTCAGCGCGGCCTGCGGGTCGCCCTTTTCGCGCAGCTCGGCCTGCAGCTTGTTCAGCGCTTGCACCAGCTCCACTTCACGCTGGATCAGCGCGGCTTCGACGGAGGGGGCGCCCGTATCGGCGGGCCAGAAGCCCGAGCGCTGCATTTCCTTCAGCACCACGGCGTCTTTGCTGGACGCGGCAATGCGCGCGATCAGCTCGGCGCGGGTGGGTTGACGGTCGCTCATGCCGCGATCGCTCCATCAGGAAAGGGGAAGGTGGGTGCAGCGCGTCTCTCATCGAAGAGCCCAGGGGGCTCCGAGGACGGGGGCTGTCCACTCGACGCCGCGCCGCACCCTGTGGGCCAATTGGCTTGAAACAAGCCCAACCGCAATTGCCCACAGGGTGCGAGCGCGGCACAGTGAAGACGGCACCCGTGACGCATGAACAGGCAGTTGGCATGGGCGACGAAACATCGCCCGGATTGCAAGAGCCAACGCGCTGCACCCGAATTGAGTCTACAGGACGACGACCCCTCGCCCGATGGGTACATCGGGCGGTCCCCCATGGGGACGCGGGCCGGCTTGGGAGCGGCCCGGCGCTCGACCCGCTGCGCGTTCATGCAGCTTCTCCTGCCGTCACGGCGCGCTGTGTTCTCGCTTCATTGAGCCTCGGCTGCGCCACCTGCCGCAGCGCCAGCATGTGCGCACACGGCCCGCGCCTCAAGCGGTTCTGCTGGAAGAAGTTGCAGCCGCATTGCGCGTCGCGCAGCTGCTCGTCGGCATTCAGCAGCAGCGAGGGCGAGAACTCGCGCTTGCCTTCTTTCACGGTGCCGGTGATGCGCGTTTGCCCATCGCCGCTGGTGCCGATGTCTTTCAGCGTGACGCCGCCGCGCGCCTGCACCAGCTTCAGTGCCGCATCTTCCTCGGGGCTCGCAAAGCGCAGCGTCTCCAGCGGCAGCGGCTCGCGCGACAGCTCGCGCCACGCATAGCGCTGGCCCGGCAGGTCGTACACCGCGCGGCCGGCCTGCACCCAGAGCGCGAGCGCGGCGCTCACGTCGGCCTCGGGCAGTGCGGTGCGCGTGGCCAGCTCGGCAGGCGTGGCGACCCAGTCGCGCTGCAGCGCGGCGGCCACGGCCTGCTTGGTGGCGTCGCTCACGGCATGGCGCGGGGCGAGCAGGTTGAAGCGGCCGGCTGCCGACCAGTCGTTCGCCGTCCAGCCCGAGAGGCCGAGCGTGACGCTGATCTCGCCCATCTCGATGACCCAGAAGCTGGGCATGCCCGAGCCCAGCAGGTGCACGCGCACGCGGGTGGCCAATGCGATCAGCCGCTCCAGCGTGAGCAGGCGGCGACGGCCCCACAGCCGCACGCTGCGCGGCTCGGTGAGCGGTGTGCCGACGATGGCGCTGCGCCGCGCCGTGAGTTCCAGCCCCCAAGGCTCGAACACCATGCGCGCCGGCTGGCCCGGCGCCAGCTCGAAGCGCAGCGAGCGCGGGCCGGCGCGTTCCTTGTGCTGGCGCAGTGTGGCGCAGAGGTTGTGCAGGTCCATCGGGTGCAGCTCCAGCACGGTGGCCGGCAGCGTCATCGCGCTGGACACCTGCAGGAAGCCGCGCACCCAGCTGTCGGGCAGGTCGATCTTCTCTTCGCGGAAGGCCGGGTCGCTGCCGGTGGCCACGCTGAAGCCGGCCGGGTCGACCTGGAAGCTGGTGGCCTTGTAGTCGCGGATCTTCTGGAACTCATCGAACAGGCCGATCGAGTAGTCGATGTTGGTGGTGCCGCAGGCCATCTCGGCGGTGCGGGTGAACACGTTGTGGCCGACGCTCACCGCGCAGTAGGTCGATTCGTCCTGGCTGAAGGCTTCGAACAGCAGGCGCTCGGGGTGCACGGTGATCACCGGGTCGAGCACGTACCAGGCGTCGCGGTTGGCGAGGTAGAGGTTGTTGAAGTACTTCTGCTTGGCGGCATAGAACGGGCGCAGCAGCGCGTCTTTCCGGCTGCGCAGGGTCTTCAGTTCTTCGTGGACGGTGGCGGCCTCGGCGCGCAGCGTCTGGGCTTGCTGCATGTACTGCGCGAGCAGCGAGCTCTCGTTGGCTTCCAGCCAGGTCTTGTAGGCCGAGGTGTCGCGGCCGCGGTAGCGCAGGTCGCTGACCACCACCGAGTGCAGCGCCGACAAGGCCTCGCGGAAGGCCAGGTGCGAGCCTCCGCTGCGGCTCAGCTCGCCCTGGAAGCTGGTGGGCGGGCGCAGCGTGTCGGGTGCGAGGCTGAAGGCCTGTGCGGTGTCGCTCGAATCGACCGAGGTGCTGCCGTAGTAGCGGTACTGGAACTTCATGCGCCCTCCGTGGCGTTCGGCGTGCCGCGCACCGGCGGCGGGGCCCAGGCGATGAACGGCAGCTCGATCTGCGGGTGGCGCGCGGCGATGTCGCGCAGCCCGGCGATGTATTGCGGCTTGTCAGTCAGGCTGCAGGTGACGACCTGGCGCGCAAAGATCTCGGCCACCACCGCGGCGGGCTGCGGCGCGTGGCTCACGCTGCGCAGGAACTCGGTGATGCGCGACTTGGCCACGCGAGCGCGGTTCACCTGGCTCAGCACGGTCAGGAAGTACGGCGCCAGCTCGCGCAGCCGCACTGCGAGCTGCGCGTCATCGTCGCGCGGTAACTCCAGCAGCCATTGCGTCACGAACAGCTGCACGCTGGCGCTGGGGTGTTGGCTCAGCCGCGTGAGGCACAAGCTGGCCTCGCCGGCGGCCATGCGGCGCACGAGCCGCGTGCGGCCCAGCGCCTGCACCCAGGGCTGCGGGTGGTCGACCCAGGCGATCAGCAGTTCGGGCGTCAGCGCTGCATCGGGCAGGCGCTCGGCGAACAGCTGGTGGGCGTAGGCGCGGGCGTCGTCGAACAGCGTGTCTGCCAGCGGCAGCAGCTGGGCCGACTGCTCCGGACTGGGCACCGCCGGCAGCGTGCGGTCGATGGCGGCCATGGCCCAGCTGCGCACCGAAACATCGGCGTGGCGGGCCAGCGTGGCCTGCTGCTTCAGGCTGAAGTCGGCAGGCGCCAACGCGGCCAGCGCCCAAGCGCCGTAGTGCTGGGCACCGGTGCTCTGCGCCTGCAGCGCGCGCCAGGTGCCCGAGGCATCGCGTGCCGGCGCGTGGGGTTGCAGCTCGGTGGTGAGCCAGCGCAGCGCGTCGTCGTGCTGGCCTTCGCCGGCCTCGCTGGCGAACAGCGAGGCATGCAGACGTGCGGCCAGCGCCGAGGCGAACGCGAGCTCGCCGGCCAGGCGTTTCAAGGCCGGTGCGACCGCTTCGCGGATGCCGGCATGCGGGCTCACCGCCAGGTCGCTCAGCAGCTCGGCCTGCGTGCGCAGCACCTCGTCGGGCAGCGCGGCCAGCAGGCGCACGCCCGAGGCGCGGCGGTACGGGTCTTCGTCGGCCAGCAGCCGCGCCAGCGTGGCCGGCGCCACCAGCGCGGCGCCATGCGCATGCAGCAGCAGCCACACCACGGCGAGGTGCAGCACGCCGGCGTCGGCATGGTCGAGCAGGCACAGCAGCGGCTCGGCCGGCGCGTGGGCGGCGGCCTCGGCCAGCGGGCCGCGCAGCAGTTGCTCCACCAGCACCAGGCCATCGCGCAGGCCGGGCGCATCGGCATCGGCGGCGAGCAGGGCGCTTTGCAGTTCGTCGACCAGCGCGGTGGCCGAGGCGATCAACGCCAGGCCGTGGCCCTGGCGCCGCGTGCGCTCGTGGGCCGACAGCAGCAGCGCCACCACCAGCTCGGCGTGCGCCGCAAAGCCGGCCGGGTCGGACGCGATGTGCACGAAGGCGAACTCGCGGGCCGCGCTGTCGCTGCTGTGCGCGAGCAGCAGCAGCCAGGGCACCTGGTCGTTCAGCGACGTGCTGGCGAGCACGCGCGAGCGCACCGCCTCGAAGCCCACGCGCGCGCTCGGCGCATAGGCGCTTTGCAGCAGGTCTTTCAGCACCGCCACCGGTTGCTGCGCGACGAAATCAGCGTGGTCTCGCAGCGCCCGCGCGACCACCGCGTGCACCAGCGCGCTGCGGCTCTTCAGCGCGAGCGTCAACAAGGCCTCGGGGTGGGCGTTCCACATCGCCTGCAGACCGTCGCTGCGCTGAGGCAGGGCCGCATCGGTGGCCAGCGGCTGTTCGCTCCACCAGCGGGTGGCGCGGGCGCTGGTGTGCACACCGGCTGCGTGCGCCAGCAGCAGCTTGGGCAGCAGCAGCCAGCCCGAGGCCGCGTGGTAGTGGCGCGAGCTCCGCTGGTACTGGCCGTTCAGCCGCTCCCAGCGCGCTTCTTCGCGGGCTGCGGGCAACTCGCTGTCGACCAAGCCCAGCAGCAAGTTCACCGCCAGCTCCGGGGCGTGGCCATGGTCGATGGCGGCCAGGCGGCGCAGCGTGCGCCAGCCGCGCAGGCGCAGGTAGTCGCGGGTGTGTGCGCTGTAGCCCAGGCGCGAGTGGGGTTCCGCCAGCTCCTTGGCAACCGGCGTCTTGACCCAGCGCCGCGTGGCTGGGTCGATGAAGCCGTGTCCGCCGCTGTAGGCCCCCTGGCTGTAATAGGCCCGCGTGTTCTCGAAGCGTGCATGCAGCAGGCCCAGCACCGGCGCGTCGCGGCGAAGCTCTGCCGCCTTGTACAGATAGCGCAGCGCCTGGAACGGGCCGGGCTTCAGCGGCAGCTCGGCCAGCAGCGCGAGCAGGCTCGCGCGGGCGGCCGGGCGCACCAGCGCCACGTCGTACCAATCGCCCAGCAGTGGCACCCAGCCGGGGCCGCGGGCCGTCACGCGGTCTTGCAGCGTGGTGATGCGCTCGGCGGCAGGGGCCGTGCTTTCGATCTCGGCTTGCCACTCGGGCAGCAGGCCGTCAGCGTGCGTGCGCTGCACTTCGGGCGACTGCAGCATCAGCCAGGCCTGGTGGGCGGCGCGTCGGGTGGCCGGGCTTCGGCCGCGGCCTGCCAGGGCTTGCATTGCCACCGCGGCACCGGCGTCGCCCAGGCGGGCGATGGCCACTGCGATGCACAGGTCCAGCAGGTCGTCGCCGCTTTCCAGCAGCTCGACCAACTGCGGCACCAGCACCACCAGCGCGCGCTGGCCGGCGCCTGCCGATGCATCGCTGCATTCGGCCACGCGCCACACGGTGCGGGCTTTCTGCGGCGCGGCCAGCAGCTTCCAGCGCTCGGCACCGAAGCGGGCCACCAGCGCAGCGATGCGCGGCGGCACGGCGGTGCCTGCCGATGCCGCGGGTGCGGCCGTCGAAGCGCTCGGTGGTGCGGGTGGTTCACTGGCGGTGAGGCCGGGCAGGCCTTCGTGCTGTTGCAGCCGATCGCCGGCGGCGAGGCGGCGTTCGATGAAGTCGCGGGCGCGGCGCTGGGCTTCGTCCAGCGAGCAAGGGCTCGCGGTCAGCGAAGACTCCTGCGGGTCCAGCACCACGCCGCCTTTCAGCAGGCCCTGGCGCAGCGTCACCACATGGCGAGCAACGGTGTGTGCCGGCAGATCCAGCTCGACGATTTCGACCGTGCACTGCCGCTCGCGCGGTTGTGTGCGGTACAGCGTGGCGAAGGCAACTCTTCTCATGGCACCGGCTCCTCCCCTTGGGGCCGGGCGATCTTACTGGCGCCGTGGGGCTCATTGGGCATGCCACGCGGGAGACTTGTTCAGCGTTGCCCTAAGCTGCGCACCCATGAAGAACCTGACGCTGCGCCAGCTGCGCGCCTTCGAGGCCGCCGCCTCGACCCTGAGCTTCTCGCGCGCGGCCGAGCAGCTGCACCTCACGCAGCCGGCGGTGTCGATGCAGATCCGCCTGCTCGAAGACGAGCTGGGCCAGCCGCTGTTCCACAAGCAGGGCCGCGGCCTGCAGTTGAGCGATGCGGGGCAGGAGCTGCTGCGCCATGCGCGCCACATCCTCGGCGTGATCCGGCAGGCCGAGGAATCGCTGAGCTCGCTGCAGCAAGGCGGCACGCGCGGCCAGCTGCACCTGGGCGTGGTGCCCACGGCCAACTACTTCGCGCCGCTGTTGATGATGGCGTTCCGCGAGCGCTTCCCCGAAGTCAAGCTCAAGCTCTCGGTGGACCGGCGCGACACCATCCTCGCGATGCTCAACGACCACCGCATCGACGTGGCCATCGCCGGCTACCCGCCTTCGGAGGCGGACGTGGAGGCCGAGGCCTTCGCGCGCCACCCGCACTGCATCGTCGCGGCGCCCGACCACCCGCTGGTCGGCCAGCGCGGCATCGCGTGGGAAGCGCTGCGCGCCGAGCCCTTCATCTTCCGCGAGCCGGGCTCGGCCACGCGCGGCTTCCTGGAGCACCTGCTGCAGGCGCAGTCGCTGCAGGTCAACGTGACGATGGAGCTGTCGGGCAACGAGACCATCAAGCAGGCGGTGATGGCCGGCATGGGCATCAGCTTCATGTCGGCGCACGCCTTCCAGATCGAGCGGGCGGCCGGCCGCATGGCGGTGCTCGATCTGGTCGACATGCCCAAGCTGCTCGACTGGTGCCTGCTGCACCGCCGCGAAAGCGTGCTGTCGGGCGTGAACGCGGCGTTCCGCGAGTTCGTGCTGGAGCAGGGCGCAGCACTCACGCAATGCGAGGTCGGCCCCGGGTAGGCCCGGTGTGCGGCCGGCGCTGAAGCGGCTTGTGCCGCGCAGCATTCGTCGGTGTTTTCCCGGGCGGATCACGGGCTGCGGCACATGCCGCTCACCATGGCCGTGCGGGCTGCGGGGCAAGGTTGCGAGGCGGTCTCCATGCATCAGCATTTCTTGGGGCCAAGATAAGAAAGCGCTGGTTGCCCTTATGCATGCCGGCCACTAAATTTCGCCTCGATCCCCTTGCCTTCGAGACGCGCCATGCCCGAGCCGACCCCGCCTTTGCCCTTCCCCACTTGGGACGCCGACCACGCCGCCCGCCTGGACGAGCCCGGTCTGCTGCTCTACCGCTCCAATCTGCTCGGCTCCGACCTGCGCATCACCAACTACGGCGGCGGCAACACCTCCGCCAAGCTGATGCAACGCGACCCGCTGACGCAGCAAGACGTGGAGGTGCTGTGGGTCAAGGGCTCGGGCGGCGACCTCGGCTCGATGAAGCTCGACGGCTTCTCCACCCTCTACCTCGACAAGCTCAAGGCGCTGCAGTCCATCTACCGCGGCCCCGAGCACGAAGACGAGATGGTGGGCTATCTGCCGCACTGCACCTTCAACCTCAACGGCCGCGCGGCCAGCATCGACACGCCGCTGCACGCCTACCTGCCGTTCAAGCATGTCGATCACATGCACCCCGACGCGGTGATCGCCATCGCGGCGATGGAAAACAGCCGCTCGCTCACGCAGACCATCTTCGGCGGCACGGTCGGCTGGCTGCCCTGGCGGCGCCCCGGCTTCGAACTCGGCATGATGCTGCAGCGCCACGTGGCCGAGCACCCCGGCCAGCGCGGCCTGGTGCTCGCCGGCCACGGCCTCTTCACCTGGGGCGAAGACGCCCGCAGCTGCTACGAGAACACCGTCGGCGTGATCCGCGAAGCGCAGGAGTGGCTGCAGGCCGAACGCAGCGAACGCAAGCTCGTGAGCTTCGGCGGCGCGAAGCGCGAGCCGATGGCGGGCGCTGAACAAGATGCGCTGCTGGCGCGCGTGCTGCCGGTGCTGCGCGGCCTGGTTTCGCGCTCGGGCCACAAGCTCGCGCACGTCGACCGCTCGGCCGTGGTGCAGGAGTTCGTCAACAGCCGCGAGCTGGAAGCGCTGGCCGCGCTGGGCACCTCGTGCCCCGACCACTTCTTGCGCACCAAGATCCGCCCGCTGATCTTGCCGGAGTCGCTCTACGCGCTGCAAGGCCAGGCGCTGGCCGATGCGGTGGAAGAGCGCCTCGCCGCCTACCGCGCCGACTACAGCGCCTATTACGAACGCTGCAAGCGCACCAACAGCCCGGCGCTGCGCGACCCCAACCCGGTGATCGTGCTGCTGCCCGGCGTGGGCATGGTGTCGCTGGCCAAGGACAAGGCGACCGCCCGCATCGCGAGTGAGTTCTACGTCAACGCCATCAACGTGATGCGCGAGGCCGACACGCTCGACCGCTACGTCGGCCTGCCCGAGCAGGAGGCCTTCGACATCGAGTACTGGCTGCTCGAAGAGGCCAAGCTGCAGCGCATGCCCAAGCCCAAGCCGCTGGTTGGCAAGGTGGCGCTGGTGACGGGCGGGGCCGGCGGCATCGGCCGCGCCATCGTCGAGCGCATGCTGGGCGACGGCGCCTGCGCGGTGCTGCTCGACATCGACACCGAAGCGCTGGCGCAGGTCGGCGGCGAGCTGCAGAAGAAGTTCGGCCGCGACGTGGTGCGCACTGTGGTGTGCGACGTGACCGACGAAGCCGCGGTGCTCGCCGCCTACGCGCAGGCCACCCTCGAATACGGCGGTGTCGACATCCTCGTCTCCAACGCCGGCATTGCCTCGGCCTCGCCGATCGAAGACACCACGCTCGCGCTGTGGAACCGCAACCAGTCGATCCTGAGCACCGGCTACTTCCTGGTCGGCCGCGAGGCCTTCCGCGTGATGAAGGCGCAGGGCGTGGGCGGCAGCATCGTGTTCATCGCCAGCAAGAACGGCATGGTCGCGAGCAACCAGGCATCGGCCTACTGCGCGGCCAAGGCCAGCGAGATCCAGCTCGCGCGCTGCTTCGCGCTCGAAGGCGCGCCGCTGGGCATACGCGCCAACGTGGTCAACCCCGACGCGGTGATCCGCGGGAGCAAGATCTGGACGGGCGCCTGGAGCCAGGAGCGCGCCGCCGCCAACAAGATCAGCGAAGACGAGCTCGAGGCCTTCTACCGCGACCGCTCCATGCTCAAGCGCAGCGTGCTGCCCGAAGACATTGCCGAAGCCACCTACTTCTTCGCCTCCGAGCTGTCGGCCAAATCCACCGGCAACATCCTCAACGTGGATGCGGGCAACCTCGCGGCCTTTCCGCGCTGAACCCAAGATTCACGAGATTCAGGAGACCGCCATGGCCACCCCGTTGATTGCCAACAGCCTGATCGAGTCGCACAACGCCGTGCAGCAGCGCCGCGTGCACTACGACTACGAAGCCCTGGGCGAGCAGCTCGCCCGCCGCGACGTGGACATCGAGTTCATCCGCCGCCAGGTGGCTGCGTTCACCGTGGCCGTGCCCTCGTGGGGCGTGGGCACCGGCGGCACACGCTTCGCGCGCTTCCCCGGCCGCGGCGAGCCGCGCCATGTGTTCGACAAGATCGAAGACTGCGGCGTGATCCAGCAGCTCGGCCGCTGCACGCCCACCGTGTCGCCGCACTTCCCGTGGGACAGCACCAGCGACTACCGCGCGCTGCGCGAGCACGCGGCCGAGCACGGCCTGGCGTTCGACGCCGTCAACTCCAACACCTTCTCCGACCAGAAGGGCCAGCCGCTCAGCTACAAGTTCGGCAGCCTCACGCATGCCGACCCTGCGGTGCGCGCGCAAGCCGTGGCGCACAACCTGGAGGTGATCGACATCGGCCGCCAGCTCGGCAGCCGCGCCATCACGGTGTGGATCGGCGACGGCGCCAACTTCCCCGGCCAGCAGCACTTTCGCCGCGCCTTCGACCGCTACCTGGAGAGCACGCGCAAGATCTACGCGGCGCTGCCGGCCGACTGGCACATGTACCTCGAGCACAAGATGTTCGAGCCGGCGTTCTACGCCACCGTCATTCAGGACTGGGGCTCGAGCCTGCTGGCCGCGCAGTCGCTCGGCGACAAGGCGCGCTGCCTGGTCGACCTGGGCCACCACGCGCCCAACGTCAACATCGAGATGATCGTCGCGCGGCTGGTGCACGCCCGCAAGCTCGCGGGCTTCCACTTCAACGACAGCAAGTACGGCGACGACGACCTCGACAGCGGCAGCATCAACCCGTTCCAGCTGTTCCTGGTGTTCAACGAACTGGTCGATGCGGCGCAGAGCAGCGTGCCCGACTTCCAGCCGGCCTACATGCTCGACCAGTCGCACAACGTCACCGACCCGATCGAAAGCCTGATGACCAGCGCCGCTGCGGTGCAGCGCTGCTACGCGCAGGCCTTGCTGGTCGATCGCAAAGTGCTCACGGCCTACCAGGACGGCAATGACGTGCTGATGGCGTCGCAAACACTGAAGCAGGCCTACCAGACCGACGTGACGCCGATCCTGCAGCGCGTGCGGCTGGATGCGGGTGGCGCAATCGACCCGGTGGCTGCGTATCGCGCCAGCGGCTACCGCGACCGCGTGGCCGAGATTCGGCCCGCAGCAGGCCCGAGCAGCGGCATTGTTTGAACGTGTTCCAACGGGCCGCCCCAAGCGGCTCACTTTCCCGATAGCAACAAAACCATTAGGAGACAAACCCGTGAAGAAACCACTGCAAGTCCTTCTCTCCGTTCTGCTGTGCGCGGCCTTCGCGCCCACGGCCATGGCGGCCGACAAGATCGCACTCGTCGTCAAGAGCCTGGGCAACGGCTTCTTCGACGCAGCCAACCAGGGCGCACAAGACGCGGCCAAGGAGCTGAAGGACGTCGAGATCATCTACACCGGCCCGGCCAAGGCCACGGCCGAAGGGCAGATCGAGATCATCAACTCGCTGATCGCGCAGAACGTGAAGGCGATCGTCATCTCCGCCAACGACCCCGACGCGCTGGTGCCGGTGATGAAGAAAGCCATGGCGCGCGGCATCAAGGTGATCTCGTTCGATTCCGGCGTGCGCAAAGACGGCCGCCAGATGCACCTGAACCCTTCTTCCAACGCGCTGATCGGCGAGAAGCTGGTGAAGATGACGCAAGAGGCCGTGGGCGCCACCGGCGAGATCGCCGTGCTGTCAGCCACCGCGCAAGCCACCAACCAGAACATCTGGATCGACGAGATGAAGAAGGTGCTGGCCAAGCCGCCGTACACCGGCTTGAAGCTCGTGAGCGTGGTCTACGGTGACGACCAGACCGACAAGAGCTACCGCGAAGCGCAAGGGCTGTTCAAGAGCTACCCCAACCTGAAGGCCATCGTCGCGCCCACCACCGTCGGCGTGGCGGCTGCCGCCAAGGCGGTGCAGGACGAGAAGAAGGTCGGCACGATCTTCGTCACCGGGCTGGGTTTGCCGTCCGAAATGGCCGGCCACGTGAAGAGCGGTGCGGTGAAGTCGTTCGCGATCTGGAACCCGATCGACCTCGGCTACTCCGCCATCTACGCCGCACACCAGTTCGTGCACGGCAAGGTGAAGGGCGTGGCAGGCGAGAAGGTGTCGCTGGGCAAGGTCGGCACGGTCACGCTGGATGCGAATACCGAGGCTGCGATGTCGGAGCCGTTCACCTATGACGCCACCAACGTCGAGAAATTCGCGAAGTTCTTTTAGCCCCCCAGTCGCTGCGCTCCGTCTTGCAGACCGCGCAGTGCCTGACGGCACAGCCCTTCGCCAGGCACCGACAGTCCACTGGACTGTCGGTGTCCGGGCTCAGCCCCCAAGGGGCGCCACCCAGCGGACTGGCAGAGCCAGCTCCGCGGGTGTTGCTTGATCCGGGCGGGGGTGTGCCCTCTTGTCCTCCCTCGCCTTGCTGACGACGATACCGATCTCATGAGTACCGACTTGCTGCGACTCCGCGGCATCCACAAGCGCTACGGCGCCACCCACGCGCTGCGCGGGGTCGACCTCGACCTGCAGCGCGGCGAGGTGCTGGCGCTCATCGGCGAGAACGGCGCGGGCAAGTCCACGCTGGTGAAGATCCTCACCGGCGTCGTGGCGCCTGATGACGGCGAGATCGCGCTCGACGGCCAGGTGCATCGCTTCGCCCATGCGCAAGCGTCACAAGCCGCCGGCATCGTGGCCGTGCACCAAGAGACCGTGATGTTCGACGAGCTGAGCGTCGCCGAGAACATCTTCATCGGCCGCCACCTGCAGCGCGGCCCGTTCATCGACTGGCCTGCCATGAATGCGCAGGCTGCGCGCGTGCTCGAGCAGATCGGCGCGCGCTTCGGCGCCACCGCGCTGGTGAAGAACCTGAGCCTGGCCGAGCGCCACCTGGTGGAGATCGCGCGGGCGCTGTCGCAGAAGGCGTCGGTGGTCATCCTCGACGAGCCCACCGCCGCGCTGTCGCAACAAGAAATCCGCGACTTCTACGGCCTGGTGCGCACGCTGCGCGACCAGGGCGTGGGCGTCATCTTCATCACCCACAAGTTCGACGAAGTCTTCGCCGTGGCCGACCGCTACCTGGTGCTGCGCGACGGTGCCTCGGTGGGCCGTGGCCGCATCGCCGAGGCGAGCGAGGCCGAGCTGGTGCGCCTGATGGCGGGCCGCGCGATCGAGCAGATCTATCCCCCCGTCGCGAGCGAACCCGGCGAGGTGCTGATGCAGGTGCGTGGCCTGTCGCACCCGAGCGAGTTCGCCGACCTGTCGTTCAACCTGCGCCGCGGCGAGATCCTCGGCTTCTATGGCCTGGTGGGCTCGGGCCGCAGCGAAGCCATGCTCGCGCTGATGGGCCTGAACCCCGAGGCACGCGGCGAGTTCGAAGTCGACGGCCGGCGCTACAAGCCGCAGAGCCCCGGCGATGCGATTGCCGCCGGCATCGCCTACGTGCCCGAGGAGCGGCAGCGCCAGGGCGGCATCCTGAGCTTCTCGGTGCAGCACAACATCAGCCTCGCCGGCCTCTCGCGCTTTGCACGCGGACCCTGGCTGTCGAAGCTGCGCGAATCGGAGCTTTGCGCGCGCATGACCGAGCGGCTGCGCATCAAGACGGGCTCGCCCGACACGCCGATGTCGGGCTTGTCGGGCGGCAACCAGCAGAAGATGGTGATCGCCAAGTGGCTGGGCCTGAACCCGCGCATCGTGATCCTCGACGAGCCGACCAAGGGCATCGACGTCGGCGCCAAGCAGGCCGTCTACCAGCTGATCGCCGAGATGGTGTCGCAGGGGCTGGCGGTGATTCTGGTGTCGTCTGAACTGCCCGAGGTGATGAACCTCGCGCACCGCGTGATCGTGATGCGGCGCGGCCGGCAGGTGGCCGAGTTCGCGCACGGCAGTGCCGATGCGGAGGCCGTGGTGGCAGCGGCTTCGGGCATTGCGGCACCGGCGAGCTTCGAGGTGGTGGAACACACGCCCATGCTGCGGGAGCTTGCCGCATGAGCAAATTGCTGTCGCTGCGCCGCGAGTGGGTGCTGCTGGCCATCATCGTGGGCATCGCGCTCGCCGTCGGCGCGCGTGCACCCATCTTCCTGAGCTGGCGCAACGGCATGGACATCGCCAATGACTCGGCCATCCTCGCCATCCTGGTGATGGGCCAGATGCTGGTGCTGCTGACGCGGGGTGTGGATCTGTCGGTGGCTTCCAACCTCGCGCTCACCGGCATGGTGTGTGCGCTCGCCGGCCGCTCCTTCCCCGAGATGGGCGTGGTGTCGCTGGTGGCACTGGCCATCGCCGTCGGCACGCTGCTCGGCGCGGTCAACGGCTGGCTGATCACGCGCTTCTCGCTGCCGCCGATCGTGGTGACGCTGGGCACGCTGTCGGCCTACCGCGGCGCCATCTTCGTCGCGAGCCACGGTGCGTGGATCTCGGACCAGAACATCCACCCCGTCATCAAGGGCCTGCCGCGCGAGCAGTGGCTGGGCCTGCCGGCGCTGGTGTGGATCGCCATCGTCGTGGTGCTCGCCATGGCGGTGTTCCTGCGCTGGCGCCGCGAGGGGCGCGAGATCTATGCGCTCGGCGGCAACCTGCATGCGGCCGCGTACGTGGGCATCCCGGTGCAGCGCCGTTTGATGCTGGTGTATTCGCTGTCGGGTGCGCTGGCCGGCCTGGCCGGTTTGCTGTGGGTGGGCCGCTATTCCATCGCGTTCACCGAGCTGGCCTCGGGCTATGAACTCACTGTGATCGCCGCCTGCGTGATCGGCGGCGTGAGCATCGGCGGCGGCGTGGGCACGGTGGCGGGCGCGGCGCTGGGCGTGTTGTTCATCGGCGTGGTGAACGGCGCATTGCCGGTGATCCAGGTCTCGCCGTTCTGGCAGCAGGCGATTGCCGGCGTGGTGATCCTGGTGTCGGTGGTGCTGAACGCAGGCACGCAAGGCCGCACCGGGCGCTTGATCCTCGAACGGCGCGAGGTGCCCGCATGAAGGCCTTCGGTACCTGGGAGCGTGTGCTGCTGGCCTTGCTGGTGTTGCTGCTCGCCGGCTTCGGCGTCGGGCTGACGGGTTTCATGACGCCGTATGCGCTGGCCGACAGCACCTTCAATTTCAGCGAGAAGGGCTTGCTCGCGCTCGCGATGGCGCTGCTCATCGTGGCGGGCGAGATCGACCTGTCGATTGCGGCGACCATGGCGCTCAGCTCGCTGGCGATGGGCCTCGCGATGAAGGCCGGGGCCGGCCTGCCGCTGATGCTCCTGGCCGCGTTTGCCACCGGCGCGCTGGCCGGTGCGTTGAATGGCTGGCTGGTGACTGCTTATCGATTGCCGTCGATCGTGGTCACCATCGGCACCTTGTCGCTCTACCGCGGCATCGCGCTGGTGGCACTGGGCGACCAGGCCATCACCGGCTACCCCGAGCCGCTGTCGGTGCTGGGCAACGGCTACCTCGGCGACCTGATCGGCGCGCCCTGGCTGATCGTGCCGATCGAGTTCGTCGTCTTCCTGCTGATGGCCGCTGCAGTCGGCACGCTGCTGCACCGCACGGTGGTGGGCCGCCGCGTGTATGCGATCGGCGCCAACCCGATCGCGTCGCGCTTCTCGGGCATCGAGGTCGACCGCTACTGCTTCTGGCTGTTCGTGTTCGCGGGTGTGGCGGCGGCGCTGGCGGCGGTGATGCTCACCGGCCGCATCGGCAGCACGCGGCCCAACATCGCGCTCGGCTGGGAGCTCGATGCCGTGACCATGGTGATCCTCGGCGGCGTGGCCATCGAAGGCGGGCGCGGCAGCATCGTCGGCACCGTGCTCGCTGCGCTGCTGATGGGCGTGTTCACCTTTGCGCTCGGCATGGTCAACGTCTCGGGCATCGTGATGTCGATGCTGATCGGCGTGCTGCTGGTGGTGGCGATGGTCTTGCCGCGGCTCGGCTTGTCGAGGTGGTGGCCACCGCGGTCTGCAGCGAGCGCCTGAATGAAGCTGGATTGCAGCGCCGTGCTCGACGTGGGCAAGACCCATGTGAAGCTGCGCGTGTTCGACGCCGCCGGCCACGCGGTCGAGCAGCGCGATCGGCCGAACCGGGGCGTGGGCAGCCCGCAGGGCTACACCGCGCTCGACACCGCCGGCATCGAAGCCTGGCTGTGGGACAGCCTGGCCTCGCTCGCACACCGCGCACGCATCGGCCACCTCATCGTCACCACGCATGGCGCCGCCTTCGCCGCGCTCGATGATGACGGCCTGGTGCTGCCGATGGTCGACTACGAGTTCGACGCCTACGCCGGCCAGCGCGAGGCCTATGCGCTGGCCGTGGGCGACTTGCGCGAGACCTTGTCGCCGCACCTGCCGCTGGGCTTGAACGCAGCGCGCCCCTTGTATTGGCAGGCGCGCGAGTTTCCTACGGCGTTCGCTTGTGCCCACACGCTGCTGCCGTATCCGCAGTACTGGGCCTGGCGGCTGAGCGGCATCGCGGCCAGCGAGGTCAGCTCGCTCGGTTGCCACACGCACTTGTGGTCGCCCGCAAACCGAAGCTGGTCTCGGCTGGTGCACCGCGAAGGATGGGCACGGCGTTTCGCGCCCATCCGTTCGGCGTGGGACGTGCTGGGCCCGCTGCGGCCCGAGCTGGCGCAACGCCTCGGCTTGTCGCGCGACTGCGTGGTGCACACCGGCGTGCACGACAGCAATGCCTGCCTCGCGCGCTACCTGCGCCGCTGGCCGGCGATGACGCTCGTGACCTCGGGCACCTGGACGGTGGTGATGGCCTGCGGCGGCCGCACCGATGCGCTGGACTTGTCGAGCGACATGCTGGCCAATGTGTCGGTCGCGCAAGACCCCGTGCCCACCGCGCGCTTCATGGGCGGGCGCGACCATGAAGCGCTGCGTGCCGGCGCGAGCCCCGATGACGCGCGCGCCTCGCTCGTGCAGATGCTGAACGAGGAGAGCATTCGCGCGCTGCCGACACCCGGCGGCCCGCAGGTGCTGCATGGCGATCTGGACATCACCTCGCAGCTCGCCGAGGCCCTGAGTGCCGCCGAGCGCGCAACGCTGGCCTCGCTCTACTGCGCGCAGATGGTGGCCTCGCGCGTGCAGCTGCTCGGCGCGCCTTCGCCCTTGGTCATCGAAGGCCCGCTGGCGCGCAATGCGGTGTTCGTCGATTGCCTGTCGGCGCTGCTGCCCGGCCACGATTGCAGCGCGGCCGCCGACGAGGTCGAAGGCACGGCCCGCGGCGCGTGGGAGCTGATGCATTGGAACGAAGCGGCGGCGTGAACGAGGCCCCGTGAACCGTGGTGTTGGGGCCGGAGCCGGACGCTGATAACCTCCGCTCCGTGCAGACCGACACCGCTCTTGCCCCCGCCAGGCCTTCGCTGGCCACCCTGCTGCTCGGCACCGAGCCCAAGCAAAGGCTGAGATTGGTGCAGTGCGGCACGGCGATGCTGCTGGTCCTGGGCAGCGTGCTCAACATGCAGTACCTGGTGTGGGCCGGCCTCGCCCCCGCGGTGCCCACGGCCTGGTGGACGCTGGTGCTGGTGGGCGGCTTCGTCATCTTCTTCATCGTCATCCGCAGCGGGCACAACCTGCGCTTCGCCGAGCCTTCGCTCACCGTGCCGCAGATGGTGTTCGCCATTTTGTGCGGTGCAGCGGGCTATGCGATTGCGGGGCGCGGGCGCGGCGGGGCCTTCCCGATCCTGATGGTGATCTTCATGTTCAGCATGTACTCGCTGGCGCCGAAGACGGTGCTGCGCACCGGCCTCTTCGCGGTGGCCGTGTTCGGCATCACGATGGCGACCATGGCCTACCGCAACCCGGCGGTGTACGAGCCGGCGGTGGAGTGGGGCCACTTCATCATGATTGCCATCATGGTGCCGGCAATCGCGGTGCTGGCCGGCCAGCTGAGCCGCCTGCGCGACAGGCTGCGGCGGCAGAAGAAAGACATCGCCACCGCGCTCGCGCGTATCCAGGAGCTGGCCACGCGCGACGAACTCACCGGCCTCATCAACCGCCGCCACATGTTCGAGCTGATGGAGCAGGAGCGCCAGCGCGGCGTGCGTTCGGGCCAGTCGTTCTGCATTGCGGTGATCGACATCGACGACTTCCGCGAGATCAGCGACAAGCACGGCCACGCCTTCGCCGACCAGCTGCTGAGGCGCTTTGCCAACGAGGCGCTGAACGTGATCCGCATCTCCGACCTGCTGTGCCGCTGGGACGGCAAGGAGTTCTTGCTGATGCTGTCGAACACCCGCTCGTCGCTCGGCCGCGTGAGCGTGGAGCGCCTGCGCGAACGCATCAAGGCCTTGCCGGTGGAAGTGCAAGGCGCCGCGCTGCACATGAGCTTCTCGGCCGGCGTGACCGAGCACCGCGCCGGCGAGACGGTTGCCGAGACGGTGCAGCGTGCCGAGCAGGCTCTGCTGAGCGCCAAGACAGGCGGACCCAACCGCGTGGTGCTCAGTTGAACCAAGCCACGCCGCCCTGGCGGCACCTGCTGCTGGCGCTCGCCGTGGTGACCGTGTGGGGCACCAACTTCGTGGTCATCAAGATGGCGCTGGCCCATTTGCCGCCGCTGCTCTTTGCCGCGCTGCGCTTCGCGCTCGCCTTCTTCCCCGCCGTGCTGTTCCTGCCGCGCCCTGCAGCGTCATGGCGCAACCTGGCCGCCTTCGGCCTGCTGATCGGCGTCGGCCAGTTCGCCGTGCTGTACATCGCGATGAAGGGCCACATCACGCCTGGGCTTGCGTCGCTCGTGGTCCAGGCACAGGTGTTCTTCACCATCGTGCTCGCCATGCGCGTAGCACGCGAGCGTGTACAGCCGTATCAGTGGCTCGCGCTCCTGCTCGGTGCCGCCGGTATCGTGGTCATCGGTGCACACACCGATGGAAACACCAGCCTGCTCGGCCTGCTGATGGTGCTCTTCGCCGCTTTCAGTTGGGCCTGCGGCAACATGGTCAGCAAGCGCGCCGGAAGCATCAACATGCTGTCGTACGTGGTGTGGTCCAGCGCCGTGGCGGTGCCGCCGCTGGTGGTGTTGTCGCTGGTCTTCGAAGGCTGGCCGGCCATTGCGGCAGGCTTGCGCGACGCAGACGCACTCACGTGGTGGGCCGTGGTCTGGCAGGCCGTCGGGAACACCCTCTTCGGTTATGCGGCCTGGGGCTGGCTGCTGTCGCGCCACCCGGCGGCGAGCATCACGCCGATGGCCTTGCTGGTGCCGGTGTTCGGCATGGCGACCGCCAGCCTGATGTTGGCTGAGCCCTTGCCGGGGTGGAAGTTGGCGGCGGCGGCGTTGGTGTTGTGCGGGTTGGGGTTGAATATGCTTTGGCCTCGGCTGAGGGAGCGCCTCACCCGTTCAGGCTGACCCTTCGACAAGCTCAGAGCCTGTGAATGAATCCGGCGCGCCCGAGCGGGTGCCCCAAAGGGTGTCGATCTAGGCGCAAAGCGCAGCTGTAGCTCGGGCTACAGCGAGCATTTGCAACGACGAGCGGCGCTCTTTGGCGCGCTCGAGCGGGTGTGTCGGATTTGTTCACAGGCTCTCAGAG
>Ga0307508_10000639_pt1 | contig 42129 bp, 60 predicted proteins | sample 9_EM_MG_FD_203089 | JGI IMG/M metagenome (GOLD analysis project Ga0307508, IMG submission 203089) | Populus trichocarpa ectomycorrhiza microbial communities from riparian zone in the Pacific Northwest, United States - 9_EM | ecosystem: Host-associated > Plants > Roots > Unclassified | place... | reverse complement strand
CGGAGGGCACAAGGGGAGCTTGCAACGAGCCGTCACTGCGCGGACTGCGGACAGGAAAACTGGGCAAAATGTACGCCGCCATGATCTAGATAGGTCGAATGCGAGTATGATTAAACAAAAAAAAAAAAATCCCCTGGCGCCCAGCTGATCGGCCTCCACCCGCCGCTCCTCTTCCCGCTCCCTGCGCTCCCGGAGTTCCCATTCCGACACCTCGCTCCCCCGCGTCTTCCTCTGCCAGGACCCGTCTTCCCACATCCGTAGATAGCGGAGAGGAAGTCTATCTAGTACGCTAGCTAGGTCTCGTCTCTTCGACCTTACATCTTCGTCGCGGACTGCCTGGTGTTACAGCCGGGTAACTAGAAGTTACAATCATTATTACCCCGCGTCGTTATCGAGTCGCGTGTCTGCGCCGCCATTACAGCAAACATCGATCGCGGCGGAAGTTGTCACCGCTCGCATCCTTCGAACAAACTGAAACGGCCTTCATCCGCCTATCCCACGAACATGTCACAGGCCGGTAGTTACTTCCTTCTCCCAGATTGCGTCGAGTGCCTCGCCATTGCACGCCATAATTAATCCGAGCTCCTCGCTCATCGACGACCAATCCTCAGACCCAGATCTTCGCGGAACGATTGCGAAAATGGAATTCAATGCGATCGAATCCACTACAACACCACCCGTTTCGCCGGGTCTGTGGTTGACTCCGCTCAGCAGGCCGGTATCAACCGCTTCAAGCGTTCTCGTGTACCGACTGCGCCAAGCCAGACTCCCGATGCCGCCGGTACGCCAGACGTCTAGCTCGTGGCACGTTCGATACCCAAGCCCGAGCCGGACAACGAAACCGTCAGGGTCGGGGTGGTCAGCTGTGTGCCAGAGGGGCAACCGGGGTTGCCTGAGTCGCACTCGGTGCTGTACTTTCAGATCAAACTGACGACTCGGCTGCAAAAGCTTATGGATTGTTGGCGAAACTACTTCTGGGATGGAAAGAAGAACTGCGAAATATTATGCGTCAATGCGTGGAACGGGACTCTGAACTGTGACGCCACTATGCAAGACCTGTGCTTTGGCGGACACGGCGTAAGTTATCCGCTACACCCTCCGGCGCACTTACACAAACATGGTAGTGCTAACTCTTACGGCCATAGCTATACGTAGGTGCTGAGGGCACATATATAGTGTGGGTCGTCCGTAAGCCTTAGATCAGGCAGGTGTCAAAAGTTTTCTACTCATATACAGCACGTAACTGCGGAACTTCACAACGATTGGGGTTCGTTGCGGGGTTGCTCCTCAACCAGGATTATTTTTTTCGGATGCTTGGAATTTATTGTTGTGTCTTCGTCTGCCGCGTGGGGTGATATCATTTTTATTTGACGGCAAAAGTCTTAAAAGTCCTTCTTTTCACGATTTTTTTTTTGTTTATTCATTACTCGCGTGCGACCTACATAGCTAGATAATGACGATGCATGTACCGTCCGTTTCCCGTCCGCAGTCTGCGCGAGGGTGGCACGTTGCATGCAGCGCTTTGCCCTCTGCCAAGGCCTGTCCCAAGAAGATGAGATGCGCACCAAATAAACCACACAGGAAGAGGAAAAGAAAGAACAAGGGAGGTCGGGACCCGCCCCCTGGTCCTCTTCCGCGGGTGCCATAAATGTTGTTGCTAGGAAAAGTGACGAGGGCGTATATATTGTATAAGGACTGAGGAACCAGCTAGCTACACAAAAGCAGAAAAAAAAAAGAGACACGATGTGTGCGCCGCCGGCACTAGTGCGTGGGCAAATACCCGCACCGCGATAGCCCTAACGCCCTAACGCCAACAATAAACGAGGGCGCGGGGAGAAACAGAGGTTGGTCCTCACCCTTGTCACCCAGACTCCCGGCCCCCGGCCCCCGGCCCCCGGCCCCCACCCCCCGCTCCTGCTCCGACGCCGTACCCCCTGCGTCTTCCCCCACCCGCTCCCCTCCCACGCCGCAGCCCGCAGGGCCTTATATTCGGGACACACCTTGAAGAGGTGATCCCGCGCCTCTGTCCTAGACGGGCACTACCAGCACTGAGCGGTGGCCGGCTTTTCGTCTAGTTGAGGTACTGCCCGGTGAGGCAGTGGCCTGTCTTCAGCTGGTAGAACCTCGCGGCGAGGCTCTTGGAGCTACTCGCAACTGTCCCGTCCGGGGTCTACCTGCTCAGCATCTTGCACTTCTTCCTGGAGGCCCCCAGCCCATTGCCGGGCTTCCGCCCACTTCTTCTCGGAGATCTCCCTCTTGAGGTGCGCGCGGGATTTGGGGAGTGGCATCGCGCGTGCCTCCACCCGGTCCGAGTATCCTAGACATTCCACCCCGCGGGCGTCCGGCTCCCCCCGCCGCAGGTATGGCCCACACATCGGCCTTCTCGTTTGCGACGGACACCACCGAATCTCGATGGTCATGTCCGGCCTGCCCCTCCGCAGCGCTGTGATACGCTTTCTTGCCTGAAGCGTGTACATCTGGCCGGGCGAGGCTCCTCGGAGGCCCTCCGCTTGATTGCCCGTGGGCTTCGGGTGCTCTCCAGTTGTGGCACTGAAAATTTACCTCTGCCGGTTTTCTGCGTCCCCCCCCTTGAGTGCCGGTCCCTCTGACAGCGATCAGCGTGGTCGCTTGGATGTACCCCTCGAGCACTGCAACCTGCGCTCGTAGCCTAGTATAGCTTAAAACTGCGAATGATTAGCATCTGCCAACCCCCGCCCGCGGTTTCATGGCCAGGAAGCGCTGCAGATGCGAGCGGGGGGTTTACTGTCTGGCTCGCGTGGCCATATCGTGTCACTCGCTTAACTTCTCGACGCAAACGTTTTTTCACTCGGACTCGGCAGTACCCACGACGCCGTCGCAGCCGCCATGCACGGATATTCCACCGTCACTTCAATTGTTTTGCTCCGGGTAATGGAAAAGGAAGGGCGGTGCAGCAATCTCTCGAAACCCGTCTAAGGAATGCAGCATTCTGTGAGTAGAGTCTAATGCAGAGCCAGCAACGTCAGCAGTTCCCAAGATTGATGTCGGACGGGAGATAATGCCACCCTAGTTCCAACAATCGGTAGCCGCCGGCCCGCAACAGAGCTATTGGATGAGGAGGCGAAGGCGGGCGAGCTCTCTAGGGAGGCTAACAGGCGTCAGGCCTAGTCCTTCCTTGAAGGATTGGGGGATCTTTGTCAGCTTCGTATGTAGGCAGACCATAGGGTCTCCGGGCCCGCAAGTGGAGGACCAGTCGCCCTACGGGGCTTGGATAGATGAATGGCTATCTCATCAGCAGTAGGGTATTCTGCGGGGACTCTCCCCCACTTCTTCTCCGAGATCTCCGGCTTGAGGTTGGCGAGGGACCGCGGGAGTGGCATCGCGCGCACTTCCGTTCGGTCAGAGTAGTTCAGCCATTCTACTCCGCCGGTGTCTGGCTCCTCTGCCGCGATCTTCGCCCACTTGTCGGCCTTCTCGTTGCCTGTGATTCCCTTATGAGCCGGGCACCATCGAATTTCAATGACGATGCCTGGCCTAGCCCTGCGCAGAGTGGCAATGTGCTTAGAATCTCCGACCACCAGCTTACTTGGTGACAGTCTTCCGTTTTTTCCGCTGACGAGCCCGTTGTATTTGAGAGAATGTTCTGCCTAGGATCCTGCCTCTTCAATCGAATCAACCATCTTCGTCTCTATCGATCCCTATAATCCCACAGGCTATGGGCCCGGGTTGACGCTCAATCCTTTTACACACCCGCCCGCCTGTGCTGCGCACTTCTGCACCACATCCCTGCACCTTTGTTTTTAAGCCTCAACGGAGCGCGTCATGATCGCATCGCCAACCCGGTCTCTACCGTCACGTTCGGAGTCGCCAGCCCGCACAACGCCTACAACTGCCGCTCGCGGGGAACAGCATGAGATCGTTACTTGCCGCTGAGGGCACCTTCAAGATTGTTATGTACTGTACCCGCAATGATATTTCCCTTGAACTCTGGCACACTGCCCAGGGCCGTGGCAATAATCGGTGCGACGACGTCGGCCACGCTGCCTCGATGATCTACCTATCGGTTGGGCCCGCGATTCGAATTGCCATCAGCAGTCCGCCCACGAACGAAATTGATCGCTTCTATCGTGTTAACTTTAAGCGGCGGAGGGAGCGGCGTGGCTAAGCATCCACTCCCTACCCCTGCCACCGTCTCAACTCGCCTCGACATCTTTCTCTGCCATTTTCTCCGGGATCGAGATTTCCGCAGAGATGTTTCACTTGTTCGGGGCGACCTGGTGATGGGCCGCTGGTGGACTCAGAGATCTACCTGGTGTCCTACCGAATTTATTTTCGTGGGCAGACGCTACATATTGTACATGATGAGCGTCAAAGTACTGCAGATAGTGTTGCCAATAATCTCGCTCTAGATCGGGTCTGGCCCGTCCATCGCGGTAACGGACCGGACGGGCAGAAGTCGCCTGCAGTCGACCGCGGCGTGGGGAGAAAGGATTGGGGGTCACGTCAGGGCTATGCTGTAGATCAAACGCATCTCGGGTACGTATTGTATCTAAAAAGAGCAATTCTCCACAGGGATCTTTCCATCACCTTGATATAATCCTCATAGAAGTAATCAACCATCTCTCTGCCGGCTCTTCAGACGTTCCAGCGCCATAACGGCATCGCTCTCCATGCGACATCTGAGGGGTATTGGAGCGGCGCGCGTAGGAGGGGGGCGCGGGGTGGCGCTACGGTGGGGCTTCGCGATTGTACGGCGATGCGGGCAAGGAGAAGAGTATGCTTCTGTCACCGGCCGCGGCTGAGGAGTGCATGAAAGAAGGGATGCAATGCATAGAATAATTCGTTGAGGAATACGGCAGGGGAGGGGTGCGAAATCTAGAGCATGTAGGAAAGGAGGGCACTGAGACCGACGGCGCGTCTCCTTATAATGAGCCATCGCCCACACTTCTTATTTCCTTCTTTATGCAACCACCTGTGTTACCGTCGCCGTGTCCATGTCGAGCTTCTTGCCCCTCCCTGGCTTGTCGACTCTCGCTTCGACTCTCTCGTCTGCCTTGTCTACCTATGGAAACTGCCATCTCCGTCTCCGACTGCCGCTTGAAACAGGGTTTCTTACCTTGTCAGGTGCTAGCTCGTACAGCACCCAGAACGGGAGAGCACGTCCTCCAAACCGTCAGCACTGGAAGGCCCAGCAGAAGACTCTGTGCACGTGGGCGGAGGCAGTCGGGGAGATGGGAAGGTGAGAAGATCACTTCGAGATCTGTGACCTCCTCGCCGACGAGCGTTGCAGCCTGGCGATCTTGGATTTTGTCCGCCACAGATTCTGGGAGGCGAGTTTCGGCCCGGGTGAGGAAGAAGACAGCGCCGTCTCGGCGCGGAACCAACGGAAAGAGGAGCGGAGGCGGGAGGCTGAGGTGCTCAGGCCTTGCAACATTCCATCTTGACCAGCCGAACCCGGTGGCCATTCAGACTGTCCCGTCACGTGCGCGGCTCCCACCACCCTAGTCGTCCTGGTATATGGTTTGGACGGACTGCCAAAGACATCCGCATTTGCGTGGGTTTTTTTCGGCGCTGTAAGATCCCACCCACAAACCACCACTATGTGACCACGTCATCTCATCACATTCTTCACCCAACACACCAGCCAATAGGACTTCTGTGGAGAGAGAAGGGTGGTGCGTCGCTGGTCAGCCCTAGATCACAGGAGCACGGGAGAGAAGGATACGGGAGAAAGGAAGGAGAAGAGTCCGGCTGCTCTCCTCTCGGGCATGCATCGGAGCAAGACAAGGCAAAAGTGTCAAAATAATCGAGTGATAGGGTGTGTAGGAACTCCGTTGCTTGCAGGTGAACTTCGTGGATTCCATATTGCGAGGTTCGAAACTTTGAAGGATAGCTAAACAACTAGGCAATGAGGCGTGGGTGCGAATTGCGTTGCGGATTGGCTGAGCGTTCAATCCGGGCTCATAACCTGTCAAAGCAACGGAGTTCCTACACACCCTATCACTCGATTATTTTGACAAAAAGCATATAAGGAAAAGAAGAAAGGAAGACTGTGGTATTCTCCGAGTGTGTGTGACAGTGTCTAGTTAAGAGAAAAGAAGAACCAAACAATCTAACACGACGGAGAAAGGGAGGTGCAGGTAGAGGACCTACGTACGTGAGCGAAGACGAAAGACTCGATGGTACCTAAGCAAAAGTCTTGGCGATTCAGATTCGTCAGCTGAAGTTACAGGGGTTCCCTCCCCCACTTACCACAAAATCATTAGTTAAATACAGTAATTAGGTACATTAAAAAAATTCCCGTAAAAGAGAAAATATCTAGAATAAGACCAAAAGAACTCCCAGAACTACTAGTAGCGAATATGCCATCCCTTTGCATCGGTGACTGCCTGAACCCGGTCCGGCGTAGACTTTCACAGAGCCTCAAACTGCTTTGGAGGAATATTCTCGAGTCCCAACAGAGAGGAAGAAGTTCCGCCAGTCTACTCTTCACCTTCTCCGTGCCCCCAGTAGTCGCCAATGTCAGGATACTCGGTTTGGAGTTGTCGTTTAAACAAAACCCAAGCATACTCGATTGGATTAAGGGGAGGGGGGTACGGTGGGTTTCCTCTTTGTTTAATCATACTCGCATTCAGCCTATCTCGACTATGGCGGCGTACATTTTATCTGTTTTTCCCGTCTGCTGTCCGCGCTGTGGCGGCTCGTCGCAAGCTCTCCCTTTGCCCTCCGCCCAGGCATGTCCCGCAAGAAAGTAGATGCGCACCAAAGAGAATCACGAAGGAAATAACAAAGGAGACGTGGCCCATCTCCTCCTCGTCCGCCGATACCATGAAGCAGGGTGTGGGTAGGAACAGCGGTAGTCCTTCCCCACCACCCAGCTTGTCCTCGGTACCCAGGACCGCCGCCTCCGCCCTCAGCTCTTCTTCCCGCTCCCGGCGCTCCCGGAGCTGCCATTCTGACGCGTCGCTCCCCGTGCCACCTTCTTCCGCGGCCACCGCCAGTCTCCCTACGTCCGTAGCAGAAAGGAAATGCAGCACCACCCGAGTACACCTCTCGTCTGCGAACAGATCCCAAATCTTCCACCGTCTCTGCCACCTTCAGGTCTCCTTCCGCACCCCCGCTCACAGGATCTTCTGCTGTCCCTTCTACTCCGGACAAACATCAAAGAGGCGTTCTCTCGTCTGTATTGGGCCCTGGCGCCACCAGCACTGAGCGGTAGGACGGACCTTAGCCCAGTGTAAGTATTGTCCGATGCGAGCGCGGCCCGTTTCAGATGGTAAACCTCGAGGTGAGCCTTTTGGAAGTCCCAGCAACCGTGCCATCTGGCTTCTGGCTTTTCGGCATCCTGTATTTCTTCTTGGAGGTCCGGCCTCCAGCCCACTGGCGTGCCTCCCCCCACTTCTTTTCCGAGATCTCACGGTTGGGATGGGCGAGGGAAGGGAGTACGGTGGCTGAGACTCGGGACAGATGCCATAGCGTTTGAAGAAGGAAAGCATGAGCTTCTCAATCACTGTCTTGCTGGAAAAGAGGATTACTGAGGGCGGCGCGCACGTCCTCAAGAATAGGAACGAGACAGCGACATCGGCTGTGACGGTACCATTCATGAGGGAAACTAGTAAGCAACCCCACACCATCAACTTCACCTGCCGATGCTTCAGGACGAATGCAGCCCTTATCCCACTTCTTGGAAGGTATGTAGAAAACCCAAAGTTGCTGCCCTGCTCGCCCTTTCGCGACGCTGCACTCGCCACTGTAGATCACTCTCTGGGAATCCTACATACGTAGTCCAGTCCTTATGTACTATCACCCATTCGAGACGTGCCTTGGCGTGTTCTGACTTTTGCTTCGGCCGTTTCTTTGCAAGCCACTTCTTTCTATTGTGCCGACGGAGCAAGCGATCGATTGTGGTGAGGGACATGAGGGGGAATATGTCCGCCGGATTTGCTCGCGTGTATATTGCAGGTTCTTCCGTACGGCTCGCAGAGGATCACTCGTTTATCGCGTCGGGCAAGGACTCCAGGCCGACCGGATCGCGCGGCGCTTGCGACATCGATGGAGGAAGCTCTTTACAGAGGACCAGGGGCGGTCGATCGTGGTGGATACGGTAGCAGCGAGGCGAAGATGATAGAAAATGATATGATTATGCACTTCTCGGAGTTGCTTATCTCTCCGTTTTCGGCTGATTTTTTTCGTACTTTGGGACCTTCACCATCTGGGGCTTCGGTTTCCCGCGAGATTTTTTCGGTGTGCGGATGACGGTGTCGTTGCGGTGGCAAGAGCGGGCGATGCGGAGGGATATTCGATACTCTGGCTGAAAAATCCGAATCACCAAGACTTTTGCTTAGGTACTGTATCGTTACTTTTTTCGGGGGGGTTTTATTCATAAGCAGTCGCATGTAGCCTGTCTTGAATATGGCAGCGCGCTCATTATCCGGTTTTCCCGTCAGCAGTCCGCGCGGTAGCGGCCCGTTGCGTGCTCCCCTTTGCCCTCCGCCCAGGCCTGTCCCAACAAGATAAAATGCGTACCAAAATAAATTACAAAGGAAAAGAGTCCGATCCAAAGAATGAACAAGAGAAAAGTCCGCCCGTCCCTTACTCCTCCACCTCTGCCCTGCTCTCTTCTTCCCGCTCCCACCGCTCCTGGAGCTCCCATTCCGTCACCTCGCTCCCCGCGTCCCCCCCCAGCCGGGGCCACGATGGTATCGTTACTACCACGAGGATTCGGCTTCTCAGCGACGCGGAGCACGGTGGTCACAAGCGGTTGTTGGTGTTCTGGCCCTGGTGGAGAGTTGCCGGGCGCTGGCGATGGCAGCGTATGTCCGACTCCTGCGCCATTTCCACTTCCGGTATTTAGGTCCACGGGTTGGTCTTGGGGACTCCCTTGCCTGATCGGCCCGAAACCTGCATCTTTGTCGGTTGCGGGTTGTGGTGATACCCCAGTGCCACCGGATGACGCGTTCATCTTGTACACACCTTCAGCAGTACCGGCCACCTCTTTCTCTGTCTCCAGAGATGGAAGCCGACGGATCACACTCGGCGACTGCTTCGGACCCTGATCCTCCTGTGTAGGGGCCGGCGGGTTTTTCTGGGTGTTGCAAAGGGCTAGCGGTCGGTACTGTTGCCGTATGGTCGGGGGTAAGGTAGCGCCTCCCAAAACTTGTACCGCGTTCTCGGACAACACCCACGATTTCGGTTTGCCGCCGACGAATGCCTTCAAAATGTTATTCTGTACCCTGAACTCGCGGTGTTCTTGCCTACAAAACACATATTTAGCAATTGCTGTTCGAGAGACGGCGACGGGATTGCTCCTCAGGGCCAGAACAAACGCACGAAACTATAGGTGCTGCGGCACTGCCTTCCAACCTAGCGGGCATACCCGATCGCCCCTCGGGAGGAGCAGGAGATGTCCAAGTGGCGGAATCGTTTTGTTGCTGCTGAGACGTCATCCTGGGATCGCGGCCGTCGTGGGGGTTGTTGTGACACTTCCGCAGTGGTCAGCGGTTCGGCGCGGTGGAGGACCCGAGCAGCTGGGGTGGAGAAGGGCCCGCGGCGATCTTGTTATGCGCGCCTCTATCGCTTTCGCTCGCGAACTCGATGCGGACTCGTAGACTCAATATATGGATTAACGTGGCGAATTACCACGCAAGAAGGAGAGGTATGCACTGGTCCGATCTGACTGGGTGAGCGAACGGGAGAATGATGGCGTGAAAATACTCAGGTTCGAAGGGCACGGAATCACCGCGGAAGACGGTAGCTTTTCAAGTGGCGTGATGGCCGGTCGAGAGTGGTTGTTCCGGAGAGCAGAGTTTTCACTCTCGGCACGACGTTCAGTCCGTTGATAAGCCTCTCCGTAGCATGTGAAGTTTTCTTTTCGGGCGCGGCACAAAAGGAGCGGGCAGGTTTGCCGAGCTCAGTGGGACTTTCCTTGGTTATCTAGTCTACAATGATTGATCTACCCAATAGGGATGCTTTCTAGTGCATGACTGAGCATTTGGCTAGGAACTAGACTCGAAGAGCACAGGGGGGAAGTGAGGGGATAGAGGCAATTTGAAATTTGAAGGAAAATGAAGGGAGCAAAGCGGGGGGGCGAGAGGTTACGATCTGGCCACAGACTTTCGGTGCGGTGAAAAGAGTAACAGCTCGGGCTGAGTGGGGCCAGGAGGGTGTTGGTAGCTCAATATGGAGTTTTCCCTCGCTTTGTTTTCGGGGCTCACATGGTCCATGGATTTCTCTTCCTCAATAAAGAGGAGGGGAGGAAGAAGGAGAAGGAGAAGGAGAAGGAGAAGAAAGAGAAGGAGGAGAAGGAGAAGGAGAAGAAGGAGAAGAAATATAAGCAGAAGTGTTGGAATTGCTTCTCGCCGCTCCGGCGTAGGTGCGTCAACGGGAGTGACGCCGACGGGAGAGATGCCATGGCAACGGCGGGGAGGCACTGTGCAACGGCTTGGCATTCTTCCATAGCAGCGTCTTTCTCTTCGATCTCCTTTACACTTAGATACTGAGAAATCAAGCAATAAGCCACTCAATACGTCTTCATCGTGAACACCCATCATCGATCAAACATCTCTCTCCTTTCTCTCTCTCATCAGTGATCGGGCAACCTCCAAGAAGCAGAAGCAGGAGCAGGAGCGGAGGCAGAAGCAGGAGCAGAAGTAGAAGGGGTTGTTTTTGTTTATTCATACTCGCGTGCATCCTATGTAGACTATGTAGTGCGGCGTTTTGTCCGGTTTTTCCTGTCCGCTGTTCGCGCAATGGCGGCTCGTTGCAAGCTCCCCTTTGCCCTCCGCCCAGGCTTGTCCCAAGAAGATGTAATGCGCATCAATGAAATTACAAAGGAAACAAAGCCGAGCGGGCGTGAAGGACAAAAGAAATAGACAAAAGAAAGCGTGGCCTTCCCCAAGTTCCCTCCTGTAGACGCCATGGAGTCATGCGTGGGCAGGAGCAGCGGGAGTTCACGCGCAAGACCTTACAAATTTCGTCTTTGAGTTCGGATGGAACCGCACCGTGCAGCAGGAGTTTGCAGTCGATTGCCTTCTGAACACACGTGTCTATGAAATAGCCGATATCGTCGATATTGTCATCCGGTTGCCACTCAATCCTTGGGTAAATCCCAAATTGCAGCAGAATGTCGGGGTCCATCCGCGTTGTTGCAAAAACCTTCACCAGGCTCCTGGAGTGTTCCAAGGTACATAGATTTTAGCGCTTCCTGCAACTGGATCCTAGTCGCGCAGTTTATTTCATCCATGGCATCGATACACAGTGTGGTTTGAGGATATATGTCCGTGAGTTGGACAAGTATATCCACACTTTCCTTGAGTGTGAGGGGCGCAGACATTTTTCCTTTACTGCATCGATCTTTGTAAACTTCGATAATCGGTTTGAAGAGTTTGTCTCCATCTGACTGGGCCTGAACCAGCTGCCGAAGAAGGGTGCGCAGAATGGTCTCGGGAGTGCGGCGACTCTCTTCGGATCGATTGCAGTAGAAGTACGTGAGCCTGTCCGACCGCTGGCCGCAGAGGTGAGAACCGATGGCCCTCGACGCTATGTAGGTTTTTCCAGTTCCGGCTAGACGACTTGGTTAGTCGAGAACTAGCCCAGCGAAGCTCGTGGTGACCTACCAATTCCTTGCAACAACAACATGGACTTGCTCGAGGCTCTCCAAGCGCGGTATTCTTTCTTCCGGAGGATCCACCCGCCAGTGTCGTCCAAGCGCCCATCGCTGATGCGCTTGTGGTGACTTGTGTACGGGATAGAGAATATCCACTCCAGAATCTCAGCTGTACTGGGTCCTATTAACAATGTGAGTTGGTTCCCAGAAGCCCGCACCGAGCTATCTTTCCGATGCAGCGGATCACCTACCCTGGAATCTTCGGGTGGGCATTCACGGTTAGCCTATCCCAGTAGAATGTCACATCAGGCATGCCGGGAGTGACGTACTCGCCAGAAACAAATGTTTGCTCCCCTTGAAGCATCACCGTTTACGAACTCGAAGTGCTCCGTGTTCTCGTAGTGTCTGTAGCTGGCGGGCTGTTTCCCGTCTGGCATCTTGCGGCTGGGCGATAGCGTTGGACTCGTGGGGGTCTCCGCCAGGAGATGGCGATGGGCTGGCCCTGGCGTTAATTCGGCGCTGCTGTCAACTCGGCGATCGTCCGCGGCACTGGTCGGCGGTGGTTGACACCGATAGTTCGGTGCCGGTTCCGATTCCAAAGCTCCTGGGTTGGTGCTGCGAAACGCGTTGCCAGATAAGCGCCTTCATACTGCGAGAATCTCGGGATAATACAGCGGTCGTTGGCCTGGCCAGGTCGACAGTTGGGATTGACTGTACGCGTCTTCCGGAGCACGATGCCCAGCAACCTCTTTTTCTCCGCCTGCTCGTTGATACACCGCCTGACACCAGCGTCGCGTGCTGTGGGAAAGACAAAAGACTTTGCCTCCCACCACGATTGTTGAAATTTCTTCTCGTTGCCAGTTCGCGTACTGAGCCTGCTGGTGCTTTGCGGTGGAGTGTGGTGTAACAGGTGGGGGCAGGGGAATGGGCACGTACGAACTTGGCGCGTCCTGCCGCCACTGGAACAAACCTGTGTCACGCTCCTCCGCCACCATCAGCCACACCTTCTACTGCTACCAGTTCAACCCAGCTGAATACCGCCGCCCGATGCCCGCCACAGTTCACGGGCCTTGAGCAGCGACCGTCACGCCTCATGCATTACCCAGCGGAATCGTTACGCCAGCGGACCAGCAGCGCTGCTCACCCTGTACTAACCCCAGCCGACGCCAACGGACGCCCACCGCGCATGTATCTGTCAACTCTCGACGCCATCTGGTGAAGATGTTCACATCCCGTCGCACCACCTGCGCGACGAACTGCGCAGTCGCAGGTTCTGATAGACATTCCTTTGAGCGACGACGACTCTGAAACCCCGCTCTGGCCTCACGAGCGGCAGCCAGCCTTCACCGCGACCACTGCCGATGTCGGTTCGCCGTAAGAACCACGTCGTGCTTCACCCGCTGCCACCCGCATCAACGGCAGTGCACGGTCCGCGCCCAGCCCCGCGCTCGCTTGCAAATCTTCCTCCCGTCCGCGCCGCGCCGAGAGCGTTGCGTCTGCTTTGGACGGACCTTGGGGAAACGCAGGACGTAACCGAACACCAAGCGGAGACATCGCAGTGCGTTGACACGCTCCGGCAGCCATGGGGAGGAAACAAATCCATATCCCACCTCCAGTCCTGGCTGTTTGCACGAACGTCGGACTCCGCAGCCCAGGCTCTTTACGGCTCGTGGTGTGGCCACATTCACCCACCGCCTAACCTGAAAAGCTTCTCACTTTCAACCACGCCAACCCTACTCGCCCTCAGTTCTTGCCCGCACCGCCGGGCCGGAATTATCCAGCACACTCTGTGCAGTCCCACCAGTTATCTCCAGCAATGTGAGCTTTCCTCTTTGCAGCCAGCACTGGAGGCCATCTGTGGATTCCTATTGTGATTCGGAAGAGGTTCATACTGGCCAGTGGTCCCGAGTAGCGCCGCCTTTGGAAACAAGCGAGACTGTGCCCGCCGGAGCCTGGGAAATCTGCTCTCCAGGAAGACAAGAGGCAGATACACCTTTGACTAGCCACCTTACAAAAGTTCTTCACGTGACAGTGGCTGTGTAACTTTGTAGCTGTGTAGCGTTCAAGTCTCTCCGCGATGGCGTAACGAGCCTCACACCTCAAACGGGAATTCTCGGCGAAGGAGTGGGCCGAGGCAAGGCGTTGGGCGGGAGACCAAGTCTCCCGGAAATAGTACATGCTGCCAGTCAAGAAACGGCTAGACGGGGCGGCTGCGGGTAAGCTCCAGGCGGCTCGCCTCCAGGTTCAACCAGCTGAAGACAGGTCACTGTCTCACTGGGCAGTACATGAACTGGACGAAGAGTCGGCCCACCGCTCAGTGCTGGCGGTGCCCGTGCAGGACGCAGACGCGGGAACATGTCTTCAAGGTATTCCCCATGCGGAAGGTCCAACAGAAGATCCTGCGGGCAGAGGTTCGGAAGGAAACTGGGAGGGGGAAATGTCGGTTTACGATCCGGGATCTCCTCCTCGATACGAGTCGCAGCCAGTCGGTACTGGACTTCCTCTCCGCCACAGATGTCGGAAGGCTGGTCCGGCCCCTGCCGGGGAAGACGCGCGGATTGAGGCATCAGAGTAGGGCCGGAGGGAGCGGAGGGTGGAAGTTGAGGAGCTGGGTGCCGAGGGTGAGAACCTACCGCAGTTTTTCCCCACCCCTCCTTCATGGCATCCGCTGGATGTAGGAGCTTGTCCGTTCCTTTGCTTTCTCTTTTGTCTTTCCTTTGTGATTTCTTTGGTAAGCGTTGTATCTTCTTGGGACAGGCCTGGGCGGAGGACAAAGGTGAGCTTGCAACGCGCCGGACAGGAAGCGGACTTTGCATCAGCTATCTATGCCGCATACGAGTAATGAATAAACATAAAAACGCAGCGCCACTCGTGTGGCATTAGTGGAAATGATGGACATCCGGAGATGATGGTCCGAGTCCAGTTCCCCGGGCACCGTCACGGAGAAGTTGGAGAACGGCTTCCCGTTGAGCCCCCTGGCGAGTCTCCGGGGCCTTTGTATGTGGAGAAAACATTCTCTCCCCGACTCTATCCAATTCAGTCGATGACAACGTGACAGAAGTGGCTGATGTGGCGTCGCTGCTGGTGTGGCGGCCCGGTTGATGTGACGGCGTGACTAAGAATCTAACGAACTTTTCGCGCAGGATCGCGCTTTCCGACCGCAGAAGTGTGTCTTTTCCACGTCTTTGGGACAACTCGCTGGATGCGACGCAGTCGGACGCGGAGCTCAAACCAGTGTAAATACTACCTGCCGAATCTTCTGCGGCGGGCAGTCGTCACAGTCCATCCCGTCAGAGCAGGATCGGGTCTGGCCCCGTCCACGGCGGTACCGGACCGGACGGGCAGCAGTCGGCTGTTGTCGACCGCTGGAAGCGGGTCTGCCGCTGCGTGGGTATGTCTCTGCCAGCCGCAAGGACGCCTCTACCGGAGGCCTTCCTCCATAGCTGGTGGATTTGCGACGCCCAATGTAACGTTGTGGACTCTGATCCTGGAACAGCGAAAAGCAGGACCTCGAAACACAAAACCTAAAAATTCTGTTTTTGTGAAATCATTAATGGCATGCGCCCTAGCTATGTGGATCATGACGATATACGCACTCCGGTTCCCATTACTCCCCACATCGGCGGTAGCGAGAAAATCCAGGATCGCCTGGCTGCACCGCTCATCGGCAACAAGGTCCGGCCCGTAAACGCATCATCGCACCGAATCGCTTGGCCTTCGCGAAGACGGGATATGAAACCTGCTGCCAGCAGGCGCCGAGACCGGCGGCAGGCCTCCTTTTAAGCTGCCGTCGCCCGCTTTTATTTTTTCCTTTTTTCTTGACAAATACGACACAGAAATAGCCATGGAGAATCTGCAGCGCCGCATCTCCTCGTATGACCACGTTCTGGAAGAAAAAATCCCGATGCTGTTGATAATCGACCCTTTTGCGTTTACAGCGCAGTTTGGCATCAATAGTATTCCCGTTATCCTTACGGTGTGCACTTGCAAGCTCACAAAGTACAAGTACATATCCGATCGTTCAGTTCTAGACATCGCTACCGCACACATCGGCCATAGGATTGGAGCAGCAACTGCCGACGTTGCCCCACACGGTGTACCAGTTCCTCCCGCACCATGCTGAGACCAAGGCATCCGCCAGTTGGGTTTTCGAGGCTCGCATGCACCTGGTTTTCCGGCGCGGAGCGCGTTTCGATGCAACCAGCTAGGTGGATCAAGAACCTTTACTATCGAACTGGGTGCGCTCTTTCGCAAAGGTGTCGGAACGGTAGCCTGCTTCGGGAACGGCCTGGGTCCCGGGGAATCGATCCGAATATGATCGATTTATCCCCGGCCCGAGCAACGCCATCTCAGCTCGGCGGTCTCGGTCTCCTTCGTTATCACCATATCCGCCGCCGCAAACGAACCGTTGCTGGTGTTATCCCGAGTGACAGCGCAGGGCACATCGCACCCGGTTGAAACGCCTTGAGAATATTTGGGCGGAGGTACCAGTACATCTGGGGACAACACCTCCCATACTAGTTTTTGTCGTTTCGGGCCATGCCACAAGGGTGTTTTTCCAGACAAACTAAAACACCCTCAGTCGGCAACGCCCCCCCCGGGTTCCGCGAGCGCGACCAATCCGTTCTCGCGATCAACGAACAAACATTGTGGGACAATACGTTGCCTGTGGCTTCTGTTGGATCTGGAGGGTTGTTGGCCAACGGTGGCTGGACCGCGAATGGCGGGGCTGCCTGGGTTTGCGACCGAACCTTCTATAGCTGTTGAATCGAGTAATTATTTTCTGTGTCCAGCGTGTCCAGCAAACGCCATGTAAAATGCGGGTGTTTCCTCGTCGGTAATTCCGTTTGTAGTCGATGGTGGCGCAAGGTGTCACGCTCTATCGGTCTTTGCACGGTGATGTACGCAGTAGTGGATATGAGGACGGATGCATGCGGCTGCGTCCCGACGTTTGTTGGGTACGGTGAATCGCGGTGTCGATGGCGTCCGTGGCTGTGGTCCACGTCCACCACGATCCACCAGTTTACGGCGGCGGGGTCATCCGAGGGCAGAAGAGCTGTGCGCGGGGGAGGAGGAGATACCGTTGTTCCTATCCACCCTCCTTCACGGCATCCGCAGACGAGGAGTGAGGACGGGCCACGGTTTCCCATCGTCGTGCTTTCTTTTCCTTTTTTCTTTTGTCTCCTTTCCTTTGTCACTTCGTTGGTGCGCACCACATCTTCTTGGGACCGGCCTGGGCGGAGGGCAATGGGGGGGAGGAGGAGGAGCATGCAACAAGCCGCCTGGCGGACGGGAAGCCCGGTTTGGAAACGTCTTAGCCTAGCAAGGCTGTATGCGAGCATGAATAAACATCCAAAAAAAAAGAAAATGACGGCTTGAGCCAATAGAGGAAGCACTTGACTCGCTGGGCAGGGTGAGCGGCAAGTGGACAACACGATTGCGCGTGAGGAAGCACCAAAGCAGGCGAGTGCGCGGTGCGATCGCGTGACCGGGTGATTTGAGCCCGACGTTCGAGAACCCTCAGCAGCCAGTGTTCACATCGAGGATCGGACCAAAAAAAGGTACTTCAATGAGGTGTATGCTCTACCATTGGTGACGTCATCTTTCGTTCAAATTTTCAGACTTCGGTAATTGATAATTCGATCAATCGAGATGCATAACATAGCCACACCCGCACCTGGTTTTGATTCCTTCGTCTTGCTAGATACAGGCCGCCGAGGACGGGCCGGCGCGTGGCGGGATATATCCATTCCGAAAATTCAGGGACAGGACGGACAAAACCACTACGTATGTATGTAACCTACGACTGGTGGATGACACTATCGTCCATCACCGAGCGAAAGCAGTAATTACGAGAGAACCCGATAGAAATAAACCCATGTACATATGAACACCTGGACCATCTCCCGCACACCACCTCCCGCACCACTGCTGCCGCCACTGCTCACCGCGACCCGCCCCCCCGTGGTTGGCAGGCGATGCGGCGCTGCAGTGACTAGCGTCTTGGCATTCTTGGCGACACACTAGCCAACGCCAAGAAATCGAGTGCGATAGCGACCACGGGGAGGATGACGCAGCGACGAGAAGTGCTGAGAAAGGAGGGTTTGGATGCCTGGCACGTGTACTTAACTACATAGAACCGTCCAGGTGCTTCCTGGCGGCTGAAGACGAGCAACGACACGGTGAACTGAACTGGTGGGGCCAGCACCTGCTCGCTTGAATGGCAGCAGTGGAGTGAAATTCGCGGTTTTGTGGAAGTACCGTGGGTGGTTTTGCAGTAGCTCCGTCGTGGTGAGCCCAGCAGACCACCACCGCGCAGCCATGGAAATCACGTTACGCTTGTGGCGGGATCCGTGGACAGCTCCACCACCGCGACACAGCACACCCCCCGCGGCGTGTTCCCTACGGCGTTATGAGCAACGGGGTGCGGGCATTCTACGTGCTGCCGGAGCAGCGATGTCTTAGGGATCTCGCTTCACGGATTGCGGGGGAGTGTGGGCGAGAGAAAGGAAACGGGAATTGACCAGGCAAGCAGGAGCGGGGTTTGTTTGTTGGCGTGGGAAACCACGATCGACCACGGCTGCAATACAGTACAACGGCGAAGGAAGCCTCCAACCCAACAGAAAAAACAGCAACCAAAAGAGAAAAAAAAAGCAGTACGGGCCAATTCGACCATCTCGGCCGTCTCGCCCTGCACGGCCTTCTCGCTCGGCGGCGACATCGGCCCCTCTCCAGCTCCTGAGATGCAGAGCTCGCACGCGAGACGACACCTGGGCTCTCAGGCGCATCTGCGCCAGTCTCTACCGGCTCGGGAAATTGGCTCTCGGAGGTGTGGTATTTCCACCCATCTTCGCTCGCCTTGGACTCTCAGCGCGTGTCGCTCCGGGGCGGCGTCCAAGATTCCCACGACCGTGCAGCTCGTGACGAATGTCAACACGCCAAAGATTTTGCCATCGCTGCCGCTCACTTTGGACGCGAAATGGTCGCTTCGGAGCGACGGCACCGCCTCGACGCGCACCTCCGGCCGCGCCCATGTTTATCGTGATGAGCGGCAGATCTGCAGGGAACACGGCGTAAGCCTTGTCGCTGACGCTGGATACGGAGCTTATCCGCTGGTTCCTCGCTTTGTTCATCATGGCCGTCAACTTCTGCGGGACTGGCGGCTCGGAAGACTTTCCCAGATAGGCGGGGATCAGGAGATCCCAGGTTCCCTGGTTGGAGGCCGGCAGCATCGCAGCCTGCGCGTCGACGAATATTTGCGGTAGGGACCGGAGGTCGTCCGATCGGAGGAGCGTCTGGGCCGAGACCCAGTGAGTCAAGATCATCCGCGCACCTGCAAAGTCCGTCCTGATCATGTTCCCCTTCAGCGGCGAGTCCGCTGGCTGGCCAAGGAGCAATTCCGGGGAACGCGGCGACGTGCTCGGAAATTCCACGCACCGAACCACCGCGCGAATGATTGGTGATAAACAACTTTATAAGCGGGAGATGATGCCTAAGATTGCTAGTCATCTAGCTACCAGCGCTCGAGCGACCTATATATCCCGCCCACGGCACCTAAAGCAAATATGTCCTCCCCGCCGTGTCAAAGCAAATACCCGGAGGCAAGCACCCGATTCCCCCAGATGCGCATAATCCCAGAAATAAACCGAAACCGAACGATCCCTACATTTCTGCTATCCCCTCGTTCCTGCAATCCCCCACTTGCCCCTCACTGGCTTACATTCTTATCTGGCACCTTAGCACATCTTCAACTGGTGAGTGTCCGGGTACTCTTCTGGGGCCTCGCTCAACAGGAGGTCTCTGGCCGTGACGCACAACATCCCGGAAACGAGCTCCGCAGTGCGGCGTTTATCGGTCATCCCCGCGTCAACAGGTGCGAGGACACTGCCTCTATTGTCATCCTCCAGTGGTGGTCCTTCTCAGGCGTGCCACGGGGCCACTTCTCGGGCGTCATAAGGCAGTCGCGGAGTCTGCAAGAATTGGCTCCGGCTAGGGACTGGTGTCGGGATCTATGATCACGATCCATCGCAGATTGGAACGTCCGACATGTTGTTCAAGTTCCGCCGCCTCATCGCTCTGCCGGGAGAGGTCCAGGGAGAGACGCGCGGGCAGGACGGCAAAGAGCTGCTTTGCCCCGTAGACATCGTAATCACCACTGCGCAGCGAACGGACGGACACCCCCGTTACCCGTACCACCGTTGCTAGCCGTAGCGACCTGCCGTAATTGGTGGTGTGCGAAATCGCGCCGATATCGCCCATGGATTTGCGGGGTTCTGCGTCCATGTCAGCGGCCAGCAAGTGCGCGGCCATCATTTCCAGCTCGAAAGTGGAGAAAGGATGAACCCAGTTCCGATGGGGCCGACTGATCCTGCACGAACTTCCGGCGACAAGCCAAATACCGCGCTCCCAGTCGACTGTGCGAAGGAGCACCCAGGTTCGTACCATAGCAGCCTGGTGACTCTGTTCAACGCGTCACACATCTGCCTCGAAGTGCTGGACACCTCGTCGAAGCGGAAGAACAGCGACGGAATCTTCTCTCCTTTCTCTGCGGAAAGATTTTCACCGTTCAACCCCTCAATCAAGACCCGAGGCGGTTGAATCACGATGCTCTGGAAGCGGGGACGGTCGGCCATCTGATCGTAGGGAACGTCCTAGCCGGAGACATTAGTTTCCGCCCTTTCGAGTGCGGGATGAGCCGTACCCGTAGCATGAACAGGGCAATTCAGCTCTGGACACCCCCTCAAGCTCTCGAGTTCCTCTTCGGTGGGTTTGACCACCCGGTCACAAAAGTGGTTTCGGTATTTCGACCGTGTGAGTACGATGTAATCAGCCAAGCCGTCTCCTGAGTCCCCTTCTGTGGTCTCGGTCCTTCGTATAGAGGGGTTAACTCGCTCTTAAGGCTCCTCCTCTTCCTGGACCTGGAAAACTCACGTTGGCTGTTGGTTTGATCGTGAGCGGGGTATTTCCGAGTCGTGTAGGTGATTGGTGTTTGGGTGGCGCATGGGGTTGAACTCGGTTGGTAGTAAGGAAAGTGGAGGTGGGCTGGATTCAAGCCCCAATGATTACGTCATTGATCTTGGCAACGAGTGCCAAGGTGCTAGCAGCATTGTGAACAACGGTCCGATAAGCGTGGGTACAGAAATAGTTAGATCTTGAGGCAAAGGGTGTAGTATTAGGGACTTCCGCCCTGGGGCGCAAACGATAGATGCGCCATTCGCGGCGACTGGGTGATGTGACATTGGCGTGGAGGATCGGCAGGCAGCACCGTACGATATATAAAGATTTCTGGTGGCGGTGGACAATATACGACGTATTTCTCTAATGTACTGGATCGTGTGCATCAACAAAGCCGCGCTGCACATGAATCCCGCGTAGCATCAACCTTGCACATATTCGGCGATTCTCGCTCAGTGCTACTTGTCAACCAGAGACGGCGCCACACAGCTCCCAGCTGTCACTGCGGACGTGGACAGGACGGACAAGCCACTCGCAAGGGCACGGGCGACGAGACGACTTTTGGCGATACTCGGAGCTCAGTCTTCAGCGGTCGTTGCTCTGGGTCCCAGATGCACTCGGTAGATCGCCCGGCGGTCCCAACGCCATATCCGCCACCTTGTTCAAAAAAGACCTCATCTTGCAGTGCGTGTGCTGAGGCAGACGAGTCGGGTCGCTTTCGAAAAGGTAAACCGTAGGATCGTAGCAAATACCGTGGGTCGCGGGTGGTATTATCTTCGGGATGCGGGGCTTTTCTGCGGGGTAACTTGGATTTGGAGGCTCAGCCACGTCAACGCAATTGATTGGATGTTTGTGATGCTACTTATAGCGCACCAATAGTTCGACAGCATTATTGTACGCTTACCAACAATATTCTACCAATGAAAACGCAGCAATACAGTTGTCCACCAACAGTACATTTTTTTCGTTTCCATTAGTCAGAGCCACATGCCGTCCTACTACAGTACGTACCAGAGAGGACAGCAGCCCCAGCCTTTTCTCCTCCCGTTCCCTCGGCCTAGTGAAACTCTCATCCCAACAGGAAGGGACTAATTAAGTACCCATTGCTGCAAACAGAACTATAGCTACACGGGCGCTCGGAGAACGGCAACCCTCCCTTCGGTTCCGCATTACGGGTGATGGCTGTTGGGGCCGGAGAGCCAGCAAGCGTTATTCCATCGTCGTGTTCATGCGCGGGCCGGGGTAACGGTCGTCACCACTGCCTTCGAATGACCCGCACTGTACCGTCGACGGCGACCAAAGCGCCAAACCCAGCGACGAGCGGCCCGATCGATGCATGTGATGCGAACGGGGTGAATTGTTTTGCGGTGCGGTGACATGTAGAGAACCAAGCAGGGAGCTCTGGATCCCTCTCCGGCAACAACCAAACCTGCACAACGGAAGCATGGCAGGAGTGATCTCCCCGTTTCTGCCAGCACGACCAATGCCACTGCACGCCTGGACAAGAGCAATCCCAGCGGAAGGGCGGTGCCGGGGCGTGTTTTGCGAAATCAGTGTAGGCTACGGGCAATTCAGAGGACGAGGACGGAGAGGAGAATAGCGATGACGAGGACGGAGAGGAGAATAGCGATGACGAGGACGGAGAGGAGAATAGCGATGACGAGGATGGAGAGGAGAATAGCGATGACGAGGACGATTACGATGACGACTATGAGCAGTATCCGAAATGAGACACCACCAGTCGGCAGAAATACACTTGTTGTTCTAGAAAACAAACGCGATTGAAGTATACAATCTCCAAAGGGAGGGGAGGCATACATCGCGGCCGCGGACTATGTACCAAGCCATGAACCAACGGTTTAGATACCCAGCCAGCGCGAACCGTTCTGCCATGTCACCGTATATCCGGGTGCCTCGCTATCGAGTTCTCCAACGGGCGGAGGCTGTCCGGCGCTAGATGACTATGTAACTGAATGAATAATAACAAGATAGATGGGGCGAACAGGCCAGACCTATGCCATACGAATTTTTTATGCGATGGTTGGTTGATGAGACGCACCTGCTTTTCTACCAGGAGGCCGATGTGTTGGGCGTACAAGTGGCGCTGCTGATGGCTAGGCGCCCGCATTGTGGCTACGGCGTGTAGTTATGAGGTGATGAGTGCCTAAAAGGAAATCGTCGCAGCAAAGGAGAATAATCGTCGGCGGCACACTGTTAGAAAGCAAACTGGAGAAGGAAAACGGAAAGGTTTGCAACCAAGAAGAAGGTGATTGAAATGCTACGGGAGGAGTGGGATAGGTTGATGCTGGATTAAGTCGACAACGATCCGGAAGCTGCCAACTACCAACTATCAAGCAGCGCTGTCTACCGCCATGTTAGCAGATGCAACAAGTTCCATGCTCATCATGTTCTCTATTTCGTTGTTCATTTTCTCTTATACTTGGGTGTATTTAGGGCGCCCCGCTCGACATCATCCACAGTCTCAGTCACCGCGAGCAGGTTCAGGACGCGACGTTGCAATTGGGACGGCTCCTGTCGAGCTCCACCGATCGCCCGCTCCAGGCGCAACCCAGTCCCATGAAAGGCCGGCACTCTCCAGTGTTTCCCATTTCTCTCCCGTGGCCTACACTGCCTTCGCAATCACGCCACCTCCACCGGAGGGACCGAACCTGCACAACGGAAGCAGAGCAACAACGAGCTTCCCGTTTCTTCCAACACGACCCACGTCACAGGCGGCCCAAAGTCCGTTTGAAGGTGCCGTGATCGCGTCGAGCGTAACATGCCGTTGCCTCCGCTTGCCCGCGAGCAAGTCCAGAACGCGATATCTCTCGGCGGGAAGGCGAATCTAAGGCTCCCCTGCTGGTTCTTTACGTGTCACTGCGCCGCAAATAAATCACCCTCTTCCAACCACACTCGGCCGCCGGGCTGCCCGCCACTGGGTTTGGCGCTACGGTCGCCGGCATGGGGACAGTGCGGGTCCTTTACAGGAAGCGGTGATGACCGACATCTCGCCCCGCACACGAACGCGACGATGGAACGCGATACACAGCATATTCTCATACGGCTACGGCCCGAGGTGGGACATCCCCGTATGGTGAACACTCCGATCAGCGAAAACTGCTATGGCGCGGGGACTCGCTTGAGACCTACGAGCAGAACCGGGAATAGGGATGAGTCCCTTGGCCGCTGCACTGGGATCTAGTTTCCGGGCTCTGACGACGCGAAGAGGAAACGGAGGAAGCTCTGTGTCGAGGTGGCGAGAGTTGCACGGCAAGGAGGAGGTCGTGCAGCTCCAGCCACGTGACTAGTTACGCTGAGGCGAAACTTATGCAGCACGCCGTTGCAGAAGAGATCGCTCCTCAGCACCAAACGTCGACCGAAACCCTAACAACTAACTACATACCTCGAGCGAAACCCTTCCGCTTTCCGTTGTGAATTACGAAAGACCTGACGCGATTGACTTCTTTTATCGATTCATTCGATTCTGCCTTGACTCCGACATGAATGTTGGAAGATCTTCTTGCTGCTATTTCATGTAGTTACCGTAAATAATAGCGTTGTTGCTGTTCTTGTGGGTGGCAGGGATGTCAAATTACCGTAAAGTCTGAGGCGTGACGGTAGAGTGTCACGTAAAGTTGTAAAGGCTTGGCGGTCATAATACTGTGCGACACGCCATCCACGTGACTGCCGGTAATGAGGGTGGCGGAAGAGGTCGGCTGACATATGTGGTGCAGGGGAAGAAGACGCCGCAAGGTAAGGGGGAAAGTAAGGAGGAAGTAAGGAGGAGGCAAGGCCTCGAGTGGAGAGAGGAGGGGACTCCGATAAAAAGGAGGGGGACTCAGATAAAAAGGAGGGGAATCCCCCCGAAGAACCTGTTCTCCAAACTCGACGACCGACCGTGATGTAGCTGCTGCATTCACAAGGCAACGAAGCCTGGCTTCAAGGTATGTACTCCAGTGGTGCTCTGCTGCCGTTCCACGAGAAGTTCAAAGACTCTTGAACTGAATTGAAGTGCCCCCGGCGAATGTCCAGGGTACCTACAGACGATGCGCGACAAGAAGATATTCAATGCGATCACCGATGAAGCAGGGACGACAAGCTCCAATTCCACTCCGACAATGGTTGCCGGAGGAGCTGTCACGGACATGGCTTCTTCCGCGACGAAAGAAATTGACCAAGCATTCGCGTTTGCAATCTGCACCCCAGACCACCCTTTCAATATTATCGAGAACTGCTACACGAAGCAAGGGAGGTTTGGGACGCAGATCGCAAGCGCGAATGGTAGGTCGATTTCTTTCGTCTCAGAAGAAGCCACGTCCGTGACGGCTCCTCCGGCAACCATTGTCGGAGTGGAATTGGAGCTTGTCGTCCCTGCTTCATCGGTGATCGCGTTGGATATCTTCTTGTCGCACATCGTCTGTACCTGAATTGCCGCAACATCCTGAGTTTTCACCAAAATGACACAAAGTAAGGGTTTGAATCCATCCTCAGCTTGTGCAATCAAAGTAGATTTCCGAAACAAGTCTCAGAAAAGCCACCTCTAGAATTAAATAGAATACATATGTAATTTCAAAACAGAATCTAACTCCTCCCGATCAGACTCATTCTCATCTCCACTTCCATCTTCTCTTTCACTCTCACTTCCCTCTTCCAGCTCTTGCTCCAAATCGTGTATATTCCTGCCTTATCTTTTGCAGGCGGTCCACTTCCTTTTGTTCATCCTCCTCCAGACGAGAAACAGATCTCCATGTTGCCGGAAGTTTCCAAAGCGCGATGCTTCTCTTTCTTTACATACAGCTCTCGTATTCGAACATCCAACTTCTCTGCCTTTTCGTTCAACTTCTGCAGCTTACTTGACTTTGACTGCACCTCTTTGGACTTCGCTGCAGTTCATCAAAATGCTGTTGTATTCTGCCTTATTGCGGAAAAAAAAGAAAAAAACAATATTCAATTAGCGCCTTGGCATTCGTATGCCTGGCACATTTGAATGCCCGACGCACTCTCTACATCACGGTCGGTCTTCGAGTTTGGCGTCTTCTTTAGAGAACAGATTCTTCGAAAGGATTCCCCTCCTTTTTATTGGAGTCCCCCTCCTTTTTGTCGGAGTCCCCCTCCTTTTTGTCGGAGTCCCCCTCCTTTTTGTCGGAGTCCCCCTCCTCTCTCCACTCGAGGCCTTACCCTCCTTACTTCCTCCTTACTTTCCCCCTTACCTTGCGGCGTCCTCTTCCCCCTTACCTTGTGGCGACTTCTTCCCCCGCACCACCTATGTCAGCCAACCTCTTCCGCCACCCTCATTACCGGCAGTCACGTGGATGGCATGTCGTACAATGACCGCCAAGCCTTTATAACTTTACGTGACACTCTACCAGACTTTACGGTAATTTGACCTATGGGGCAAGGCCAGAGTTCAGCGTGCGCGTGTTGAGGTATGGTGTGGAGTCAGCGACTAGCGGCCCCTGACAGGGCCCGCCCCTTAAGCAGAAGCCCGTAGCGAAGACGCCGTAGCAAACACAACACACGCTCTTTGATCTGATTTCTAACCTTCAGCGCCGTGAAGCTGCGGAAGCACTGAGAGCCGATATTTTCGTGGCCATTCGTATCGCTCTAACCTCGACTTGACAAACTCTCTGGAGATCGCCCCGACCCCAAAACCCATCAGTCTGGATTCTGTATGCTCACAGGACTCCAAAACACCTTTACCGGTCGTCTGTCGACAATAATCTCGCGGCAGTTTCACACTCTCTTTCTATAGCTTTCTACGTTCATCAATTCGCAGTTTCACACTCTCTTTCTATAGCTTTCTATGTTCATCAATATGCGTGACAGTTGTCGACCCCCACGCGAGAAAATATTAATCACGGACGGGTGTAATTGTGATTTCCTTTTCATCCCACCTCTGTCGCGGCTGCTGGCATACATGTACCTCACTGTTCGGACGTGCTTCCGACGGATGTGCCTATGTGCCTGGTGCCTTGCTATTGACTGTATTTTGGTTGGTGTGTGAAGAATTGCGGTAGATCGCCTTCGGCGATGCTGATCGCTACTTATCACCGATTAAACCGCCCGCAGAAATCTTATCCCTCTTCCGTCGAGGCTGCAACTGAGGAACGGCCGCTTTTCCCACACTCGGCGCCCGGCTGCTCGGGCTCCTGCCTCCTCTCCCGGTTCGAAGAGAGACTAGAAGGTGGAAAGGCCGCTTCAAGATCTGGGACTTGTTTGCGGACGAGCGGTGCGCCCGCCCGATTTTTTACGTCCTTCGCGGGCGGGGCGGGGCGAGGGAAGAGCCCCAGAGCGAGGACTCGCAGCGGGAAGAGAGGGCGCGAGGTCGGAGACGAACCGGGAGAGCGGGAGGGGAGGGGAGTGGGGATGAGGGCTTCCCCCTTTCCGTTATCTTTTCTTTCGTCTCTTTGTAAAGAGATGATAGGCCCAGCGGGAGCAGGAGGAGTCACCACGTGCCGGCTGCGGACTTGACCGAGGTCGCGGCGCACGGTGAACAGGGATGGACTGTGCTTAACATCGTCATGATCTGATAAGGTCGCACGCGATTGATGAATTATCAGGATCGTGATCACCATCCTGCTCCAAAAAAAGATGTGGTCTGCCTTTTCCCCGGCGCCAGAGGCATCGGGCCATTCCGGCCTAAATCTTCAGGGCGGCCTTGCGCACCTATGTGCGAGTCGACGGGGCCCGAGTGGCCACCCTTCTTGGCAGACCAGCAATCAAAGCGCCCTTCCTGGGAACGACTGTATCGGCTATGGAATTCTTGAAGTCTTCCCAATGGGATCCGGCCAAATTCAGTAACCTGGTTTGGGCATGCATTCAGCAAAGCCTCCACCCCGCTTGGCTTGGACTTCTTAATACGATAGGAGCTCGGCGCGGGCGGTCTTCGCCGATCCATTATCGCAGTGGTGAGTGTTGCAAGTTCCGTGCGGCCCCCGCAACTTATCGGAAATGATCCCCTGCGCGTTCTTAAGACGCACCAATGTTCCCAATGCGCCCTGTAACCCGACCAACGACTCAGGGCCCTGATTTACTAGCGAGTATTGTTAATAGCGAAAGACCTATCCCAGGCCTGTGAAATGTAATGACAAGAAAAGGAAGGTAGAATAAAAGAGAATGAGTGGGTGTTGTCGCTAGATACCCTAATGTTGAATGGTTATTGCCGCCCGTTGTGTGCGTGCGCTCCCGAGACTCTCTGGTTCAACGCAGGTCTTCTGTTCGGGGGTAGCAGTTCAAGGGAGCAGTAGAGGATCTTCGAAGGGGGTGAGAGAGATGGGATTCTTCACGGTGGAGTGAGAGTTCGAGCGGGGACAATATCCGTTGCTATGTAGAAGGTTGTAAGAGTACAGAACTAAAACCACAGAGCAGAGAACACAAAGTATGTCTCGCTGCTTCCCCGCTTTATCCCCATTGGGCTCCCTGCTTCTGATAGCCTCCGGCGTTCGCTTCCCCAGCAACGCAGCCTGCTCAGCTCTAGTCGACGGCTGCTCAACTCTAGCGACCACAGCGCCGTGCATCCAGCGGCGAGAAGCCTTTCCAACACCTAGAATTGGCGGATTCTGTCCGGCGTGGATAATGTACAGGATAGGGTACAAACCCCGCTCCGCAACTCGCTAAGAACACAGAATTTGATGAATAATCCCCAACAGAACTTAATCTCCCACAATAGTTAGCTATGTATTAGAAAATCCGTTGAGCCACCGCCAAATCCTCCTGAACTGGCTTCCGCTATGTGTAAGAACTTCTATCCTCCCATGTTCGTAGTCTCCTCGTCGCCAATGTGTAAATAAGTACATACATACATAGTTACTGTTGTCATTGTCATCGTGGGGTGAATGTAATCGCTCCGAAGGGCCCACGAGATTTGAACTCGGTTGTTCCAATCTTTTTCTTAATTTTTTCTTTTGTGTTCCTTTAGTCAAAGCATGCGGCCTGTATAGATCATGGCTGAATTGTATCTTCAGCCCTTTCCTTGAGAAAGTGTAATTCGTTTTTTTAGGCCAACCAGAATACCGAGTGATAACTAGCGCATTCTGCAAAGCCATACGGCGTCAAGGAACGCCCAGAGACCCCCGGTATATGGCCCTCATCAGGATATACACGATGGAGATGTGTTCCCCGACTCGGTTGAAGACTCGGAACGAGAGATTGCTCATCTATAGCGGTGTTGCATGAGCGCTCACTCGCAACCGAAAGAAAAAACCAATAAAAAGGAACTAAACCTTGAGCTGGAGATCTCGGAAAAGAAGTGGACCGAAGCCCGTCACTTTGCACAGGGCCAGATCGCAGCGAGGAAGTACAGGATGCAGACGCTGGGGCACCTATTCAGAGATTGCCTGCGTTGGCAGCCGCAGCAGGAGATCCTGTGGACATAGGTGCGGAAGAAGACTGGAAGGAGGAAGGACCGCTTCAAAATCCGGGACTTGTTCGCGGATGAGCGGTGCACCCGGTCGATTTTGGACTTTCTTCGCACAACTGATGTGGGGCGAAGGATCAGTGGAACTGGGCGGGGCAAAACACGAGGCACAGAGCGAGGACTGGGATCGGGAACGGGAAGTGGGTAGTGACGAAGAAGGAGAGGACTCGGGGCAGGAAAGTTGTAGCGGAGCAGCCGCGCGGAGAGAAGGGGGGGGGGCAGACGGGCACACGTACCGGAGGCAGACTACGCACTACCTTTGACATAGACACCGTTAGCAGTACCTAAATCCATATCGGGATTTGCCCTCGCGGCAAACCCCCTAACCGATGGCGACCGGATGTCACCGAGTCTTTTCCGAGTGATAGTAGGGCGAGGGTGAGCGCGCAGTCCGTAGTATTGAGCGCACCCGAATAAAACAGCATAATATCTCTCTCGGCAATCTCCACGCATCCGTGAGCGGCGCTGCGACCGAAGTCGCAGCGACGCCGAACAAATAGTGATCCGGGATCACTCACGGTGAACGAACACTGATCACTCCGGGCGTGAAAACGAGATAACGGTAGATGTTCCTGGGCTGACAGCCGCCGGGAAAGAATAGCCGAAGATCAAGGGCAACGCCATTAGGGGCGTCCTAGCTACTATACATATCCAGAGGGAAGCATCGCACGTGCTAATGAACTGACTACAGCTGTCCGATAGCCGAACCGAAAAGGGCCACCGCGGGAACATCCCATACTCTGAGGGCCTGTCTGGGGTTACCTGCGCCATCGAGCTGGGCCGCGGGTCTCTAGAGTAGACAGCGAGGCGAGAAACTACATCGCCTGTCGGCAGAATCGAGCTTGTGGAAGTGCGGATCTCGACAGACCGCTATAGGTTCGCCTCGTGATTTGACGGGTACTGGGGCACGACGGTACATTCACATTGAGACAAACATATGCCGGTTGGTCCTGACTACATCTACGGGTACTAGAAAAAAGCCCAAGAGATACTGCGCTATACGCACAGTTTTAGACGATACCAAACAGATAATCGACGCATAGCTTGTCCAATCACCACAGTTCTCAACACTCTTGCGCCTGCAACTGTAAAGAGACTCCAACCGAAACTCAGAAGAATTACCCCGCTCACAAAAGGCATCCCAACCGTCATCTAATCCAATGTATAAATCCATTGTGACGCCAACCGACATCAGGAGGAGGGTAACTTCTTTCTCGACCAACCGACGGAAAGCGGAGTCAATCGTAGCCGCTGGGATCCGAGCTCTCACGCAGCGGAGACCAGCATCAAGAGTGTTCAGTTGGCTCGGGCTCAGCTGCATGATTACGTTCACGTCAATTGAAACGACCTCGGGAACTGTAGGAACAGCAGCGGGAGGGCAAGTGTGGTTGTTGGGTTGTTGCGTAAGTCTCGGCTGTCGGTGACTCGCTTGCGGACTGCTGCGATAGCGACTCGTTTTCGGACTTTAGTGAGCCATTCGTGGACTTCAGTGAGTCGTTAGCGGCCTTTATCGAGTCGTTTGCAGACTTCAGTGACTCGTTTGCGCAATTCGGTCCAGCCGCCAGCAGCGCGGGTCAACCAATGGACCGTTATTGACGCGTGCTGTGTGGCCAACGCATGAACCTGAGCCCCCCAAGGCACTGAACTGTACCTGCATTTCTGCATCGCGATCAGCTCGGCTCCTGCGATTCCAAAGTCACACTACCGCCAATTGATGGGGCGAAGCTCTTTCCTTGAAGATCGGTGTCATGAGGTAACAAAAAGGACAACATTCAGCTCAACGCTGTCCGGAATCCGAATGGACCCACATACCTTGGATGCTAATGTTTTTCCCCGGAGAGGGTTGAGAGCCGCATCCCCCGAAGCCACTACGTTCGAATCTCCTCCTGTTTCTCCCAAGCAACTTTCACATGCTTCCCCAATTCCGCCTGCGTCTCCCATAGTTGGTTGGTCGGTTCGTTCGCTTGATTCAGACGGATGCTACTTGAACTTCCAGCGACGTTAGGAGGACCGTTTTCAAGGGCGTTGTTGAATTTACTATGCTTGCCTTATCCCGCATTCTGGTGGCAGGTGGAGGGGCTTGGCGATGTGACAGTTGCGCAGCGCTCTCCATTTTGTGGGGCAGGTGCTCTCCGCAGTGTTTCATTCGCAGCAGAGTGACAGAGTCACATGTATACTACATTCATTCCAACGCCGCTGTGGGGTAACTGCCCCCGGATTCGCCTAGTGGGCCTGTAGGCGGGGAGAAATGAAAGCCATTGCAGTGTACAAGAGCAGTTGACGTAGACGTCCATCGGTTGTTGCGACGGCGAGGAGAGACACGCTGTTCTTCCGCAGGTCGATTTTATGCGTCTTTGTCGCCTCCACCAACGAAGGGATGATCGCCGCCCAATCCACGAATATGTCGGTGTGGAGGCCGCCCCTTCAAGTGGTCGGACGAGAGGCGCGATGTGAACCCGACCCTCTCCCACGGTTCCAAATCGCTCCTCTCTCACAGGTATAATCATACCGGTACACCCCGTGCCGTCCCCACATCCCCCACCATCCCCTTAAGGTTCACCTCAAACTGCCTGTATAATTCGCCAACCTGGTCATTATGCCCGAACTGAATTGTGACATAGACCCTTCTTTGAGATTTATATGCCTCCGTCGCGTTCATGATACCCTTCCATCCGCCATTCGCGAAGACCCTCTCCGGCGACTGTCCGCCATCGTGTGGTTCTCCGCGAAGCTGGGGGGGATGAAGGGCTCCCGGCGGCCAAAGATATGCCTGGTCTTTTACTGGCAAAGTCATGGGGCCTAAGCCCCTGTTGGACTACTCCGGTGCGCGTTTCTTGTTGAATCTCACCTCGCACGACCTCCGGGGTGGCCTCCCACTTAGCCGCGGTAATCTGGCGCTTCAGAAGGCTGATACATTTACCGCCTTGCGCTGCTCGACCCCTGCAGGCCCGCCTCGTGCTTTGGGACTGGGGCACGACGGTACATTCTCGCTGAGATAGGCGTATGCCCATTGATCCTAACTACATCTGCGAGCACCAGAAAAAACTTCCTAAGAGATATTTCGCCAAAGGCACAGTTTGTAGAGGACATCCAGACAAATAATCATCGCATAGCTCGTCCAATAAGCAAAGTTCTCAACATTCTTGCGCCTGTGACTGTAAAGAGCCTCCCACCGAAACTCGGAAGAATTCCCCCCTGCACAAAAGTCATTCCAACCGTCGTTTTCTCCATCTCTTCCAACGTGTAAATCTATTGAGACGCTAACCGACATGAGGAGGGTGGGAACTTCTTTCTCAACCAACCGACGTAAAGCGCGTGCATCCGTAGTCGCTAAGATCCGGGCCCTCACGCGGCGGAGGCCAGCGTCGAGAGTATTCAGCTGACTCGCACTCAACTGCATTATTGCGTTCATGTCAATCGAAGCGAGATCGGGAATCGTAGCAGCGGGAGGACAAGTGTGGTCGTTGGATTGTTGCGTAAGTCTCGCAACCTCGGCTTTCAGTGACTCGTTTGCGGACTTCAATGACTCGGTTGCGGGCTTCAGTGACGCGTTTTCGGACTTCAGTGACTCGTTTGCGGACTTCAATGACGCATTTTCAGTCGTCAGCAACGCGAGCTGTGCCGTCAACGAATGGACCGTTATTGCCGTGTTCTGTGCGGCTAGCGTATGGACCTGAGCCTGCAAGGCACTAATCTGTACTTGCAATTCTATGCCGCAATCAGCTCATCTCCTGCGATTTCAAAGCCACACTCCCTCCCAGCGACTGGATCGAGCTCCTTGTCGGAAGGTCGGCGCCATATGGTAACGACAAGGACAATGTTTAACTCGACACCGTCTGGAATCCGAATCGACCTACCTTGGTAGCCAATGTTTTTCCCCTGAGAGGGCTGAGAGGTGCCTCCCCTGAAGCCACTATGCGCTCCGCCAAAGCCTTCTTCGGCTTCCCCCGAGCGTCCTTCGGGTGCTGCCCATTTTCCGCCTGCGCCTGCCATAATAGGTTGGTCGGTATGTTCGTTTGATATGACAAGATGCTAATTGTACTCCCAGCGATGTCAGTAAGACCGCTTCCAAGGGTGTTGTTGACCTTACTTTTCTTGCTTGATCCCGCGAGTGAAGGGTTTGGCGATGCAACAGCATGTGTAGCGCTCCACTTATTGCGGGGTCGGTGCTACCCCGCAGTTGTTGCATCCTCAGCAGAGCCGCATGATGCAGTCATGAAGGTATCATAAGTATGTAGCACAGGTGGCAAGTGCCGCCCAACGGCGCTGCGGGGTACATGTGTATGCATGTGTACATTTATATGCACGTGCCGATGCGCCTGTCATCAAGTATCATGATGGTGATGGTGATGTGTTGTAGCGGAGCGGCGGCGCGGATAGAGGGATAAGAGAGGCGGGTACACGGATAGGAGGTAGACGACATTGTATTCGGTGAGGTTGAGGATATCTAAGAGAACCGGTCCAGCTAAGCCACAGAACCCGAAAGTGCCGGCACACTAGGGTGTGGGCAAAACACACACGAACCTAAATTCTCCGGCCGTAACTCCAACACGATGATGGCGATGGCTGTGTTGAAGGGTCTAAGTCCGAACATTGCTGCGTCACGCCTTCTACCGTTGTCCTACCACTGCCCTACCAGTTAGCAAAGAGCTTTATCGGCACGACATAGTACGGCTTTGCAGAAGACAACAGCGGTACAATAGATACCCGCCGTTGTCGGGTTTGTGAGCACAGTATGCGGGACCTCAGATGTACCACAGAGTGGTTGTGATTGCGAAACCCACTGCGATGGGATTGTGAGGGGTGTTAAACTGTAGAGACACTGCAGTGCATGGGTCTCAACGATCCGGCGGGGCAGGTCCTGACCTCGGACTGGACTGGCCTTTCGAGAAGCAATTTCCAGAGCGGGACAGTGGTGATGATGATCCTTCGATCGCAAGCGACCCTTTCGGATCATGGCGATATTATGCACAGTCCGCTCCCACCGTCCAGCCTGAACACTGTCACGCGCGGCGACTACCCCTGTCCCATAACTGTGCCCGGGGGGGCCCAACCCCCTCCCCCCCCCCCCCCCCCCCCCGCCCGGCCTATCCCTGCTTTGACGGTATAAGAAAGACGAAGGGAAACACAAAAGAAACGGTCCCCTCCCCTCACTCCTCTCCCTCTCCCGGCGCCTCCTTCCCCCTGCTCCTCTTCGTCTTCCTGCTCTGAGTGCCGCTCTGGGCCTCCTTTCTCGCCTCCCTCGGTTCCACCCTGCAAACTACCTTGGTGTTGGGCAGACGTCCAAGATCGGCCGGGTGCATCGCTCATCCGCGAACAAACCTCCGACCCTAAAGCAGTCCTTCCCCCCTTCCCGTCTCTCTCCGAACCTCTGCCCACAGGATCTTCTGCTACGGCTCCCAACGCAGGCAGTTCATGAGCAAGTGGTCCCTGGTCGTCCAATCCCCAGACTGGACTGACTATATTCAGTCTGAACTATGTAGAACACTGCAACCGAATGCTATGGCTAATGTGATGCTGGTGCATTAGGACCGCCTTCGAAGCAAGTAGAGTTCCGAACCATCCGTCCGCCCGTCAGTCCTGCTGCAGGATCCAACATCCGACAATGCGGGTCGATCTCAGGGTCAATCTCTCAGCCCTACCAGTAGGGCGGACAGCTGAGATGTCCTGCTTCGATGGCCACGGGCCCGCCCCGTCCGTCCTGAGGCATACCCGGGGCTGGTCTATTGCCATTAGTCCTGGCAGTCGGAGGGCGGCCGTCTTGTAGATATTCCCCAGCGCGGACTGCACGGACTGCGGGGCCCCGAGTGTGCTGTTGTTTATGTTGTATTTTGCGGGCAGCCGCGGCACACCACAAGCAGCACAGATATAAAATCGATCAATAGCAGACAACCAGCAGGAAAAAAAAGCGGAAAAGAGTTTTGAATTGGCATGGCACGTGGACAAGAGGTGGTCGAGTTATGAAAGACATCGTGAACTCATTTTCTGCGATGTCGGGGGTTATAATATCGCAATGGTGTTGTCGCTGGGAAGCTCCCCTCGGGGCGAGATATGATGTCATCAAGGCTTTATCTTCGCTCACGTGTGCCCTCTCCTCCACTTCCCATTTCTCCGTCGTGTCACTTCTTTGATTCTTCATTTCTCTTAACCAGAAACACACCTGGAGAATGCTACAACCTTCCCTCTTTCTTTCCCTTGCCTTAGGTCAGTGCTTTCGTTCCGTCCTGCTCCGGTGTGTGCCGCAGAGGGGAGCAGCTAGGACCCTTCTCCCTCATTTCTTCCGTCTCCTTTTCTCTCGTGCTCCCGTGGCCAAGGGACAACCAGCGACAGACCTCACTTCTCTCTCAACAAAAAGATTGGTGGCAGTTGGATTCCCAGCGTTAGATGGAGATGGCGATGGGAATAAGTACCTAGTGGCTGGTGGGTGGGATCTTACAGCGGCGAAAAAAATTAATTCAAGCTCATCTGCGCAGGGCCGGGCCCCGGTGGGCCCGGCAGTCTTCGGCAGTCCGTCCAAACCGTTACCAGGACAGGCTAGGACAGTCGTCACCGCCCCTGGGATGGGGCCATCCGAAAAGGCGGCCAGGCACGGCCGGAGCACTACGGCCTATTGCATGGCCTGGATGGCCAGCGGTCCATCAGATGATACCCAGAATTACTCAATGTTCTACTTCAGAAAGCACTCTCAATAACAGATTGATTTCAACCGATAGGCTTCCTGCTAATACTGTAACGGAGGGAAGTCAGGTTGGGGAAGGAGGTAGATGTTGTCAATCTTCGGTCCGCGCCCGGATATCGTCTCGCTCTCTCGCTGTCTCAGAGTGCTTTCGCGCCTGCGAGCACTCTCGGCTGCTAAAAGTATGTCTGGTCTATAGCCGGCAAAGCAGGGAGGCCTGCAGGTCTATTGCAATACGCGTTTCTCTTTGAATCCCTTCGAACCGCCTCCGGGATCCCCAGCCACGTCGTCGGTAACCTGGCACTTCCGTCGGCTGCCACGTCTATCGGCTTGCGCTGTTCGATCACTCCAGGTTCGTCTCGTGCTTTGGGACTGGGTACGACGGTACGTTTTCATTGATAACATTGCCTGTTGATCCTAGCTACATCTGCGTGTACCAGAAAAAAAAAATCTAAGAGATATTTCGCCAAAGACACAGTTTGTAGAAGACATCCAAACAAATAATCAGCGCATAGCTCGTCCAGTCAGCAAAGCCCTCGACCTGCCCGCGCCTGCGACTGTAAATAACCTCCAACCGGGACTCGGGAGAATTCCCGCGATCACAAAAGTCATCCCAGCCAGGTCTTGTTCTAACGTATAAGTCCATAGCGATGCCAACCGACATGAGGAGGAGCGGGACTTCATTCTCAACCAACCGACGCAAAGCTTTGCTATCCGTGGTTGCTAAGATCCGAGCCCGCACGCGACGGAGACCGGCGTCAAGAGTGTTCAACTGACTCGGGCTCAACTGCATGACTACGTTCATGTCAATCGAAGCGAGGTCGGGAATCGTAGCAGCGGGAGGACAAGTGTGGTTGTTGGATTGTTGCGTAAGTCTCGCAACCTCGGCTGTCAGTGACTCGTATGCGGACTTCAATGGCTCGTTTGCGGGCTTCATTGCCTCGTTTGCGGCCATTAGCGAGTCGTTTGCGGACTTTAGTGAGTCGTTTGCGGACTTTAGTGAGTCGTTTGCGAACTTCAGTGACTCGTTTGCGGACTTCAATGACGCATTTTCAGTCGACAGCAGCTTGTGCTGCGCGGTCAACGCATGGACCGATATCGCCGCGTTCTTTTCAGCGACCTCTTGGACCCGAGCCTCCAAGGCACTAATCTGTGCTTGGAGTTCTATATAGCAATCAGCTCATCCCCTGCGATCCCAATGTCACACTGTGGCCAAGTAACAAGATGGAGCTCTGTTTTGAAGGCTGACGCCATGAGGTAACAAGGACAAAGCTCCGCTCGACACTATCTGGAATCCGAATGGACATACCTTGATTGCTAATGTGTTTCCCAATAGAGGGTTCAGGGCTGCTTCTCCCGAAGGTAAAACCTCCTCCGCCAAAGTTTCCGCGTAGGTCTCCCATAGTTGCTTGGTCGGTAGGTTCGCTTGATTCGGCCAGATGCTACTTGTACTTCCAGTGATGTCAGTAGGACCGCTTCTAAGGGCGTTCTGACCTCACTTACTTGCTCGTTCTCGTGTTCTGGTGGTGGTGATTGGTTTGGCGATGCAACAGTAACTAGGTGCAGCGCTCCACCTTTTGTGGGGTTGGTGCTAACTACCCCGCAGTTGTTAATCCACAGCAGAGCCGCATGTACGTACAGCAAGTATCTATTCATGCTATGTATCTAACCAACCCCGCTGCGGGGTAACGCCCCCAGATAACAGGCGCTAGAAATAAAAGCCATTTGTAGTGTACGAGAGCAGTTGACGTAACTACATATAACCATAGGCGTTGATTGGTTATTCCGACGGACGCGTAAATACGCCATTCAGCTCCCAACTAACTAATAGTGAAGGGGGGTATACAGGAAAAATGTAGTTTCCCGCTGACCACGTCTGTTTCTATTTATCAGGTGAAAAAAATACGTATTTTGACTATTTTGATAGATACGCGTTTGCCGGGTAAACAACGTTTCTTTTTACCCCCCTCCCCCGACTATTTCGCGGCGGGGTCGTGCTGGCTGGCTACGGGAAGTTCACAGTGCGATCACATTACTATCGTATGGTGTTTACCATACAATTACACCACAATCAGCAATCCCCGCCTCACGTTGTTGCCGTAGAGTTGAACGTAGTGGGAGTGTAGTGAGTTTAGATTCACATAGTAGTTGGTCGGGGAACAGCAATGAGGCTCTTTAGCCTAACTAGTAGACTCTGCCAAGGCATAGGAAGCTCTCCCGCCGCAGGGATCCCTCTCCCCAACGACAACACTCATACACCCCATGAGCCTACCCCCTACACACAACGCGAAGTGGAAACGTCACGGGAAACGAACGGAAAACGAACAACGAACGAACGAGCAATCCGACGACTGGAGCTAGCGGTCGATCCATCGGGCACGCTGTCGCGCGAGCCGTTGCGCAAGACGTCGACAAGCGAGGGAAAACCGAGCAATGGAGCGAGTGATCACAAGGGCGGTCTCGCGCGCGAAGCAGACGAGCCAACAAGCGGTCGAGCCGGCGATCGCACGGATAATCGAATGAGCGAACGAGCGACCGCACGAGCGAGCAAACCGCCGAACGCGGAGGATCACGAGACAACCGGAACACCCACAATCGGGTACGGGATGTTGCCAAGGAACCTCTCTCGACAGTACCCCGAGAGGATCCGGACTTCGACGACTCCATGCGGTTGGAGTTGATGGAACAACAGCTGGAGGGTGCTGACCAGCCGAAGGAAAGGAGAATCGATGAGGAGAAATACGAGGGGTCCAGGCACTTGACTCACCCGACAACCTCCGGCGGCAGTCGGCGCCTGCGCGGGGTTGTTAGTCGGCTTGGAGAGGTATCGCGGGCGGGCGGGGGCCGATTTGGGAAAGATTCGGTTGAGACGCCGAAGAGCGACAGATATCGCCCGGTTCCTGACTGCAAGTCTGGAAGTCGAAGAACAACCGAACCTTCCGGGCAAGCGGTACCGCCATCCGAACTGGCTAATCCGTGCGCGCTTGAAACGACAAAACCCTTCCCTTTCGGCTATCGGTGCCTGTGCATCTATTGATGGTCCTGGCACCGTCTCTTTTCGCACCCCCGCCTCCGGGATCTTCTGCCGGGAATTTCATTGGAAACAGTACTCGAAGAGGTGCTCCCGGGCCTAGCTACCCATGTTCTGCTGCCAATGTATTCCTACCAGACTTTCACGACAATCCCACTGCAGTCGAGTGCGAACGGTTGCAAATATTCTACCACAGTGCGACTACGCCCACCCACAATGATTCCACCCTGATGTCACGCCAAGCAGAGGAGGCCAGCGCACCACAATAGTACGTACGGCTGGACTCGCAGCTCGCTCTCCAAGACCATCTTGCCATCCGACTGGAGGACGGGAAGAAGGCTATGGCTAGGCTTCGCCGGCCAGCAGGGCAGATAAGACTGTCACCTACCGACTGCAGGAAAGTCATGACGGCGTGCATTCAGTCAGTCGCCATGTTCGCATCGGAGCTGTGGTGGAAGGGAGACCACGCCCGGGGCACCATTGGCCCGGCAAGTGAGTTACAACTACTGGTCAACCAGGAGACGCGAGCGACGACAGGCTGCTTCCGGACGACCAACCTTGGCGCCCTGTCGATGGAGTCTGGACTCAGGGCGGCAACAGCACAGCTGGAGAACATGCAGAGGCGGCTCGGGCTACGGCTGCTTAGCCTGCCACAGGGAGATCAGGCGCGGGAGGTCGTCGGCGCCCCGACTGCGATTGGGCGCAAGCTCACGAGCGCCCTCGCCTACGCCGGAAGGGCGGAGAGCACAGTTCTGCTAGAGGAGCCAGAAACCCTTGACGCAGGGCTGCTACAAGAGGAGGAGGAGGCCGAGGCGAAGGCTGAGGCAGAGAAGGATCGACCGGGACTCACCATATTCACCGACGGGTCACGTCTCGACAGCGGCGCGGCAGGGTACTCGGTGGTATGGAAGAGGGGCCAAACCTGGGTGGGCATCAAAACTCACATGGGCTGTAACCAGGAGGCCTATGGCGCAGAGTGCGCCGCTCTCGCAAGGGCACTGGAATCGGCTTCGCGAAGGCAGACAACGCCGGAGCGGATAGCGATTTTTGCGGACGCCCAAGCAGCCATAAGGCGGATTGCCTACGAGGAGCCCGGTCTTGGCCAGCAGTACGCACTCCAGGCAAGGAAGCACATCGCCACGCTGCGGAAGGCTAGACCAGGTGTCATCATCGAGATTCAGTGGTGCCCAGCACACAAGGGAGTCGCTGGCAACGAGAAGGCCGACGAGTGGGCGAAGATTGCGGCGGAGGAGCCAGACGCCCGCGGGTGGAATGGCTGAGCTACCTGGATCGGGCAGAGGCCCGCGCGATGCCGCTCCCGAGGTCTCTTGCGCACCTCAAGCGGGAGATCCCCGAGAAAAAGTGGGTGGAGGCGCGCCAGTGGGCTGGGGGCCGGACTTCCAAGACGAAATACCGGATGCCGAAAAGCCAGAGGCCGGACGGCACGGCTGCTGGGAGCATCAAGAGGCTCGCCTCGCGGTTCCGCCAGGTGAAGACCGGGCACTGGCTTACTGGGCAGTACCACCATGGACGAAGAACCTACCCACCCCCCAGTGTTGGTGGTGCCGGCACCAGACCCAGACCCGGGAGCACCTCCTCGAGGTGGGCCCGAAGTGGGAGGCCCAACAGAAAATTCTGTGGGCGGAGGTACAGAGGAGACTGGGAGGTGGAAGAGCCGGTGGAAAGTATGGGACCTCCTAGCCGATGAGAGGTGCAGCCGGGCGGTACTAGACTTCCTCCCTACTACAGGCGTGGGAAGGCTGGTGCCGGCCGAGGAAGAGGTGGGGAGTGAAGCTTCGGAGTGGGAGCTCGGAGAGCACCGGAAGCGGGAAGAAGAGAGGAGGGCTGAGGCGGAGGAGGTGGGTGCCGCGGGGAGTTGGGTGCCGGGGAGGAGCCCGTGTTCCTACCCATGCCCTCTTCCATGGCATCCGCGGGAGACGAGGAGGTGTAGGGGGGAGACGGCGCTTTCTTTTGGCTATTTCTTTTGTCTTTCACTCTCGTTCAGACTTCTTTGTAATTTCCTTGGTGTGCGTAGCGAGTTTGCAGGGTGATGCGTGTGATGAGTTCGAGATTTATTCACAATCCTCACAGGTTTCTCACAACCCAAAAAATGTCCACAGATTTTCGCCTGCAGCTCGACCATCTCTTCTCCGATCAGCAGCATTTTTAGATAACCTTGCGCCTCTTCTCTTCGATGCTCGCCTGCGTGCCTACGATTTTCTTTCTGTTGTGATGGTGGCCGAAATCTACCTGTGACAGCATAGTTAACATGCCCCGGTACCCCATCATGATTGTCACTCGCTTGACGGGCTCGCTGGCCGACTGGGTCCGGCCCGTCCGGTTCCCGGAGAGTGTCTTTGCCCGTGCGCTGTGGTGTCTCGCAATCACAGCCCCCTCACTAGCCCCCTCACTACGCAGTACATCTGTAATTTTACTGTGCTCGCAAATAGCTTAACAGCATCACCATGATTATCATCATCACTATCGCGATACTTAATGAAAGACGCATCGGCATGTGCACCCGGTTATCGTCCTGTGGGGCGATCTCCACACTCCAGCGCAGAACGACCCTCGGCCAATCTTTCCGTTTCCTTCCGCGAACCCCGGCATCGGTGGCAGTGGTAGTTTCGCGGCGCTTCGGGTAGGCGAGTGCGGTGTGACGGCCCTGCGGAGCTGCCGCTGTTGTAGTGTGTGGGGATTGCTAAGTGGCATATTCGTGCTTAGTGTTTGTGGTCTCCGAAGCGGATGCTGACCAGTGAGAACAGAGCCTAGTACATACGAAATCCACCGAGGGCTATGACCGATACGATGCTGGTATATTAGGACCGCCTTCGAAGCAAACAGAGTTCTGAAATATCTGTCCGCCCGCTAGTCCTAGAGGATCCGACAATGCGGGTGTCTCAGATCGGGGGTTGATCACTAGCCTTACCAGTAGGACGGACAGGTGGGGCGTCCTGCTTCGATGGCCAGCGGTTCTGATAATACCAACAATTATTCATTGCTATCTTCAGAAATCATTGTCAACAATAGATGGACGTCAACCGATAAGTTTCGTGCCGATAGTGTAATGGTCTGAAGGAAGGTTGGAGCAGGAGGCAGGTATTGCCCATCCAGGGATGACGTCTCGCTGTCAGTGCTTACGGGTCTTACAAGCACTCAAGGCCGCCAAAGATATGTCTGGCCTCTGGCTACTGTGGCGGGTGCCTGTGGCAAAGGTTAAGGTTTTGGTCTCGGCGGAAGTTTGTCAGTTGAGCCCTGGCGGAAGGCGAAGGGACATAGCTTTAGGCTCAGGCTTGTCTTTAGACTTAGAATTCAGACACCGTTGCGTGCAGTGTCACTATGTGACAAGATATCGTATCGTGGTCGCAGTCTTGAGTAGAAGGCCCAGGGCGAGCGGGGCGAGCGGGGACAGCACGAGAGAAAGATCACGAAAGAGTAGGAGAATTGAGAGATGAACGTGATTCTAC
>Ga0307508_10000638_pt1 | contig 42145 bp, 39 predicted proteins | sample 9_EM_MG_FD_203089 | JGI IMG/M metagenome (GOLD analysis project Ga0307508, IMG submission 203089) | Populus trichocarpa ectomycorrhiza microbial communities from riparian zone in the Pacific Northwest, United States - 9_EM | ecosystem: Host-associated > Plants > Roots > Unclassified | place... | reverse complement strand
TGAAACGCAGCGCCATGTCCTCGAGATCGGCGCCGGCCTTGTCAGGCCCGGCGGTGGACTCGTCTATATCGTCTGTTCGCTGCTCGATGAGGAAGGCGCAGGGCAGGTCGCGCACTTCCTGGCCGACCATCCCGGATGGCGGGCCGTGCCCCTCGCGCTCCCGGCCGGCCGCGCGCACGGCGACGGTATCCGCCTCACGCCGGGGCATGACGCGACTGACGGATTTTTTGTCGCAAGACTTGAGTGCCCATGCTAGCCATGGCCATTGTGCTGAAGCTGGAGTTGATCATGCGTTATTCGACCGTCGCCGCTGCCGCTGCGCTGACGTTGCTCACTGTTACGACGTCGCTTCACGGCCAGCGCCCTGACGACCAGATCGATCCGCGCTCGATGGCGCTGCTGGCAAAGGGTCAGGCGGCGCGGGCGAGTGGCAATCTCGATGCCGCGACTGATGCGCTTGAAAGCGCGCTGGCGGTCGATCCCCGCAATCGCAGCGCCTTTGTCGTGCTCGGCGAGGTCGCCGAAGCGCGCGGCCTCCCGGGCAAGGCGATCCGCTATTATCGCGAGGCGCTGTTGCTCGAGCCGAACGACGTGGCCGCGCTGAAGGGCCAGGGCGAAGCGCTCGTCGCCAAGGGCGCCGTCCAGCGCGCGAAGGACAATCTCGCCAAGATCCGCTCGCTCTGCGTCAAGAGCGGCTGTGTGGAGGCAACCGAACTCGCCGCGACCATCGCCAAGGGCCCGCCGATTGCGACCGCCGCGGTCCAGGTGCCGGTGGTGAAGCCGACCGGCAAGGAATGATTTGATTTCCCCTCTCCCAGCGGGAGAGGGAGGGGCCCACTCGGCGTAGCCGGGTGGGAGGGTGAGGGCGACCTATCGATCCTCATCACCCTCACCCTTCCGCAGCTTTGCTGCTCCCTCCCTCTCCCGCTGGGAGAGGGAATTTAGCTCAGCGCGCGCGCCAGCTTCACAAATTCCGCCACACTCACCGTCTCCGCGCGCCGCGTCGCCGCGATGCCGACCGTCTCCAGCGCCTCAAGCGCCCCTGGTACCGATTTCAAACTCTGCCGCAGCATCTTGCGCCGCTGGCCGAACGCAGCCGCGGTCAGGCGTTCCAGCACAGCGAACTTCACACCAGCCGGTTCTTCCTCAGGCACGATGTGAACAACCGCTGACATCACCTTGGGAGCAGGCGTAAAAGCCGAACGATGCACCGGCATCGCCAGCTTGGCGCTGCTCCGCCACTGCGCCAATACCGCGAGCCGGCCATAAGCTTCGCCATCCGTCGGCGCGACGATGCGTTCGGCGACCTCTTTCTGGAACATCAGCGTCAGGCTCTGCCACCACGGCGCCCAATCCGCCGACAGCCACCGTACCAGCAACGCGGTTCCGATATTGTAGGGCAGGTTGGCTGCAATATGCGGCCGGCCCTCAAACAGCGCCGCTGCGTCGATCTCGAGCGCGTCGTCTTCGATCACCCGCAACCGCCCCGGGAAAGCCTCGCCCAGCTCAGCCAGCGCCGGAATGCAACGCCGGTCGCGCTCGATCGCGGTCACCCGTGCCCCGGCGCCGAGCAAGGCGCGGGTCAGCCCGCCCGGGCCAGGACCGATCTCCAACACCTCGGCATCAGCGAGATCACCCGGAATCCGCGCGATCCGGGCAAGGAGTTGCGCATCAAGCAGGAAATTCTGCCCCAGCGCCTTGCTCGCGGCGAGCCCATGACGCGCGATCACCTCGCGCAACGGGGGCAGGGGATGAAGCGGGGTCACGCCCCCGCGGCGGCGCGGCGCTCGGCCGCACTCGCGGCAAGCTGGATCGCCGCGATCATCGCTCCGGGCTCGGCCACATCCTTGCCTGCAATGCCAAAGGCGGTGCCGTGATCGGGCGAAGTCCGGACGATCGGCAGGCCGAGCGTCATATTGACGCCTTCGTCGAAAAAGAGCGTCTTGAGCGGTATCAAAGCCTGGTCGTGATAGCAGCAGAGCGCCGCGTCATAGGTCGCCCGTGCCCGCGCGTGGAACATGGTGTCGGACGCGAACGGGCCGGTCGCCTCGATCCCTTCCTCGCGCAAGATCTCGATCGCGGGCGTTATGAACTCGATCTCCTCGCGCCCGATCGCTCCGCCTTCGCCGGCATGCGGATTGAAGCCGGCAAAGGCGAGCCGCGGCACCAATATACCGAAATTCCGGGTCAGCCCGCGCGCCGTCGCCCGGCCCTTGGCGACGATCAGTTCAACCGAGAGCAGCTCGGAGACGCTCGCCAGCGGCACATGGGTGGTGATCGGCACAACGCGAAGGCCCGGCCCAGCCAGCAGCATCACCGCATTTTCGCCGGCAATGCCGCAGCGTTCAGCGACGAACTCGGTCTGGCCCGGATAGGAAAAGCCGATCTGGTAAAGCTGCGCCTTGGAGACAGGCCCCGTCACCAGCGCGCCCGCCGAGCCCGATCGGGTCAGCCCGGCGGCCATTTCCAGCGCATGGAGCGCACAGCGCGCGCCATCGACATCGGGCGTGCCCGGCGTGATCTCGCCGCCATCCTCGACATTCAGCACCGGCAGCGCATCGCCAAAGGCGGCGGCCGCCTCGGCGGGGTCGAAGATCCGGACAACCGGCCCTTGCCAGACCGCGCTGATCGCGCGCGCATCGCCGACCGCGAAAAACGGCGCCAGCCCGGCTGACGCACGCGCGGCCCATGCTTTGGCGATGATCTCGGGGCCGATCCCGGCTGGGTCGCCCATCGAGACCGCAAGCGGCGCGATCATGAGAGACTCCCGGTATCAGCGATATTCGATCACCGCATCGCGACGCAGGTCGCGCAACACTGCTTCGGCACGCTTGTTCACGCGCGTCTGGGTGATCTGATCCTGGATTGCGTCAGGTTGTGGGATTGCGACGGCCGCATCGTCACGCCCGCACAGCACGAGCGTGCGCACGCCTTCCTCGGGGGTGCCGAACCACGGGGTCGCCTGGCCGATCTGCATCGCCAGCACCATTTCCTGAAGCTTCGGCGGCAACTGGCGGACGACGACCGAATCATTGTCGACCACTTCGGCGCTCAGCTCGGACGCGACCTTGGCGACGGTGCCGCAGCCTTGCAGCGCCCGCGTGGTCTTTTCCAGCTCGGCAACGCGCGCGGTGGCGCCGGCCTGGGTCGTCCCTGCGGGGAAATGCACGGTCAACTGCTTGAGCGTGAGCTTCGAATCACGCGGATCCGCCATGCCCACGGTGCGCTTGTCGACGAGATAGAGGATCGAGAAGCCGCCCGGCACCTCGATCGGGCCAGCGACTTCGCCAACGCCCAGTTTCTGTGCTGCCTGGCTCAGGCTGTCGGGCAGATAGGTGAGCTGGTTGGCTGCGATCCAGCCAAGATCGCCCTTCTGCGCACGGGCCGAGGATTCAGTGAACTGCGCATAATAGTCGAAAGGTTTCTCACCCTTCTCGATGCTCTGGATCATCTGGCGCATATTGTCGAAGACCTGCTGCGCACGGTCCGGGCCTGCTGAGAGGTAAATCTCTTTCAGGTGATATTCGCTCGTGCCCTGCGCCTTTTTGAGGCGGTCGATGACAGCCTTGACCTCTTCCTCGCTGACATTGACGCTCGATTCGACCTTGCGGCGCAGATAGCGCTGCCAGGCGAGCTCGGCCTCGATCTGCTTGCGAAGCGTGCGCTCCGACGAGCCGACGCTGCGCAGATAGGCGCGCATCTCAGGCTCGGTCTTCTGGAATTGCTGAGAGACACGCGCATAGCTCTGGTTGAGCTCATCGGCGCTGACGGTGATATCGGCGGTCTTCGCTTGCTGGATCTGCAGTGTTTCGTCGATCAGGCCGCGCAGGATCTGCAATTTCAGGCGATCAAGGTCTTCAGGGCTCAGCTGAAGCTGGTTCACCGCGACGATCAGGTTGACGCGCTGGTCGACATCGGTCCCGGTGATCACCGTCTCGTTGACGATCGCGGTCGGCTTGCGCACGTTCGGATCGATCTTGCCGAAAATCTGCATGTTGGCCGGGATGTCGAGCCCGACCGGAGGCACGCTATTGTCTTCCACCGTCTGTGCCGGGAGGCCGCAGGTTGCGACGATGATCGCGAGCATCCCTGCGCCTGTAAAACCGACCCTGCGTCCGATCCGGGCCGCATTCTTCATCGAAGTCATCACGTTTTTCAAAATCCCATCCCGCGCCATTGGCACCTGGCTATTCTTCCATAGTAGCTGAACCGGTGCTGAGCGGCCCAGTTGCTGCCGCTCACACGCCGGATGGCGCACAATCCTGCGCAGACGTTTAGCGTCCAAGATTTTTGAACGCCAGTGACAAGACGAAGCTGTTACCCGCCTTGGCGTCGCCGGTGTCCTGATAGGTGCGCCGCCAGGTGAAGCCCAGCCGCAGGCAGTCGTCCTCATATTGGACACCGAGCCGGTGCCGAACCGGATCGAAACCGTCCGCCGTCGAGGTCGGGTCTTCGCTCTTGTCGGTCAGGTCGATCACGGTCGATCCGAACGCCGACCAGAAGCGCGTGATCTGCACCCGAGCGCCGATCCGCGCTTCCTCATGATCCTGAAGATCCTCGAGCGTCGGGTCGATATTGCGGTTGAGCCGCAGATAGCCGAGCAGCACATAAGTGCTCCGCGATCCGATCGTCGCGTCGATCTCGTTGCGGCGCACCGCCAGATTGCTCTTGTCGAGGCGGTAGCGTGCGGTGAGCGAGACGAAATCGCGGAAGCGAAGCTCGGTCCGCCCGACAATATCGGAAAGCCGGTCGCTCAGCCCGGTTCCGTTCGGGAACAGCACTGGCCGCTGGCCGAGCCGGTAGCTCTGGCCGATCGTGGTATCGAGCGAGAATCCGGGCAGGTCGAGTGCCCAGTCGGCACCGTAGGTCACCCGGCTCGAATCGTCATACCGGTCGTAACCGGGGAATCGGTTGAGCGCGAACAGGTTCGAATCCTCGAGATCGACTGCGCGCGCATCCTCATTGGGGATCGAGAGATTCTCGGTCTTGGGCGTGGCGACGATCTGGAAGCGCGGCGTCAGCCTCTGGGTGCCGCCCAGGAACGCACCGATGAACGGCCATTTCACATCGACCGCAAGCGCTCCGATCCCCCGCGCATGCACGCCCGAAGCGCCACGATAATTGACGATCGGTTCGGCCGCGATGTCGCTGGCGTTGTACACATCGCCGCGCGCATAGGCGGTGAAGGTCACTTCCTGGCCCCAGGGGGTCAGCTTGCGCAAATCCCATTTCGCGCTGGCAAAGGCGCGCTGCGTGTCCTCGCCGGCGCTGCGGGTGATCGCCAGGGTATTGAGCTGGAGCTCGATCTTTCCGCCGAGCACAGCCTCGTCGATCCGCCGGCGATAATCGATCTCGGGGAGGGCGATCGGCTGCAGGCCCTGGCGATCATTCACCCGGAGCGTCTGCACAAACCAGCCCGAAATCGAGAAATAGCTGTCCGGGGCGATCCGCTCGAGGGTCGCGGTCGTGCGCAGCCGATCGTCGTTCGAAATATCGTAACGGCGCAGGAAAGTCGGGTCGGTCGTCAGCCGCAACGATCCGCTGAGCGTCCAGTTCGGGCTCAGCTGATAGCGCGCGACGCCATCGATATAGCCGCGAAACGCCTCTTCGGTGCTGGTCGGCACGGGAGTCAGCAAATCGTCGCTGCGCCGGCTGACGGTCGCATAGCCGGCGATGCTGAACGCGCCCTTTTGGCCAAGGGCGCTATATTGCGCCTGAAGCATCGGCAGGGCGTTGCTGAACACGCGCGGCGTAATGGTCAGCTCGCGGTTTGGGGCGAGCGCGAAATAATAGGGCTGGGCGAATTCGAAGCCGTTGACCCGGCTATATTTGAAATCGGAGCTCAGCAGCCCGGTTTGGCTTTCGCCGCCCGCCGGGTGCGAGAAGGCCGGCAAGGGGAGTGGCGGCAGACCGAACAGGCTCAGCCGGGCGCCGGTATAATAGATCCGGTTCTTTTCCGGCCGATAGACCACCCGCACGGCGGTGATCTTCCAGCTTGGCTCCTTGGGGCAATTCTCGGCTGTGGTGACGGCGCAGGGCGTATAGGCCGCATGTTCGAGCGTCACGGTCTCGTCGAGCGCCCGCGTGCCGTGTTCGGCAGCGAGGCGCCCGCCGCGTTCGAGCACGACCAGCATGTTATCGACCATGCCGTCCTTGAGCGAATCGGTCAGCTCGATCGAATCGCCATACGCCACGTCACCGCCCGGATTGACCACGGCGATGCTGCCGGTCGCGACGACCTTGCCGGTCTTGCGGTTCCACACGACCTTGTCGGCGCGCAGCCGGTTGCCCTCGCGGTACATCCGCACATCGCCGGTGGCGGTCACCACATCCTCGTCATTGTCATATTCAAGCGTCGCGGCGCTGAACTGGACCTGCTGGGGGTCGGCCGGCTTCGCCTCCGCTGACGGCGGCGGAAGCGGCGTCGCCGGCTGGGTGAGGTCCTGCGCACGCGCGGCTACGCCGGCACACAAGGCCAGCGGCAGCGCACAGCTGAGAAGGAGATCGGAACGCTTCACGTTGGAAAAAACACCTCCCAAGCGCGCCCCAATGGTCGCGGGTGACGCTGCCCTATCGCATCCGATGCGCCGCGCTGCAATCGCGCCGGTTTTGATGCCCGTTTGAATGGACCTGCTTTGCCAGCACGGTGCTGCTGTCCTAGAGGGATGGCGACTCACGTCCAGAACCATAATCAGAGGATCCCGATGCAGATCAGCTTTTCCACCTCGGCCCCCAATGCCGCGCTTGCGCTTCCTGTCGAGAAGGACGGGCTCGAACGGCTGGCGACGGGTGAAATCGGGGCGGATGCGCTGCAGGTCGTATTGGGCGCCGCACGGGCGAGCCGTTTCGACGGTGAGGCAGCGGCGGTGGTCGAGGCGTTCGTGGCGGAGGGCACTGCCGTGCGCCGGGTGTTGCTGATCGGCACCGGCAGCGGCAGCGAAAGCGATTATGAACGCGCGGGCGGTGCTCTCACCGCGCGCCTGTTGACCTCGGGTGTCGAGAATGTGGCAGTCGATTTCTCGGCGGCATCGCCGACCCCAAAGGCCGTCGCGCGCTTCGCCGCCGGTTCCGCGCAGCGCGGCTGGCGTTATGATATCTATCGCACCCGGCTCCCCGAAAAGGCCAAGCCGACCCTGACAGCGGTCACCCTGCTCAACACGCCCGTGGGCAGCGAGGCCGCCTGGGCTCCGCAAAAGGCGCTGACCGAGGGCCTCGAACTGACGCGCATGCTCGTCACCGAGCCGCCCAACATCATCTATCCCGAAACCTTCGTCGCCAGGGTGCTGGCCGATGTCGCCGGTCTCGGCCTCGAAGTGATGGTGCTCGGCGAGACCGAGATGCGCGAGGCCGGCATGGGCGCTTTGCTCGGCGTCAGCCAGGGCTCGGCCCGCGAAGCGCGCCTGCTCGTGCTCAAATGGAATGGGGCAGGGGCGGGTGATCCCGAGCTCGCGCTGGTCGGCAAGGGCGTGACCTTCGATACCGGTGGCATCTCCTTAAAGCCCGGGCCCGGCATGGAAGACATGAAATGGGATATGGGCGGCGCCGGCGCCGTGGTCGGTACGATGAAGTCGCTCGCCGCGCGCAAGGCGAAGGCCAATGTGGTCGGCGTGTGCGGCCTGGTCGAGAATATGCCCGACGGCAATGCGATCCGCCCCGGCGACGTGCTCACCTCGATGTCCGGCCAGACGATCGAAGTGCTCAACACTGATGCCGAAGGGCGGCTGGTGCTGTGCGACGCAATCACCTGGGTCCAGCGCCATTTTCACCCGAAAACCATCGTCGATCTCGCGACCCTGACCGGCGCGATGATCGTCAGCCTCGGCAGCGAGCATGGCGGCTGCTTCGCCAATGACGATTCGCTTGCTGATCAACTGCTCGCGGCGGGCAAGGCGAGCGGTGACCTGCTGTGGCGCTTCCCGCTCAGCGACGCGTACAACAAGCTGATCGACAGCCCGATCGCCGACATGAAGAATGTCGGCCCGCGCGGTGCGGGCTCGATCACCGCGGCGCAGTTCATCCAGCGCTTCGTCGATACCGGCGTCCGCTGGGCGCATCTCGATATCGCCGGCATGGTCTGGGCCGAAAAGCCGGGACCCACCTTCGACAAGGGCGCGACCGGCTATGGCGTGCGGCTGCTCGACCGCTTCGTGGCAGACAATTTCGAGAGCTGATCGATGCAAAATGTTGGAGAATAATGTCACGCCTCCAACAGAATCGCGCTGATGACGTCCTATCAAGATATTGATTTTACAATATAATATTTAAGGAGTTATGACGTCACCCCCCGAATAGGTGTGACATTATTCTCCAACGCCCGGCCGGGAATGGGTACGATGCAGGTCGACTTCTATCATCTGACGGCCCAACCGCTCGACCGCGTCCTGCCGCGCGTCGCCGAGCGCGTGGTCGAGACCGGCGGTCGGTTGTTGGTGGTCGCAGACAGCGAAGACCAGCGCGCCGCGCTCGACAAGCTGCTCTGGACCTACAATCCCGAAAGCTTCCTCCCCCATGCCGAAGCCGGCGGCGACGACGCGGCCCAACTGATCCTGATCGCCGCAACCCCCGATCCAACCAACAGCGCCGCCAATGTCGCGCTAGCCGACGGCATCTGGCGCGAGGAAGCCCTCGCCTTCGACCGCGCCTTCCACTTCTTCGACGCCGACCGCATCACCGAAGCCCGCGCCGCCTGGAAAGCCCTTGCCGACCGCGACGGCATCGAGCGGCGCTACTGGAAGCAGAACGACGAAGGCCGCTGGGAACAGGCCGCCTAGGGACTAGCCGGGTTGCATCCTGGGCCCCTCCCGACTAGGGGGACCGCGACTTTCCATCATCACCAAGACAGGAGCCGAACGGCCATGGCCGCGACCCGGACGTTTTCGATTATCAAGCCCGATGCAACCCGCCGCAACATCACGGGCGCCGTCACCAAGATACTCGAGGAGGCCGGCCTGCGCGTCGTCGCCTCGAAGCGCATCCAGATGACCAAGGAGCAGGCCGAGGGCTTTTACGAAGTCCATCGCGAGCGCCCCTTCTTCAACGATCTCGTGTCGTTCATGATCTCCGGCCCGGTCGTCGTGCAGGTCCTCGAGGGCGAGAACGCGATGCAGCGCAACCGCGACATCATGGGCGCCACCAACCCCGCCAATGCCGAAGCCGGCACGATCCGCAAGGAGCTCGCCGAGTCGATCGAGGCGAACACCGTCCACGGTTCGGATTCGGACGAGAACGCAGCGATCGAGATCGCCTATTTCTTCAAGTCCGAAGAGATTGTCGGCTGAACTATAATCCTCTCCTTTGGGAGAGGATACGAAGCCTTATGAGCGCAGCGAATTAGGCGCAGTTGGTGAGGGGCTCCGGGAGCTATCGATAGCTCCCGGAGCCCCTCACCAAGTTTCGCTAGTCAGCAAGCTGACAAGCTACACTATCCTCTCCCAAAGGAGAGGAATTCTACCCGTTCGTCTTCGGCTTTTCCTTTGCCCAGATAGCCTCGAGCCGCGCCGGCGAGGCAGTCCGCTCGCGCAGCAATATGCCCTTCAGCCGCAGCGAGCGGCCGCTCACGCCCATGAAGCTGCCCTCGGTGAACCAGACCACGTCATAGATCGCGCTATCACTGCGCTGCTGGTCGGCATCCCAATAGTTGCTGGTGATCAGCACCGGCAATCGGCCCTGGCTCTTGTCCGGCCCCTTCTCGACCATCTTCAGGATCGCATCCGCGAACCAGCTCGCTTCGATATGGGGATCGAGCACGCTCGACTGGGCGGAAATCCCGAGCGACGAGGGGAAGCGCACATCTATGCTCTGCACTTCATGCGCTGAATCCCTGAGCGCCAGCTGCTTGCCATCCTTTTCCGCTTTGGCGGTCAACAGGACGAGAGTCCGCACCTTGGCTTCGCTCGCTTTTTCGACCTGCTTCTCCTGCTGGTCGGCGCGATGGTCGGACCAGCTCATCCACAGGCTCGCGGCCGCGATCAGCAGCCCGGCAATGCCCACGACCTCGGCCAGCGTGACCCAGCGGCGTCGCGTGGCAGCCGCCTCGGCGCGCTCGACTGCCTGTTGCGCGACTGTCTCCACGGTTGGCGGGGGCGGCGGTGGCGCTATCGGCTCGATTGGGGGCTCACTCGGATCGTCGTTCATCGTCCACCTGCCTCAAGCAATCGTCGGGGTGCGACAAGCTCCCAGCTGGTCGCGATCCGATCGCCGATATGATCCCAGTCGGTGTCGCCCTGATCGAGCCGCATCCCGATCCACCCCGCAGGGCCGGTATAGGCCGGCACATAATAATGGTCCGGGTCCATCTCGACGAGCATCGCCTGCTCCTCGCGACCACTGGTCTTGACCTGCACCGCGGTGCGGCCATCGCCATGATGGTTGTGCGAGAAATAGGCGAAGACCTTGCCCTTCTCGATGAAGAAGGTCGGCGCGCCGTGCGAGATCTTCTCGGCGGCCTCGGGCAGCGCCATGCAGATGGCGCGGACCTTTGCGAGGACGGAGTCGGGATCGGGGCTCATCGCAGGACAAAGTCTGCCAGAGCGCGCGGATAAAGGCGATGCTCTTCGGCAAGCACGCGTTCCGCGAGCGTATCAGGCGTGTCCCCGGGCAGCACCGGCACCTCGGCCTGGCCAAGCACCTCGCCGCCATCGAGCTCCTCGGTGACGATATGGACCGAGCAGCCAGCAAGCGCATCGCCTGCCTCGATCGCGCGGGCATGGGTGTCGAGGCCCTTGTATTTCGGGAGCAGGGAAGGGTGGATATTGATGATCCGGCCACGCCACCGCGCGACGAAATCGTCCGACAGCAGCCGCATATAGCCGGCAAGGGCGATGAACTCGGTGCCAGCCGCGCGAAGGGCCGCGTCGATTGCGACTTCGTATTCGGCCTTGGGCATGCCCTTGGGGGACTGAGCGAAGGTGTGGAGGCCCTGCTCGCGTGCCCAGGCCAGGCCGGGTGCTTCAGGTTTGTCTGAGGCGATGATCGCGATCTCATAGGGGCAGTTGGGATCTCGCGCCGCCTCGGCCAGCGCCATCATATTCGAACCACGGCCTGAGATAAGAACACCAACCTTGCGCCTCACTTCCCCCCTCCCACTTGTGGGAGGGGCTGGGGGAGGGCGTGTCCGCAAGGGAAGAGCACGAGTGACGACAGGCCCTCCCCTAACCCCTCCCGCAAGCGGGAGGGGGACTTGGCTGCGTCACGCCTCAAAGGTAGCGCTCCATGGCTCACGCGCACTCCAGGCCTCATCGCTCCCGAACACAGTGCACCCACGCGCCCCAGCCTCGATGCCCCCAATCCGGAACACCGTCTCACCGGCCGCCTCGAGCGCAGCCGTCACTCCGGCAACCTCACCCTCGGCAACCACCGCGACCATCCCGATCCCGCAATTGAACGTCCGCGCCATCTCGCCCGGCTCGATCGCGCCCTGGCCCTGCAGGAACGCCATCAACCGTGACTGCGGCCAGGCATCGGCATCGATCCGCGCATGAACCCCCTCGGGCAACACGCGCGGCACATTCTCCAGCAGTCCGCCGCCAGTGATATGCGCCAGCCCCTTGATCCGCTTCTCGGCCAGCAAGGGCAGCAAACTCTTCACATAAATCCGCGTCGGCGCCATCAGCGCGTCGATCAGCAGCACGTCCTGGTCGAACAAGGCCGGGCGATCGAGCTTCCACCCCTTGTCCGCCGCCAGCCGCCGCACCAGCGAGAATCCGTTCGAGTGCACGCCCGAGGACGCCAGCCCGATCATGACGTCGCCCGGCGCGATCGCGGCGCCGGTCAGCACCCGGTTCCGCTCGACCGCGCCGACGCAAAAGCCGGCAAGATCATAATCGCCATCGGCATACATGCCTGGCATCTCGGCGGTCTCGCCGCCGATCAGCGCACAGCCGGCCTGGAGGCAGCCCTGCGCGATCGAGGCGACAACGCGCTCGGCAACCGGCGGATTGAGCTTCGCGCTCGCATAATAATCGAGAAAGAACAGTGGTTCGGCGCCCTGAACGATCAGGTCGTTCACGCACATCGCGACCAGGTCGATGCCGACTCCGTCATGCCGGTCATGTTCGATCGCAAGCTTCAGCTTGGTACCGACCCCGTCATTGGCCGCCACCAGCAGCGGATCCTTGAACCCCGCTGCCTTCAGGTCGAAGAACCCGCCAAAGCCGCCAAGATCGGCATCGGCGCCGGGCCGGCGCGTCGCTTTCGCCAGCGGAGCGATCGCCCGGACCAGCGCGTTGCCGGCCGCAATCGAAACGCCCGCCTGGGCATAGGTGTAGGGCGCGTTGTCCCGTTCATTGTCGGTCATCGCGACCGCCTAGCCATAACTTGCTTGGATTTCCACGCCTGCTTCGCCAAAAGGGCGGCGACATGCCCATTTCCCGCCCCATAAGCCGAGCTGCCATCCTCATCCCGCTCGCTTTGGCGCTCGCCATCACCGGCGGCGTCGTCCTGGCGCAGGATGACCAGATAACGGATCAGGGCACCGCTTCGGCTGACAGTTCGGGCAGTTACGAAGTCGGCGGCATCCAGGTCGATGTCACCGCCAAGACCGCCGAACAGGCGCGCTATGGCGGCTGGCGGATCGCACAGCGCAAGGGCTGGGCGCTGTTGTCGCAGCGGCTCGGCGGCGCCGGCGGGACCCTGTCCGACAGCGCACTCGATTCGATCGTCTCCGGAATTGTCGTCGAGGACGAGCAGATCGGCCCCAATCGCTACATCGCGCGGCTCGGCGTGCTGTTCAGCCGTGCCAAGTCGAGCGCCCTGCTCGGCGTCGCTGGCGAATCGGAACGCTCGGGTCCGATGCTGACGATCCCGCTCCAATATTCGGGCGGTACCGGCCAGGTGTTCGAACAGTCGACTGACTGGCAAAAGGCATGGAGCCGTTTCCGCACCGGCAACAGCACGGTCGATTATGTCCGCCCGACAGGCACCGGCCCTGACGCACTGCTCCTCAATGCCGGCCAGACCGGCCGCCCGACTCGGGGCTGGTGGCGGACGATCCTCGATCAATATGGCGCCGGTGACGTGCTTGTGCCGGTGGTGCATCTCTACCGCGAATGGCCGGGCGGGCCGATTATCGGCGCGTTCGAGGCGCGGCACGGGCCGGACAATCGCATCCTCACCCGCTTCTCGCTTCGCGTCGGCAACAGCGAGGGGCTCGGGGTGCTGCTGGACGCCGGGGTCAAGCGAATCGATGATGCCTATCAGACAGCCTTGAAGAACGGCGCGCTCAGGGCCGACCCCAGCCTTTCCTGGCGTCCGCCGACCGCAGCCGCGGTCGCGACCGACGCGGGCGATGACACTGCGACCGACGCCGGCGATACAACCGTGGTAACAGGCGGCACCGCGATCAACCTCCAGGTCGATACGCCGGGTGCGGCCTCGGTAATGGCGACCGAATCGGCCCTGCGCGGCATTCCGGGTGTGCGCTCGGCGATCACGACCAGCCTCGCGCTCGGCGGCGTCTCGGTGGTACGGATCTCGTTCGATGGCGATCCGGCGGCACTGCGCTCGCTGCTCGAATCGCGTGGCTGGACGGTGATTGGCAGCGGCACGACGCTGCGCATCCGGCGCGCGGGCGCCCCCTCGCAAGGCGGACCGGCAGCGCCGTCCGCGGACAACGCGACCAGCGGATGAGCCAGATCGCGCTGCCATTCGATTGGCCGCCCGACCCGCGCGACGACGAATTCCTCGTCAGCGATTCGAACGCCCGCGCCGTCCAGCAGCTCGAACGCTGGAGCACCTGGCCGGTGATGGCGGTGGTGCTGACCGGGCCCCGCAAATCGGGCCGCAGCCTGCTCGCGCGCATCTTCGCGGCGAAAAGCGGCGGCGAGATCATCGATGATGCCGAGCGCCAGAACGAAACCGCGATCTTCCACGCCTGGAACCGTGCCCAGGCCGAGCATCACCCCCTGGTTATCGTCGCCGACGCACCGCCGCCGGAATGGGCGGTGAAGCTGCCCGATCTCCGCTCCCGGCTCACCGCCAGCCCGGTCGCGCGAATCGGTCCGCCCGACGAGACGCTGATGCGGGCCCTGTTCGAGCGCCAGTTCCTCCGCCGTGGGCTCGATGCCCGGCCGGACCTGATCCAATGGCTGCAGCTTCGCGTCGAGCGCAGCCATGTCGCGCTCCTTCGTACCGTCGATATCCTCGATCAGGCAGTGCTCGCCAGCCACAAACGCTTGTCGATTCCGCTCGCGCGGGCCACATTGCAGGAAGCTGGCGTGATTGCCGGCCGCGCCCCCGAATTACCGATAGAGGCCCCATGACCCGCCCCGCCCATATCGTGCGCCTCGATGATGATGACGATCCCTTCTTCGCGGGCGAGGGGAGCGATCGCTATTTCAACCGCGAGCTCTCCTGGCTCGCCTTCAACCGCCGCGTGCTGGAAGAGGCGTGCAACAGTGCGCACCCGCTGCTCGAACGCATCCGCTTCCTGTCGATCTCGGGCTCGAACCTCGACGAGTTCTTCATGGTCCGCGTCGCCGGTCTGAAGGGCCAGCAGCTCCAGGATGTCGATCGCCTCTCCGCTGACGGCCTGACGCCCGGGCAGCAGCTCGCCGCGACAATCGCCGAAGCAGACGCCCTGATGGCCAGCCAGCAGGAAGTGTGGCGGGATCTTCGCGGGCAGCTCGCCGAGGCGGGCATCGCGATGCTTCACAGCAATTCGATCGAGGGCGAGGCGGCCGACTGGCTCGAAACGCATTTCCGCGAGCAGATCTTCCCGATCCTCACGCCCCAGGCGCTTGATCCGGCGCATCCCTTCCCGTTCATCCCGAACAAGGGGCTGAGCGTGATCTTCGATCTGGTCCGCAAGTCCGACAAGGAGCGGATTCGCGAGCTCGTCATGTTGCCGGCATCGATGCCGCGCTTCGTCCGGCTGCCGGGCGAGGTCGCGCGCTATGTGACGATCCAGACGATCCTCAAACGTTTCGCGCCACTGTTGTTTCCCGGCTACACCGTCAACGGCGCCGCCAATTTCCGGGTGTTGCGCGACAGCGATATCGAGATCGAGGAAGAAGCCGAGGATCTCGTCCGCTACTTCGCCAACGCGATCAAGCGCCGCCGTCGCGGTCGCGTGATCCGGCTCGAAATCGAAACCGGCATGAGTGAGGAGCTCGAGGCGCAACTCAAGGAAGAGCTGGCCGGTACTGACGCCATCATCACTGAAAGCGCCGGTTTCCTCGGCATCGGCGATCTCGAATCGCTGGTCGACGAGGACCGGCCCGACCTGAAATTCCCGCCCTACAGCCCACGTTTTCCGGAACGCATCCGCGAATTCGGCGGCGATTGCTTCGCGGCGATCCGGGCCAAGGACATTGTCGTCCACCACCCGTACGAGACGTTCGACGTCGTCCTCGCCTTTCTGCGCCAGGCGGCCGAAGACCCCGATGTCGTTGCGATCAAGCAGACGCTCTACCGCGCAGGCAAGCAGCCGGCGGTCATCAACGCGCTCATCGCCGCTGCCGAAGCCGGCAAATCGGTCACGGCCGTGGTCGAGCTGAAGGCCCGGTTCGACGAGGAGCAGAACCTGCTCTGGGCCTCGGCGCTTGAGCGCGCCGGCGTTCAGGTCGTCTATGGCTTCATGGAGTGGAAGACCCACGCCAAGGTCTCGATGGTGGTGCGCCGCGAATCGGGGCAGTTCCGCACCTACTGCCATTTCGGCACCGGCAATTATCACCCGGTGACGGCGAAAATTTATACTGATCTTAGCTTCTTCACAGCCGACCCTCGCATCGGGCGTGACGCAGCGCAGATGTTCAACTACGTGACCGGCTATGTCGAGCCGGTCGACATGACGCTGGTCAGCCTCTCGCCGCGCGACATGCGCCCGCGCCTTATGGGGCTGATCGATGCCGAGATCGCCTTTGCCAAGGCCGGCAAACCAGGCGCGATCTGGGCGAAGATGAATTCGGTGGTCGATCCGGCCGTAATCGAAAAGCTCTACGAGGCGAGCGAGGCGGGGGTGAAGATCGATCTCGTCATTCGCGGCATCTGCTGCCTGAAGCCGGGTGTTGTCGGCATGTCGGCCAATATCCGGGTGAAATCGGTGATCGGCCGCTTCCTCGAGCACAGCCGGATCTGGGCGTTCGGCAACGGCAAAGCGCTCCCCAATGACGGCGCTCAAATCTTCATTTCCTCGGCTGACTGGATGCCGCGCAATTTCGATCGCCGCGTCGAATATATGCTGCCGATCGAGAATCCGACGGTGCATGACCAGATTCTCGATCAGGTCATGGTCGCGAACCTGATCGATAATGAGCAGAGCTGGGAATTGCAGTCCGACGGCAGCTATGTCCGGGCGAAGCCGGGCGACACGCCGTTCAACCTGCATCGCTATTTCATGACCAACCCGTCGCTTTCCGGGCGTGGCGCAGCACTGTCGGCGCGCGATTCGGTGCCGAAACTGTCGCTCAGGCGGGGGCGCTAAGCGGCGTGGCCACGCTCCTGTTCCGCAAGCCGAAACCCGATCCGGTCGCCGAGCCGCGCACGGCTATCATCGATATCGGTTCGAACTCGATCCGCCTCGTCGTCTATCAGGGCCCGGAGCGACTGCCCGCAGTCCTGTTCAATGAAAAGGTGATGGCGGGGCTTGGTCGCGGGCTCGCCGAGACCGGCATGATCAGCGAGAGCGCGCTCGAACTTGCCGGCGAGGCGCTGGCCCGTTTCGCCGCGGTCGCGAATGAGATGGAGGTGACCCGGCTGCGCACCGTCGCCACCGCCGCGGTGCGTGAAGCGACCAATGGCCACCAGTTGCTCGAAACCGTGCGGTCGCTCGGGCTGCAGGTCGAACTGCTGTCGGGCGAGCAGGAGGCAACCGCGGCAGGGCTCGGGGTGCTTTCGGCGATCCCCGATGCGGACGGCATTGTCGGCGATCTCGGTGGCGGTAGCCTTGAGTTGGTGCGCGTTTCCGGCGGCAAGGTCCGCGAGCGCGTATCCTTCCCGCTCGGCGTGCTGCGCATCGGGGCGATCCGCGCCAAGGGGCAGGGCGCGCTGGAACGCCTGGTGTTCAAGGCGCTCAAGGAAGCAGGATGGTCGGAAAAGGGGCGCGGGCTGCCGCTCTATCTGGTTGGTGGCTCCTGGCGCGGGCTTGCGCGGCTCGACATGCACCTCAACAATTATCCCTTGCCCGTCATCCACCAATATTCGATGGCGCCGGCCGCGATCGCTCGGATGGGCCGGACGATCAGCCATGTCCCGAAAAGCTGGCTGCGCGCCATCCCCGGCCTGTCATCGGGCCGCGCCTCGACACTCGGCGACGCCGCCGCGCTACTCGCCGTTCTGCTCAAGCATCTCGGCACCGAAACGACGATCGTCTCCGCCTTCGGCCTGCGCGAAGGCCTGTTGTTCGAGGATCTCGACGAAGAGCTGCGCGCGGAAGACCCGCTCATCGTCTCCGCTCGCGACGAGGGCCAGCGCCATGGCCGCTTCGCCGAGCATGGCGATCTGCTCGACCGGTGGATCGCGCCGCTCTTTACCGGGGATGCGCCCGCCCAGGCGCGGCTCCGGCTTATGGCGTGTCTGCTGGCCGATGTCGGCTGGCGCGCAAACCCGGAGTTCCGCGCCGAACGCGGCGTCGAGATCGCGCTTCACGGCAATTGGGTGGCGATCGACGCGCGGGGCCGCGCGGTGGTTGCCCAGGCGCTGTTCACCAGCCTTGGCGGGGGAACGACGATCCCCACGCCGCTCGAAACGCTGGCGTCGCTCGCGGAGTTGAAGCGCGCAACAAGCTGGGGGCTGGCGATGCGCCTCGGCCAGCGCCTTAGCGGCGGCCTTGCGGGGCCGCTGCAGCGCTCGCATCTGACTGACGACGGTGAGGTGGTGACCCTCCACGTCTCGCCTGATGATCTCGCACTGTACGGCGATGCGGTGGAGCGACGTCATGCCGCGCTGGCGTTGGCCCTGGGGCGCGAACCGATCGTGACTGCCTGATCTTTCTCGAGGCACGTAATCCGCCGTTCAGCTTCCGGCGGCAAGGATCGTGGCGGGGCCGTAACGTCCCAGCCGGGAGAAATTTCTTGATCGATCGCCGCAGGTTACTCGTCGCCGGAACGTGTCTGGGCGTGATCCCCGTCAGCGCCTGGGCAAAAACCCCGTTGGGCAGCGACAATCCGGTGGTCGACGCCTTTGTGAAGGCGCAGGGCTTCCAGGGCGTGATCATGCTCGGCAAGGCCGGCAAGCCGAGCTACGCCCGGGCCTTCGGGATGGCCGATATCGAGGCGGACAAGCCGGCGACGGTCGAAACCCGCTACGCGATCGCCTCGATCTCGAAATGGCTGACGACGATAACGGTCCTCAAGCTCGTCGAACAAGGCAGACTGGCGCTGGATGCCCCGATCTCGACCTGGCTTCCTGCGTATCGGAAGGACACCGGCGCCCGTGTCATGCTCCGGCACCTGCTTTCCAACATGAGCGGCATTCCCAATCAATTCATCACCGCCATCAAGGCCGATCCGACGATCATGGCCCGCGAAATCCCCACCGCAGAAGGCGTCAGGCTCTATGCGTCGGGCGATCTCGTCTTCGAACCCGGCAGCAAATTCGATTATGCGATGACCAACTGGTTCATCGTCATCGCAATTGTCGAGGCGGTGACCGGACGACCTTTTCAGGAAGCAGTGCACGCGATTACGCTCGATCCGCTCGGCCTGGTCAACACCGATGCGGCAAGCGTGATCCTCGACCTGCCTGACACCGCCAGATCCTATCGCGGAACGCCGCTGGCGCGCGTCGCAGCGGTCAAGCGGCCGGCGATCATGGCGGCGGGCGGCGGCTATTACAGCAAGGCGGCCGATCTGATGCGCGCGGCGCATCTCATTTTCGACACCGGCTTCCTGAGCGCCGAATCGCGCCGCCAACTTGAGATGATTCGATCACCGGCGGACGATTATGCGCTGGGCGGTCGCATCCGCACGCTCCGCATTGGCGGCCAGACCCGACTCGCGGGATGGGAAACCGGCAATACCGACGGCTATCGCTCGGTGCTCGGCCACCGCCTCGATGATCGCTCGACCGTGGTGATCCTCAACAACACTGGCATGTCGCAAAAGACGCTCGATCTGTTTGCCGACAGCCTGTTCGGTGCCGAGCCGAGAGTCGGCTGATCAGGCGGCGTCTTCGGTCCGCGTCATCTTGAGCTTGCCGTTGACCACCGCGAAGGCCAGCCGTCCCTCGACCAGATCGAGCGCGTCGCGGCCGAATTGCTCGAAGCGCCAGCCTTCAAGGATCGACAAACCTTCGCGCTGCCCGGCCGCCAGCCCTTCGAGATCCTCGCTCCGCGCCAGCAGGCGCGAAGCGACATCGATTTCCTTGGAGCGGATCTTGAGCAGCAGCTTGAGCAGGTCCGCGACCAGGGCGCCGTCCTTGCCCAGGCCCGGCTTGCGATCGTCGCGCGCAGGCATCTCGTCCGCGCTCATCGGCACGGCGGCTTCGAGCGCAGCCATCAGCCGCGCGCCGATGTCATTGCCCGCCCAGGTCGCCGACAGGCCACGCACCTTGGCTAGATCGGCCTGTTTGCGCGGCGAATGGCCGGCGAGATCGGCAAGCGTCTCGTCCTTGACGATCCGGCCGCGCGGCAGATCCTTGTTCTGCGCCTCGATCTCACGCCACCGCGCCAGCGCCTTCAACCGGCCGAGCACTTCGGGCTTGCGGCCGGCAATGCGGACGCGCTTCCACGCTTCCTCAGGGTCATTGGCATAGTTTTTCGGGTCGCCGAGTCGTTCCATTTCCTGATCGAGCCAGGCGCCGCGACCGGTCTTGCGGAGGCGTTCGAGCATCTTGGGGAAGATTTTCGCGAGATGGGTGACGTCGCCGATCGCATATTCGATCTGGCGCGCGTCGAGCGGTCGCCGACTCCAGTCGGTAAAGCGCGCGCCCTTGTCGACCTGGATGCCGAGATAGGCATCGACCAGATTGGAATAACCGATCTGCTCGCCCTGGCCGAGCGCCATCGCCGCGACCTGGGTGTCGAACAGCGGGTAGGGGGTCTTGCCGGTCAGGTTATAGACGATCTCGAGATCCTGGCCGCCGGCGTGGAAGACCTTCAGCACATCCTCATTCTTGACCATCAGATCGAGCAGCGGGGTCATGTCGAGGCCCGATGCCATCGGATCGATCGCCGCCGCCTCGTTCACATCGGCGATCTGGATAAGGCACAGCTCAGGCCAGAAAGTGTTCTCGCGCATGAACTCGGTATCGACGCAGACGAAATCGGCTGAGCTCAATCGGGTGCAGAGATTGGCGAGGGTGGCGCTGTCGGAGATAAGAGGATGGATATGCATCTTGACCCCATAGCGACGGGAGTGCGCCTTGACAAAGGCGCGTATGACGGGGAAGCGCGGCGCTTCGCATAACAGCCGACCATTTGAACAAAGAGACGATCATGCACGCCTATCGCACCCATAACTGCGTCGAGCTTCGCCCCGAGCATGTCGGGCAGGAAGTCCGCGTTTCGGGCTGGGTCCACAAGAAGCGCGATCACGGCGATCTCGTCTTCGTCGATCTGCGCGATCATTATGGCATCACCCAGATCGTCACTGATGTCAGCGGCCCCGCGTTCAACGTGATCGAGAGCCTGAAGAACGAGTCGGTCGTGACGATCACCGGCATGGTGACCGCGCGCGACGGCGAGGCGGTCAACCCCAACCTCGCCACTGGCGGGATTGAGATCCGCGCGACGTCGGCCATCGTCCAGAGCTACGCACAGGAGCTGCCGATGCCGGTGGCGGGCGATGCCGAATATCCCGAGGATATCCGCCTGCGTTACCGCTTCCTCGATCTCAGGCGCGAGCGGTTGCACGCCAACATCATGCTGCGGTCGCAGGTCATCACCTCGCTGCGCCAGCGGATGAACGGCCAGGGCTTCACTGAGTTTCAGACCCCGATCCTGACCGCGTCGAGCCCCGAGGGCGCCCGCGATTATCTCGTGCCGAGCCGCGTGCATCCGGGCAAATTCTACGCGCTTCCTCAGGCGCCGCAGATGTTCAAGCAGCTGCTGATGGTCGCCGGCTTCGATCGCTATTTCCAGATCGCGCCCTGTTTCCGCGACGAGGATGCCCGCGCCGATCGTTCGCCCGGTGAGTTCTACCAGCTCGATTTCGAGATGAGCTTCGTGACGCAAGATGATGTTTTTGCAGCGATCGAGCCCGTTCTCCACGGCGTGTTCGAGGAATTCGCCGACTGGCAGGGCAAGGGCCGCACCGTCTCGGCGCTGCCGTTCAAGCGCATCCCGTACCGCGAATCGATGCTGAAATATGGCAGCGACAAGCCCGATCTGCGCAACCCGATCCTGATTTCCGATGTGTCCGATCACTTCAAGGGCTCGGGCTTTGGCCGTTTCGCCTCGATCGTCGAGAGTGGCGATGTCGTCCGCGCGATCCCGGCACCGGGTACGGCCGAGAAGAGCCGCAAATTCTTCGATGACATGAACAGCTGGGCGCAGAGCGAAGGCTTTGCCGGTCTCGGCTATGCGACGCGCAAGGGTGGCGTGTTCGGCGGGCCGATCGCCAACAATCACGGCGAGGAAGGCATGGCGAAGATCGCGGAAGCGCTCGGCCTCGGCCCCGATGACGGCGTCTTCTTCGCGGCAGGCAAGGAAGCGCAGGCCGCCAAGCTCGCCGGCCTCGCCCGCACCCGCGTCGCCGAGCAGCTCGAGCTGATCGACCAGAAGCGCTTCGAATTCTGCTGGATCGTCGATTTCCCGATGTTCGAATATGACGAGGACGCCAAGAAGGTCGATTTCAGCCACAACCCCTTCTCGATGCCGCAGGGCGAGATGGAAGCGTTGGAGACCAAGGATCCGCTCGATATCCTGGCCTATCAGTATGACATCGTCTGCAACGGCGTTGAGCTCTCATCGGGCGCGATCCGGAACCACCGGCCGGAGATCATGTACAAGGCGTTCGAGATCGCAGGCTACACGCAAGCTGATGTCGACACCAATTTTGCGGGCATGATCAATGCCTTCAAATGTGGCGCCCCGCCACATGGCGGCTCGGCGCCGGGCGTCGACCGCATCGTCATGCTGCTCGCCGACCAGCCGAACATCCGCGAGGTGATCGTCTTCCCGATGAACCAGAAGGCGGAAGACCTGATGATGGGCGCGCCAAACTTCGCGACACCCAAGCAGCTGCGCGAGCTCAACATCCGCACGGTGGAGGCGGCGATGGCCAAGCCGACGGTCGAGGCGGTGCGGCCTGAGTAATTGCCATCCGTCACCCCGGACTTGTTCCGGGGTCCACGGTGCCGCACACTCGGAACGCAGTGCTTGCGGTGCAGTGGATGCCGGAACAAGTCCGGCATGACGGAATTGGATGACGAATGACCATCAACCTCTCCGACTACGAAGCCGGTAAGAAATACGACGGCGATTACGAGAAGGATCTCGCGAGGCTCCAGGAGCGACTCGCCCATATCCAGGTCGCCCATATCGTCCACAAACGCCGGGCTTTGATCCTGTTCGAGGGCTGGGATGCGGCGGGGAAGGGGGGCATCATCCAGCGCCTCACCTCGGAATGGGATCCGCGCAATTTTCAGGTCTGGCCGATCAAGGCGCCGACGCCGATCGAGCTCGGCCATCATTTTCTGTGGCGCTTCTGGAAGAAGCTGCCCGCCAACGGCAATATCGCCGTGTTAGATCGCAGCTGGTATGGCCGCGTTCTTGTTGAGCGGGTTGAAGGTTTCGCCAAGGAGGCGGAATGGCGCCGCGGCTATGACGAGATCAACGAGTTCGAGGCCCAGCAGGGCGATTCGGGCACGATGATCGTCAAGATGTTCATCCACACGACGCAGGAAGAACAGGACGAGCGGCTCAAGGGGCGGCTCGAACATCCGTGGAAGCGCTGGAAGACCGGTGCGGAGGATTATCGCAACCGGGAGAAGCGCGCCGACTATCTCGATGCGATGGCGGAGATGTTCCGCCGCACGGACACGCGCTGGGCGCCGTGGCACGCAATCGATGGTAACAACAAGAAGGCGGCGCGGATCGCAGCACTCACCGTCATCGCCGAGCGGCTGGAATCAAGCGTACCGATGGACGCGCCCCCGCTCGATCCGGCGCTGGAGAAGATGGCGCGCAAGGCCCTTGGCCTCGATTAGGGGTCAGGCCGGGGCGAACGCGCCGTTCTCGTCCATCACGTGCAGCACGCCGTCAGCGATCGCGAAATAGGCGCCGCGGAGCCTCAGCGTCCCGGCCGCTTCGCGCTCGGGAATGCAGGGGAAGGTCCGCAAATTGGCGAGGCTGACCCGCACCGTCTCCAGCTCGAGTTCGCGTACTGCCCGGGCGCAAGTGCCATATTCGGCCACGATCCGCTCGCGCGCTTCGTCGAGCATGTCGACCCAGTGATCGATGAACCCGCCAGCCCCTGGCGCGCAGCCCGCGAAACGCCGTGACATCGCCGCCTCGACACCGCCGCAGGAGCCATGCCCCATCACCACGATTTCGGGCACTTCGATCTGGGTAACCGCGAATTCGAGCGCAGCGGACACACCGTGCCGGCCGCCGCCCAGCTCGAACGGCGGCACGAGGTTCGCGATATTGCGCACCACGAAGATCTCGCCTGGCGAGGTATCGAAGATCTGGGCGGGATCGACCCGGCTGTCCGAGCAGGCGATTACCATCACGCTTGGATTCTGGCCTTCGCGCAGCTCCGCCCATCGGCCACGTTGGCGGGTCCAGTCGGATTCACGAAAGCGCTGATAGCCGCTGAGCAAGTCTGAAAAGCCGGTCATGGCGCTCCCTTTGCCGACGCGAGCGGGGGGTGGCAAGGCCGCCCCGCAGTCGCTATCTGGCCATCATGAACGAGATAACGCCGCTCACCCGTCCTGAACGCCAGCGCAAGCCCGATTGGATCAGGGTCAAGGCCCCGACCAGTGTCGGTTTCGCAGAGACCAAGGCGATGATGCGCCGCCTCAACCTCAACACGGTGTGTGAGGAAGCGGCCTGCCCGAACATTGGCGAGTGCTGGACCAAGAAGCACGCGACGGTGATGATCCTGGGCGACACCTGCACCCGCGCCTGCGCCTTTTGCAATGTGAAGACGGGCATGCCGCGCGCGGTCGATGCGCTCGAGCCGCAGCACACCGCCGATGCGGCGGCCGAGCTCGGGCTTGAGCATATCGTTATCACGTCAGTCGATCGCGATGACCTGCCCGATGGCGGCGCAAGCCAGTTCGTGAAGGTGATTCAGGCACTTCGTCGCACCACGCCGAAGACGACGATCGAGATTCTGACGCCTGATTTCAGGAACAAGGCGCAGGCTGCGGTCGAGTCGATCGTCGAGGCGCGGCCTGACGTCTACAACCACAATCTCGAAACCGTGCCCCGGCTCTATCCGACGATCCGCCCAGGCGCGCGCTATTATGCGTCGCTGCGCCTGCTCGAATCGGTGAAGCGCCACGATCCGTCGATCTTCACCAAGTCCGGCGTGATGGTCGGGCTCGGCGAGGAGCGGCTCGAAGTGCATCAGGTAATGGATGATATGCGTTCGGCCGACATCGATTTCCTGACCATGGGCCAATATCTCCAGCCCACCCCGCGCCACGCCAAGGTGCTGGATTTCGTGACGCCGCAGGCGTTCGACGCCTATGCGGCGATCGCGCGCGCCAAGGGCTTCCTCCTCGTTGCCGCTACGCCGCTCACCCGGTCGAGTTATCACGCCGGCGATGATTTCGAGAAAATGCGTGCCGCGCGCGAGGCCCAGCTTTCGAGGGGGCTTTCGAGGGGCTGATGCCGCGCCACTCCGAAACCCGCAGGCTGCCCTATAGCCGCGAACAGATGTTCGATCTCGTCGCCGATGTGGCGCGCTATACCGAGTTTCTGCCCTGGGTCAGCCAGATCCGGGTTCGCTCGAACAGCGAGACCGAAATGGTCGCTGACATGATCGTCGGCTTCAAGGGGCTGCGCGAGACCTTCACCTCGAAGGTCGAGAAGGTGCGGCCCGAGCATATCCATGTCGATTATCTCGATGGCCCGCTCAAATATCTGCGCAACGACTGGGTTTTCCGGCCCGACGGGGCTGGCTGCGCGGTCGATTTCAGCGTCGATTTCGCTTTCAAAAACCGGGTGTTCGAGATGCTTGCCGGCCAGGTGTTCGGCGCGGCGCTGCGCAAGATGATCGGCGCGTTCGAGGATCGCGCCGCCGTGCTTTACGGGGTTGCGGGCTCATTCCCGGCGGGCGGCAACAGTAATTCGAGCGCACACAGGGCCGCCTGAAGGCGGATGCCGCCGCGGCCGAGATCGCCGAAATCCTTGCGGTCAGCCACGACATTGCCCGGATCGCCGCCCTTTTCGGCACGCGCGAACACAACCGTTCCGACCGGTTTCTTCTCGGTTCCACCACCGGGCCCGGCAACCCCGGTGATCGCCACCGCGACATCAGCGCCGCTCAGTTCGAGCGCGCCCTGGGCCATGGCCCAGGCTGTCGCGATCGACACGGCGCCGAAGGTTTCGAGCACGTCCGAGCTGACCTTCAGCATGTCGAGCTTGGCGTCGTTCGAATAGGTCACAAAGCCCGATTCGAAAATCTCGGACGATCCGGCGATTTCGGTCAGGGCGGCGGCGACAAGACCGCCCGTGCAGCTTTCCGCCACGCTGATGCGCCGGCCGATCGCGAGATTCTCCTCAACCACCCGCCGTGCGGCGGTGACGAGTTCGGGTGGGAGAATCGTGTCCATGGATCAGGACCCCGCCACCGGGCAAATCGGCAGATCCCGCTTCTTGCCCTTGGCGACATTCTCCTTGTCCACCATCTCGACGACCGTCACGATCGCCTCGGCAAAATTGGTGGGCGGGAGCGGGGCCAGCGCGGTCACCATATGGTCGATCGTCGCGCAGTCCTTCGGCTTTATCACCTTGGCGAGTTCAGGCGCGATCATCGCAATCACCATTGGCCGTATCTGATCGGAGTCGAGCATCGCTGAAATCAGCTTGCTCGTATCAGAGCCTTTGCCGCCTTTGTCGGAGGATGCGGCAAGCTTGCCGATGCCGGTCTTTGCCTGGGGCCAGGCGTGATCGGCTTCCGCCTGAAATGCCTGGATATACGGTCCTGTAGTCTGACGAATCAGCGCGGTTGAAGGAAGCGTCTGCGAACAGGCCGTGCCAGCCGCCTTGATTGCCTCGGGCGCGAGCACCAGCACCATACTAACCGCCTCGCTATGGGTCAGGCACGGCTGGGCGACCTCGGCCGCCTGTGCGCTGGTGGCGCCGAGCGCTACCCAGAGGGCGGCTGCGGCGGAAGCAGGGATTCGTTTCGTCATCATTGTTCCCCCTGGATTCGAATGGTCGCGATTGCCTGGGCGGCGATGCCTTCGCCGCGGCCGGCAAAGCCCAGCCGCTCGGTCGTCGTTGCCTTGACGCTAATCTGCCCGGGCGCGAGCCGCAACAGCGCTGCGATCCGGTCGCGCATTGCCGCGCGGTGCGGGCCGATCTTGGGCGCCTCGCAGATCAGGGTCAGGTCGATGAAATCGATGATCCCGCCGCGCGTAGTGACCAGCGACGCGGCATGTTCGAGGAATTGCGCCGAATCGGCCCCGCGCCACTGCGGATCGGTCGGGGGGAAATGCGTGCCGATATCTCCTTCGGCGATCGTGCCAAGCAGGGCGTCAGTGATCGCATGGAGTGCGACATCGGCGTCGCTATGACCCGACAGCCCCTTGTCGTGCGGGATCAGCACACCGCCGAGCCATAATTGCTCTCCCTCGACCAGCCGGTGCACGTCGAAACCGGTCGCGCTACGCACCCGCATACCGCCGGCATGGCGCGCCTCCGCAGCGGCGAAATCGGCCGGGTAGGTGATCTTCTCGAGCATCATGTCCCCTTCGACCAGCGCGACGCTGCCGCCTGCCTTGCGTACCATCTGGGCATCGTCGGTCGGCTCTTCGCCCGCCCAGCCGCGATGGGCTGCAAGCACGGCATTGAAACGGAATGCCTGCGGCGTCTGGATACGGTGTAATCCGTCGCGCGGTACGACCTCGCCAAGCGCAGTGTCGCCCAATGCACTATCATTGCGCGCCAGCGTATCGGCAACGGGCAGGGCAGGGACGGCACCTTCGTTCGTGTCGAGCGCGGCAAGCAGCCGGTCGATAACAGCAGCGTTCAAAAAAGGGCGTGCGGCATCATGGATCAGCACGCGCTCGGGATTCCCTCTCGCCAGGGCCTCAAGCCCGGCCAGCACCGACAGGCGCCGGGTCGTGCCGCCGGTGACGTGCTCGACATCGCCCAGAGCCTCTCCCAGTGCCGCCTCCTGGCCTTGGCCGATCGCGACGACGACCCGGTCGATGCCTGGGTGCCCGGCCAGCGCCGCGAAACTGTGTGCGATCATCGGTTTGCCGGCGAGAGTCGCGAATTGCTTGGGCAGAGTCCCGCCGCTCCGCACGCCTTGTCCGGCGGCGACGATCAGCGCTGCGGTGCCGGTTCGCGTCATCGCGCCCGCCTAGCGGAACGTCGAAGCGACCGCCAGCCTTGCCGGAGAGGCCGACCTCCCCTATAGGCTGCCCGTTTTTCAGGCACATGATCCAGACACTCGCCCCCATTCAGATCGGACCCGTCCGGATCGAGCGCCCCGTGATTCTCGCGCCGATGACGGGTGTCACCGATATGCCGTTCCGCACGATCGTTCGGCGCTTCGGGTCGGGGCTGAACGTCACCGAGATGGTCGCGAGCCAGGCCGCGATCCGCGAGACGCGTCAATCGCTGCAGAAAGCCGCCTGGGATCCGGTGGAGGAACCGGTCTCGATGCAGCTGGTCGGCTGCACGCCGCATGAGATGGGGGAGGCGGCCAAGCTCAGCGAGGACCGCGGTGCCGCGATCATCGACATCAACATGGGCTGCCCGGTGCGCAAGGTGACGAGCGGCGATGCAGGGTCAGCGCTGATGCGCGATCTCGACACTGCCGGCGCGATCATCAAGGCGATCGTCGCGGCGGTCAGCGTGCCGGTCACGCTCAAGATGCGGATGGGCTGGGATCATTCCAGCCTCAATGCGCCTGAACTCGCCAGGGTCGCCGAGGATCTCGGCGTGAAGATGGTCGCCGTCCATGGCCGCACCCGTAACCAGATGTACCGCGACACAGCCGACTGGGCCTTCATCCGCCGGGTCAAGGACGCGGTCTCGATCCCGGTGATCGCCAATGGCGATATCTGCTCGATTGAGGATGCCGAGACGGCGCTGGAGCAATCGGGCGCCGATGGCGTGATGATCGGCCGCGGCGCCTATGGCAGGCCATGGCTACTTGCCCAGGTGATGGAATGGTTCGCCAGCGGCCGCCGCATCGAGGACCCGACGGTCGAGCAGCAATATGATCTGATCACAGAGCATTATGATGCAATGCTCGCGCATTACGGCAATGAAGTGGGCGTCAACATGGCGCGCAAGCATATCGGCTGGTACACCAAGGGGCTGCACGGCTCGGCCGAGTTCCGCAATCGCGTGAACCAGATTGCCGATCCGAAGATGGTCCAGGCAATGCTCGCCGAGTTCTATGCGCCCTGGCGCAGCCGTGCGGCGGCTTGATCTCATGGCCGAAAAGGCGGGGCCCAGCTTCGCCGCGCTCTTTGCCAGCCTGCCGATAGCGGTGATGGTGATCGATCCGCAGGAGCGGATCGCCTTCGCCAATGCCGAGTGCGAGACCTTGCTCAACCTCTCCGAGCGGGCGATGCGCGGACTGCCGCTCGAAAGCGTGATCCAACCACCCGGTGAGCCGAGCCGGCGCGACAATCAGGGCTTTGCCGCCTTCGATGCCGAGATCGAGATCGTCCGCGGTGGGCGGGTGATGGTCGATTATGTCGAGGCGCGGGTGCCCGATCATCCGGGCTGGCGCTCGATCACGCTGCACACAGGGGCCACCTCGCGCCGGATGGGCCAGTCGGTCGATCGCGCCTCGGCGGCGCGCGCGGCGATCGGCGCGGCGGCGATGCTTGCGCATGAGATCAAGAACCCGCTTTCGGGGATTCGCGGCGCGGCCCAGCTTCTGGCGGCCGACAGCAGCGAGGAACTGACCACGCTCATCACCACCGAGGTCGACCGGATCGCGGCGCTGATCGACCGGATGCAGGACTTCACCGACACAAGGCCGCTGAGCCTGAAGGCGGAGAATATCTATCCGCTGCTCGGCCATGCCCGGCGCGTCGCGCTGGCGGGGTTCGCGCGGCATGTGCTTATCGAGGAGCGCTTCGACCCATCGCTGCCGCCGGTGCTCACGAATCGCGATGCGCTCCTCCAGGTCGTGCTCAACCTGATCAAGAATGCGACCGAGGCGATGCGCGACCGGGCCGATGCGCGGATCACGCTCGCCACCGCCTATCGCCACGGCATGGCGGTGAGCCCCGCGCCGGGCCGGCCGCGCCAGCCATTGCCGATCGAGATCTGCGTGATCGACAATGGCCCGGGCGCGCCCAATGATATCGCCGAGCATCTGTTTGACCCGTTCGTCTCAGGCAAGCCGGAGGGGCAGGGGCTTGGCCTCGCTTTGGTCGACAAGCTGGTGCGCGACATGGGGGGCATCGTGCAATATGCGCGCGAAGGATCACCACCCCAGTCGGTGTTCCGCATACTGTTACCCAGAGGATCCGCATGAAAAAACAGGGCTCGATCCTGGTCGTCGATGATGATTCGGCGATTCGCACCGTCGTCGCCCAGGCATTGCGCCGCGAAGGGCACCGCGTGACGACCGCGGCGAGCCTCGCCGAGCTCGACGTCCAGCTCGCCGCGAGCATGCCCGATGTGCTGATCACTGATGTCGTGCTCCCCGATGGCAACGGCCTCGACCGCGTCGAGAAGCTTGTGCGCGATTATCCCCGTCTGCCGGTGATCGTCTTCTCGGCGCGCAACACGCTGACCACCGCAGTGCGGGCGACTGAAGTCGGCGCCTATGATTATCTGCCCAAGCCCTTCGATCTCGACGTCCTCACCCGCGCCGTGCAGGGCGCGCTCGCCCGCAACAATGGGGTGACCGAGGAGCTGGCTGACGAGGTCGATCCGGCGCTGCCGTTGATTGGCCGCTCGCCGGCGATGCAGGATGTCTATCGGATTATCGCCCGGGTCGTGTCGAATGACCTGACCGTGCTGATCTCGGGCGAATCGGGCACCGGCAAGGAGCTGGTCGCGCGGGCGATCCATGATCTTGGCCCGCGGCGGCGATCGCCCTTCGTCGCGTTGAATATGGCGGCGATCCCGCGCGAGCTGATCGAGGCGGAGCTGTTCGGGCATGAGCGCGGCGCCTTTACCGGCGCCCAGGCGCGCTCGGCCGGGCGCTTCGAGCAGGCGGAAGGGGGGACTTTGTTCCTCGACGAGATCGGCGACATGCCGATGGAGGCGCAGACCCGGCTGCTCCGTGTGCTGCAATCGGGCGAGTTCACCACCGTCGGCGGCGCGCGGACGATCCGCGCCGATGTGCGCATCGTCGCGGCGACCAACCGCGACCTCTCCCAGCTCGTCGCCAATGGTCAGTTCCGCGAGGATCTCTTCTACCGGCTGAATGTGGTGCCGGTTAGCCTGCCGGCGCTGCGGGCACGGCGCCAGGACATCGCCTTGCTCGCGCGGCACTTCCTCGATCGGGCGGCCGAGGGCGGCCTGCCGCGCAAGCAGCTTGATCCGCTCGCGATCACCGCGCTCGAAAATTACGACTGGCCGGGCAATGTCCGCGAGCTCGAGAATATCATGCGCCGCATGGCGGTGCTGAGCCGCGACGAGCGGATCGACGCTGATGAGGTGCGCGCCGTGCTCGGCGCCGCTGCCATCGCGTCCGGCATCTTACCCGGAGATCCGGGAATCGAGGCGGCGGTTCGTGCGCGACTCGAACGGCTCGCGCGCGAGGAACCCGCCGCGCTCGACGACGGCACGCTCTATGATCGCATCATCGGCGAGGTCGAACGGCCGCTGATTGAGGCACTGCTCGCCCGCCACGGCCAGAACCAGCTGCGTGCGGCCCGGGCGTTGGGAATCAACCGCAACACCTTGCGAAAGCGGCTCGATACGCTCGGGATCGACCCCGACGCAGGACGGTCGGGCGGGGCCGATTCGGGATAGCACGACAAATTGTGTGTTTTCCTTGCCACAATGTCGTTGTATTGAAGACACGATGATAGCTGATGCGGCACCTATGCCGAGCCCTCCATTACGGAAAGCGCGCCTCGCGGTAACGCCGTTCGTTGAGCTGTTGGTGCTTGGTTTTGCGGTTGCGATCGCGGTCGGCAGTTATTTCATCATCTCGAGCGGCGGCGCCGAATCCGCCATGCTGAAGCCGTGGACGGTCGCGATCCTGCTCGTGGCCAATCTCGTTCCCGGCATCGCTCTGCTCGTGCTGCTCGGTCGCAGGATCGCAATGCGCCGCGCGGCGCGCTCCCCGATCGGCGGCCGTGGCCAACTCCATGTCCGGCTGGTTGCCCTGTTCTCGCTGATTGCTGCGGTGCCGACGCTCCTTGTGGTGATCTTTGCGTCCCTCCTGTTTCAATCTAACGTAGAGTTCTGGTCTTCCGCTCGCGCCCGCGGAATGCTCGAAAATGCCAGTGCGCTCGTGCGCGAAAACTATCAGGGCGAACTGAACCGCGTCGCTGGCGAGACAAAAGCAATGAGCGTCGATCTGGCTGGCTATTTGAAGGATAGCCCAATCGACAGTCGGAAGTTCAGCCAGGGGCTTTTCTTTCAGACTTATCGTCGGGAATTGTCCGAAGCGATGATTATCCGTCGCGGCGAGACGGATCCGCTAATCGTTTTGAATCCTTACAACCGCCCGCTCCAAAATGTGATCACACCGGAAATGATCGCCGCGATAGACCACGGGGAACCCGTCGTTTTCGTCAAGAGTAAGGACCGGGCGGGCGCGCTCGTGCCTCTATCCTATCAAGATCATACCTATCTTTACTCAGCTCGCGTGTTCGACGAACAGCTGGCCACCCAGCTCAAACGTGGCGATGCCATCCTGGCCGACTACCAGACTCTCCTGACGCGCTCACGCTCGCTCCAGCTCAAATTCAATGCTGCCCTGCTCGGAATCTCGTTGCTGATCGTCGGCATCGCCGTGTGGATCGCGCTCGCCGTGGCCGACCGACTCGTGCGGCCAGTGGGGGAGCTTGTGGCCGCCGCGCGCCGTGTCGCAACCGGCGACCTCACCGCCCGTGTGCCAGAGCCCAAGAGCGACGACGAGGTCGGCACCCTTGCTAACGCGTTCAACCAGATGACGGGGCGTTTGCAGGAGCAGACTGGTGCACTCGAAAGCCGTCGTGCTTTGATTGAGGCGGTGATGTCGGGGGTGAGCGCCGGGGTGATCTCGATTGCTGCCGATGGTCGGATCCGGCTGATCAACCGTTCGGCGGCGATGCTGCTCCACACCGGGGACGAAAATCTGGTCGGGCGCGAGCTCGCCGATATCTCGCCCGAGCTCGGTGCGCTGATTGGCGGCGACACCCGTGAAGCGATCGTCGAGGTTGAGGTTGAGGGCGACCCCAGAACGCTCGCGGTGAAGATCGCGCGTGCCGATGAGGGGCCGATCCTGACCTTTGACGATATCACGGGGCAGCTGCTCGACCAGCGCCGCGCCGCATGGTCCGACGTCGCGCGGCGGATCGCGCATGAGATCAAGAACCCGCTGACCCCGATCCAGCTTGCCGCCGAGCGGCTGCAGCGGCGTTATGCCAAGCAGATCGCGAACGATGATGGCACCTTCACACGGCTGACCGAGACGATCGTGCGTCAGGTCGGCGATCTGCGGCGGATGGTCGATGAATTCTCCTCCTTCGCGCGGATGCCCAAGCCGGTGTTCCGCGAGGAATCGCTGGTCGATATCGCGCGTCAGGCGGTGTTCCTGCACGAGGTGGCGCATCCCGCGATCCGATTTGGCCTCATCCATGAGGATCCGGGCCCCGTTCTCGTGTGCGATCGCCGCCAGATCGGCCAGGCGCTGACCAATATCGTCAAGAACGCCGTCGAGGCGATCGATGCGAAGGGCGAGGAGGCTGAGGGTGCGGTGACGATGACCCTCGCCGAAGACGGCAGCAAGGTGATCGTCAGCGTAGTGGACAATGGCGTCGGCCTGCCGGTGCAGCGTGACCGGCTGGTCGAGCCCTATGTCACGACGCGTGCGCGAGGCACCGGGCTTGGCCTCGCGATCGTCAAGAAGATCGTCGAGGAACATTGTGGCACCATCACCTTCGCCGATGGGGAAGGCGGCGGCACCAGGGTGACGATGGCGTTCGACACCAGCGCGCTGGCTGCGATCGGTTGCAGCGACCACGGCAATGAAGAGGGGGAAGACCAGCGCACCCCCGAACTCACACGGAATCGGACCTGAAGCATGGCACTCGACATCCTCATCGTCGACGACGAGCGCGATATCCGGGAACTGGTGGCCGGCGTGCTCGAGGACGAGGGTTATGAGACGCGTGGCGCGGCCGACAGCGATGCGGCGCTCGAGGCGATCTCCGCGCGGCGGCCGTCGCTGGTGCTGCTGGATGTGTGGCTGCAGGGCTCGCGGCTCGATGGGCTCGAGCTGCTCGACGAGTTGAAGCGCCGCGATCCGTCGATCCCGGTGCTGGTGATCTCCGGGCACGGCAATCTCGATACCGCGGTCGCGGCGATCCGGCGTGGGGCGGCCGATTTCATCGAAAAGCCCTTCGAGGCCGAGCGGCTGCTGCTGATGGTCGCGCGCGCGACCGAGACCGAGCGGTTGCGCCGTGAGGTGGCGTCGCTGCGCGCCTCGGTCGGTACCAATAATGATCTGACCGGCAGCTCGGCCGCGATCAATGGCGTGCGCGCTACCCTCAAGCGTGTCGCCTCGACCGGCAGCCGCGTGCTGGTGATGGGCGCGGCTGGCGTCGGCAAGGAGATTGCGGCGCGGCTGCTCCATGGCTGGAGCCAGCGCGCCGATGCGCCCTTCGTGGTGGTCAACGCGGCGCGGATGACGCCTGAGCGAGTCGAGGAGGAATTGTTCGGGGTTGAGGAGGGGGGGCAATTGCTCCGCTCAGGCCTACTTGAACAGGCGCATGGCGGCACGCTGTTTCTGGACGAGATCGCCGACATGCCGATCGCGACCCAGGCGCGGATCCTGCGCGTGCTGACTGACCAGAGCTTCACCCGGGTCGGCGGCCAGCGTGTGGTCAAGGTCGATGTCCGGGTCGTCTCGGCGACCGCGCGCGACCTGACCCTTGAGATCGCCGAGGGCCGCTTCCGCGAGGATCTCTATTACCGGCTGAACGTGGTGCCCGTGACCATCCCGGGCCTTGCCGAGCGCCGCGAGGATATCCCGGCTTTGGTCGCGCATTTCATGGCGCATTACGCCTCGGAACGCCGCGTGCCGACCCCCGAAGTCGCGCCCGACGCCATGGTCGCGCTGCAAAGCTATGAGTGGCCTGGCAATGTCCGCCAGCTCCGCAATGTCGTGGAGCGGACGATCATCATGGCGCCGGGCGACCGGATCGGGCGGATCGATCTCGATCTGCTGCCGGCCGAAGTGCTTGGCGATCCCGGCGAGATGGGCGGCAGCACCAATGCGATCATGGGATCGCCGCTGCGCGAGGCCCGCGAGACCTTCGAGCGCGAATATCTCCGCATCCAGATCCGTCGCTTCTCGGGCAATATCTCTCGCACCGCGAGCTTCATCGGCATGGAGCGATCGGCATTGCACCGGAAATTAAAATTGCTCGGCATCACCGAAACGCGCGACGAATAGGCGTGGTCGATAAGGCCAGCTTATGGCCTGTGACATAATTCGAGCTCCAATCCGACCCGAATGTTGGAATTTCACGAGGGAAAGGGCGTAAAAACCGGCCCGTGCTGTCGGAGAATTTGTCATGCCTATCGGGCATGCACAGGCGGTCGCGCAGCTGGCGCGGAAATGCGGCGCTCCACCTTAGCCGATCGCGCGCCCGCATTGAATCGCGGTTTTCCGCGACGAACAGTGGACGGCGCGCATGCGTATCCCTAGATTGACGCCGTCGCGCTTTCGCAAAGCGCGTTTCCGACGCCGGGAACCGGTGCACAGCGGGCGAACAGCCCGCCAATAACAAAGGATCGACCGATGGCCGACAAGCAAACCTCCCTCCAGGACCTGTTCCTCAACGCGCTGCGCCGTTCCAAGACGCCGGTGACGATGTTCCTCGTCAAGGGCGTCAAACTCCAGGGGATCGTGACCTGGTTCGACAATTTCTCGGTGCTGCTGCGCCGCGATGGCCAGTCCCAGCTCATCTACAAGCACGCGATCTCGACGATCATGCCCTCGGCAGCGGTCGATGTCGCGGCGATCGTCAACGCGGTCGGTGAGGCGCAGAAGAAGCAGCCGCTGCTGCAGGAAATCTTCCTCAATGCGGTGCGCAAGTCCGACGACAATGTGACGATGTTCCTCGTCAATGGCGTGATGCTCCAGGGCCAGATCGCCGCGTTCGACCTGTTCTGCATGCTGCTCCAGCGCGATGGCATGTCGCAGCTTGTCTACAAGCATGCCGTCTCCACGATTCAGCCAGCGCATCCGCTCAATTTGGCTGATGAAACAGCGAGTTCGGACGAAGTTTGACCACAGGTTTTGAACGTGATCGGGACGAGTTCACCCGCGGGACCCGTGCCGTCATCGTCTATCCCGAGCACGGCGTCTCCTCGCGGGACGCCGAGGCTCGGCTGAACGAAACCGCCGGGCTGGCCGAGGCGATCGGCGTGGTCGTGGCCGAAAAGGTCGCGATCCGCGTCCGCCAGGCCAAGCCGGCCACCCTGATCGGCAGCGGTCAGGTCGAAGCGCTTGCCGCCACCGTGCGGATGGAAGAGGCGGGGCTGGTCGTGTTCGATTCGGCGCTGACGCCAGTTCAGCAGCGCAATCTCGAGACAGCGCTCGAGGCCAAGGTGATCGATCGCACTGGCCTGATCCTCGAAATCTTCGGCGAACGCGCCGCGACCGCCGAGGGGCGGCTGCAGGTCGAACTCGCGCATCTCGATTATCAGGGCGGGCGGCTGGTGCGGAGCTGGACCCATCTCGAACGCCAGCGCGGCGGCTTCGGCTTTCTCGGCGGCCCGGGCGAAACCCAGATCGAGGCCGATCGCCGCCTGATCCGCGACCGCATGGCGCGGCTCCGCAAGGAGCTCGACCAGGTGACGCGCACCCGCGGCCTGCACCGCGACCGGCGCCAGCGCGCGCCCTGGCCGGTAATTGCGCTGGTCGGCTATACCAACGCCGGAAAATCCACACTTTTCAATCGCCTGACGGGCGCTGACGTCATGGCGGAAGACCTGTTGTTCGCGACCCTTGACCCAACCCTGCGGCAGGTCTCGCTGCCGGGCATCGACAAGGCGATCCTGTCCGACACGGTCGGCTTCGTCTCCGAACTGCCGACCCAGCTCGTCGCCGCGTTCAAGGCAACGCTCGAGGAAGTGATCTCGGCCGACCTGCTGATCCATGTCCGCGACATCGCGCACCCCGACAGCGCAGCGCAGCGCGCCGATGTCGAGGCGGTGCTGACCGAGATCGGCGTTGCCGCCACGACGCCACGGATCGAGGCATGGAACAAGCTCGACCTGCTCGAAGGCGATGCGCGCGAGGAGATGATCGTCGAGGCGGGGCGTCGCCAGGACGTGGTCGCGACCTCGGCGGTGACCGGGGAGGGGGTCGAAACCCTGATCGAGACGGTCGCGGCTTTGCTGACCCAGGGGCATCGGCGCTATTCGATCACGCTGGATGCCTCGGACGGCGCCGGCGCTGCATGGCTTCACGCGCATGGCGAGGTGATCGGGCAGGAGGTCGAGGGCGACAGCGCGGTCTATGACGTGCGGATGGCGCCGCGGGATTTTGAGCGGTTTCAGCAGCGGAATGACTAGGCTTTAGCCACACCAAGCGGGGTGGGAATGGATCCGTTATTGCCGATTGCAGATCCGCCGGTTTGCCTCTCTCGCTGGGCTTCAATCCAGCGACGACCAGTTCTCGTCTTCGTCATCGTTACCTTTCTGGTGTCCTATGGCCTTGGAATGCTGGCCCTGTTCATCGTTGGAGCATGGGGGCCGGGGATAAACGAGGTAGCGAAACTTTACCTGGGCAGGTTCTTCGTAGTGGTCGGGCCGACATGTGGCGCAATGGCCGCCGTCGCCGCCACATCCGGTCGCTCCGCGATCCTGCCATTCCTCCACCGACGCTTGTCCCCGCCTGTCACTTGGTGGGTGATGTTCGCGCTGCCCGTGATTGGCATGGCAATTGTCACGGTTGCATATGTTGCGGCCGGAGTGTCGCTTGAAGCTTGCGCCAGGACGGCGGTCCAAGCCTGGCCTCTGCTTCTGGTGCATCTGGCTTTGCAGATCCTGATCGTCGGCCTTGGCGAGGAGTTGGGATGGCGGGGTTGGCTCATTCCTACTCTGACCTCCAGACACGGCCTTGCTCGCGCTACCCTAATAACGGGCACGATCTGGTATTTCTGGCATTTTCCGATCTTGCTGGGCGGGATTGCCAATGCATTTTGGTTTGCACTGACGATCGGCGGCCTTTCGATCCTGTTTTCGCTCTTGTGGCGTTGGTCCGGTGGAAGCGCGCTTGTTCCGGCCTTCGCTCACGGATCGATCAACGCGCCGGTGTTCTTCTTCACCGCGATGTTGCCGGAGGCAGACCATCGTCTTGCGTGGAGCATTCTTTCCGGAATGCTGGCTGTCCTGGGTTTGCTCGCCCTCAGCTGCACCGGGCGAGAGTGGAAGAAGCCTCAGATGGACACCCAGCCTTCCGGCAACTGATTCCCCGGCTGATCGGGCCACCCGACAACATATTCACATCCGGCCCGGCGTGACGCTGCCATAGGCGACCGAGTTTTGCATATATTAGTTGACTAGGAAACTATTATGCACTAGTTTCCTAGTCAACTAAAGGAGCTGTTGTGGTCGCAACGTCCGGGCCGAGCCCGTTGGAGGCGCATCTCGGCTATTGGCTGCGCTTCGCTTCCAACCATGTGTCGCTCGGTCTCAGCCAGAAGCTGGCGGCGCGGGATGTGACGCTTGCCGAGTGGGTGCTGCTCCGCACTATCCATGCCCGCGATGTCGGCGCGCCGAACCGGCTGGCGCGGGATCTTGGGATGACCAAGGGGGCGATCTCGAAGCTGGTCGACCGGCTGGCGGGGAAGGGGTTGGCGAGCAAGGCGGCGATGACGTCGGATCGCCGGCACCAGGATGTGTGGCTCACGCCGGAGGGCCGGGCGCTTGTCCCTGAGCTGGCTGCGCTGGCTGATGCCAATGATGCTGAATATTTCGGGCATTTGAGTGTGGCGGAGCGTGAGACGTTGGAGGCCACGCTTCGTGATATTGTTGAACGGCGCGGGCTTGCCGGGCTTTGGGAAGAGTCAGGTTAATAGAGTCACTGTCCCAAACTCCTCTCCTTTGGGAGTTTTGGCTGGATGCAGGTCAATCATGCCCCCGGCATGATTGAGAAATGCCCGGGGGGCATTTCGACCTGCACCCAGACAAAACTGATAGTGTAGCTTGGCAGCTTGCTGCCTAGCGAAACTTGGTGAGGGGCTCCGGGAGCTATCGATAGCTCCCGGAGCCCCTCACCAACTCCGACTAGATCGCTTCGCTCTCAAGTCTTCGTATCCTCTCCCAAAGGAGAGGAGATTTGAGCGGTCTCACCGAGATTCAGCCTGTTTCGCTATCACCCAAAGCGCTTCCTTGCCGTCGAGGTCCAGCCCCGCAAACGCATCGCCGGCCTCAGCCTCCATCGCCTTGAATCGCCGCTCGAATTTGGCATTTGCCGCGCGTAACGCCGCCTCGGCATCGACGCCGAGGTGTCGCGCCCAGTTGACCACCGCGAACAGGAGGTCGCCGATCTCTTCCTCGCGTTCGGCGGGGGAGGCGGCGTCGATTTCGGCGATTTCCTCGATCACTTTCGCGCGGGGCCCTTCGGCGTCGGGCCAGTCGAACCCGGTGCGGGCCGCGCGCTTCTGGAGTTTTTCGGCGCGCAGCAGGGCGGGCAGGCCGATCGCGACGCCGTCGAGGGCGCCGCTGTCGCCCTTTGCCTCGCGCTCGTCAGCCTTTAGCCGCTCCCAATGCTGGGCGTGGCCGCCTGGGCTGTCGCCGAAGACGTGCGGGTGGCGGCGCTCCATCTTGTCGCTGATTGCCGCCACGACGTCAGGCAGCGCGAACAGGCCGGCTTCCTCGGCCATGCGGCTGTGGAATATGACCTGGAGGAGCAGATCGCCGAGTTCGTCCTTGAGATCGGCCATGTCGTTGCGGGCGATCGCGTCGGCGACCTCATAGGCTTCCTCGATCGTGTACGGGGCGATTGTGGAGAAATCCTGGGCAACGTCCCAGTCGCAGCCGGTGTTCGGGTCGCGCAGGCGCGCCATGATGGTGGTGAGGCGGTCGATCATATCCCGGTGCTGGTCCAGTTGAAAAACAGAGGGAAACGAGCGGCGCGGTTCATTACCAGCGTCCCCCAACTGGGCCCCGGCCTTCGCCGGGGAAGAAAAGGGGGTTGGTTCGAAGGGGGAGTCCCTCGCCAGCTATATCAGTCAGTTTGATAATACACATTATGTTAAATTCAGATATGGACTTCCGGGTTGGTTCTGAGCCTGATCGAGGCCCCCTATCCACCGAAAAACCCTCTCAGCCCGGCGCCGGCGCCAAAAGCCTGCTGCCAGAGCACCACCAGCACGAACAGCAGGCCGAAGATCGCCACCCAGGCCAGCGCCATCTTGAAGCTGTCCTTCATCGGGATCCGCCGTGCCGCCAGTGCCGATATCGGCAGGATCAGCCACAGGCCGTAATAGAGAAAGTCAGCGTAGCGATCGTTCATGGCGTCACCTCGAGCCCGTCATAACCGGGTTCGACACCGGCCGGAAGCACGCCGACCAGCGTCGCATAGTCCATCGACTGGTCCATATGAATCAACGCGGCGCGGCGCGGCCGCAATTGCTCGATCCAGCCGAGTACCGTCGGCACATCGGGATGCGTCGGATGCGGACGATAGCGCAGCGCATCGACCACCCAGACGTCCAGTTCCTGATACAGGCTTATCATATCATCAGTTAAGATATTGAAATCAGTCGCATATCCGATCGCTTTTCCGCCATGTTCGAAGCGTAGCCCGGCGGATTCGATATTGCCGTGCGGCTGACCGACCGAGCGGATCATGACGTCACCGATCAGGATCTCAGCCGGCAGATCCTCGATTACCACCGTCGGCGGATAGCCGTCGCGGCCGTGGAAGACATAAGAGAAGCGCTCCTCGAGCACCGCGCGCGTCGCTGGTCGCGCCAGCCCACGCACCGGGCCGCGGAGCGTGTGGTAGATCTGGCGCAGATCGTCGATACCGTGGGTGTGGTCGGCATGGTCGTGCGTCCAGATCACCGCATCGACCGTGCCGACGTCAGCCGCCAGCAGCTGCTCGCGCATATCCGGGCCGGTATCGATCAGGATGCGTGTCGTCGCAGTCTCCACCAGCGCTGAGACGCGGGTGCGGCGGTTGCGTGGCTCGGTCGGGTCGCAATCGCCCCAGTTATTGCCGATCCGCGGCACGCCCGACGAGGTGCCCGAGCCGAGGATGCGGATCTTCACGCGGCGCTTCTCACGCTGACGTCTTGGCGAAAAGGCTGCGGAAATTGGCTGACGTCACCTCGGCCAGCGTGGCGATATCCTCGCCGCGCAGTTTCGCCAGGAACTCAGCCGTATCAGCGACATAGGCCGGCTCGCCGGTCCTGCCCCGGTGCGGCACTGGCGCGAGAAAGGGTGCGTCCGTCTCGATCAGCAGCCGGTCGAGCGGTAGCCGGGCGGCGGTCTCCTGCAGATCCTTCGCGTTCTTGAAGGTCACGATGCCCGAGATCGAGATGTAGAAACCGAGCTCAAGTGCGATATCGGCAAAGGCGCCGCTCGCCGTGAAACAGTGGATGACGCCGGGATAGGCCCCCTTCCCCATCTCCTCGCGCAGGATGTCCGCCGTGTCTTCCTCGGCATCGCGGGTGTGGACCACGATCGGCAGCCCGGTCTCACGCGACGCGGCGATATGCGCGCGGAAGCTCGCACGCTGCCGGTCCCGGTCGCTGTGATCATAATAATAATCGAGCCCGCTTTCGCCGATGCCCACGACCCGGGGATGCTGTGCGCGCTCGATCAGCCGCTGTGTGCCCACATCAGGGTGCTGGTCCGCCTCGTGCGGGTGGATGCCGACCGTCGCCCAGACATCGGGCTCGCGCTCGGCCGTGGCGATCACCGCGTCCCATTCGCTTTCGCGGGTCGAAATGTTGAGCATCGCGGTGACGCCACGCGCCCGCGCCCGGGCCAGGACCTCGGGCTGTTGCTCGCCGAGACCCTTATAGTTGAGGTGGCAATGGCTGTCAGCGAACATCAGCTCGGCTCCGCCTCGAACTCCAGCCGCGGGAATACGCCGCTGGGCGCCGGCAGCACCGTGCCAGCCGCGACCGGTCGGGCGAGCGCGTCGAAGTTGCGCGCATCAGCGCCCTGGCCGAGCAGGTCAAGCAGGCGGTCAGCGCCGTCCGGGATTGCCCAGCGTGCCATGATCGCGATGCGCCGGATTGCTTCGATCGTCAGGTGAAGGATTGCGTCCGCGCGCTCTGGATCGGCCTTGCGCACGCTCCAGGGCGCGGCGTCAGCGAAATACTGGTTCGTGTCCCGTGCCGCCGCCCACACCGCCTCAAGGGCGTTGTGAAGCGCCAGATCCTTCATCGCCGCGTGCAGGCCGGCCTCGGCCGCAGTGATGCTCGCCATCAGCGCCTCGTCAGCCTGGGTCAGCGGACCGGCCATGGGCACGACGCCACCGCAATTCTTGGCGATGATCGAGAGACTGCGTTGCGCCAGATTGCCAAAATTATTGGCGAGATCGGCATTGCAGCGGGTGACGATCGCCTCTTCCGAATAGCTGCCGTCCTGGCCGAAGCTGACTTCGCGGAGCAGGAAATAGCGCAGCGCATCGACACCGAAACGCTCGACCAGCTCGATCGGATCAGTGACGTTGCCAACCGATTTCGACATTTTCTCGCCGCGGTTGAGCAGGAAGCCGTGCCCGAACACCCGTTTCGGCAGCGCGAGCTTTGCCGACATGAGGAAAGCCGGCCAATAGACCGCGTGGAAGCGCACGATATCCTTGCCGATCACGTGCAGATCGGCCGGCCACCAGCGCGCGAGCTCGTCCGGCTGGTCGGGATAGCCGGCGCCGGTCAGGTAATTGGTCAGCGCGTCGACCCAGACATACATCACATG
>Ga0307508_10000637_pt1 | contig 42208 bp, 34 predicted proteins | sample 9_EM_MG_FD_203089 | JGI IMG/M metagenome (GOLD analysis project Ga0307508, IMG submission 203089) | Populus trichocarpa ectomycorrhiza microbial communities from riparian zone in the Pacific Northwest, United States - 9_EM | ecosystem: Host-associated > Plants > Roots > Unclassified | place... | reverse complement strand
GATGCGGTGCGCGGGCTTCTCTAAAAAGGGCGCCCAATCGGCTGAAAACACCCCCCCGTTCGGGCTGAGCCTGTCGAAGCCCTTTCTTCTTCACTTCGGTCTGGCAGAAGAGGCCCTTCGACAAGCTCAGGGCGAACGGGGGGTGGTGGATGACGCCCGCCTTATCGCCGCCACGGCCGCAGCGACCGATACATCGCTGCCTCGTTCTCCGCCCGCCGCATTACCTCGATCAGCCGTCGCCGCTTGAGATGCGCCACCACCACCACCATCGCACTTTCCGCCCTCAGTCGCCGACCACCTCTTCGCTCGCAATCGGCTCGGCGGCTACGGCCGGCCGCCTTGGCCGGAAGCGGCGCCAGGCAAGCCAGGCGAGCAGCAGGAGGAGGCCCGGCGGGCCGCAATAGGCGAGCAGACCGAGCAATATGGCGATCGTCACCTGGGCCGAACCGATCGCGGTATCGGCCGCGCTGGTCAGGGGTGCGCTCGCGTCGAAGCCGCGGACCGCTTTGCCGGATCCATAGTCGAACACCATCGGCGTATCGGCCAGGCTTTCGCGCTGCTGGGCGGTGCTGTCATTGGCTGCGCTGATGGTCTGGGCGGCTTCGGCGCGCTGTCGCTGGAGCTCGGCGCGCTCTTCCTCCGAGAGTTTGGGCTTGGCCAGCTCGGCATCAAGCCGCTTCTGCTCGTCCGCCGCGCGGGCGCGCTGAATTTTCAAACGATCGATCTCGGCACCGGCGTCGTTACCGGTGATCTCGGCATCGACCAAAGTGCCCCTGGCTGCCTCCACCACGCCGATGCCCGCCTTGCCGAAGGCGCGGGCGAGCGCGGGATCGAGCTTGAAGGCGAGCATTGCCTCGACATTATTCTCGCCGAGCAGCCGGTAACGCATGCCGGTGATCCGGCAGTGCAGGACGCCGAGCTTCTCGCACGCCTGCGCATGCGCTTCCTGCGCGGCAGCGATGCTCGCCGAGGGCAGGCGGAAGCCGTAATGATAGGAAAAGGCGACGCCCGGCGCGGCGGTTACCCCGATCCCACCCGGCGCGACGATACCGGCCGGGCTGACGGCAGGGGCGCCGCTCGGTGGCGCAACGTCCATGGTGGTTACTGTCCGGCCAGCCGCTTCGGGCGCTTGGAGAGCCTGGGCAGATGCGTCGGAGTTGCTGGAGGAGGAGAAGGACCTGTCGGTTTGATCGGGAGCTTTGCTGCATGCAGCGAGGCAGAGGCAGGTCGTCGCCAGTAACAGGGTACGCATCGTAGAACTCTCCCGCTGTTTTGTATGATACAGCATCACATCGATAGACTATAGAGTCAATGGGCGTCGCGGACACCATTGCGGACCGACGAAACCGGTCACGCGGTGATCCAAATCCTGTGCAAAGCATTGCCGCTCGGCGTCGGGTGGAGGCCTTGCCTCGCCCTGCTCATTCTCGTGACTGTCATTGGGAGACCCGGCCAGCGCCGGGAACGGTCACCCGGATCCGTCGTCCGCCGGCGCGGCGCCGCGCCACGCGCGCCCGCGCTGCTGCTGAGTCAGCGTGCCATGCTCGAACAGGAAGCCGGCGATATCCGGCTTGCCCGCCGCCCCGATCACCGTCTGGATGATGATCAGCAGCGGCACGGCGAGCAGCGCGCCCGGCGTGCCCCATACCCATCCCCAGAAGCTCAGCGAAATGAGGATCATGATCGGGTTGATCGTCAGCCGGTGGCCGACGATGAACGGCGTCACCGCATTCGCTTCGAGCAGATGGCAGCCGATCATGATGAAGGCCGGCAGCAGCGCGACCCAGATATCCTGGAAGGTCATCAGCCCGGCCAGCGCGAGCAGGGCGGCGGCGGCGATCGGCCCGAAATAGGGGACATAGTTGAACAAGGCCACGATGCCGCCCCACATCAGCGGATAGGGCATGCCGATCAGCCAGAGCAGGAAGGCGATGACCAGCCCGAGCGACAGGTTGATGATCGTGATCGTGCCGAGATAGGCCGAGGTATCGTCGACCACGTCCTGGATGACCCGCGCCGTTGCCATCGCGCCGCCAAAGCTCGATCGGCTGGTGATCGTGCGCTTGCGCAGGCGGGTCCAGCCCGAGAGGAAAAAATAGACGACGAGGATGCCGAAAAACACCTGGATGATCGCTGTCGGCGCCGAGGTCGCGAGCAGCTCGAGGATCGAGTTCGGCGGGGCGACCGCTGTGGTCTGCGCGGCATGCACCGGGCCGGACGATGCCAAATGACGCACGGTGCGGTTCACATATTTTTCGAGGTTAGAATAGAGGTCGAGTAGCGGCGCCAGGTTCATCTGCACCCGGTCGATCCGCTCGGGCAGGCGGCGGAAGAACTCCGTGGCGGGCACGACGATCGCGGCGAGCGCGATGTTGGCCGCGACCAGGAACAGAGTCACGCAGGTCAGCGCCGCCAGCGCTGAGGGCACGCGGTGCCGCTCGAGCCATTCGAGCACGGGCACCAGCGCAATCGCGATGACGAGCGCGGCGGTGGTCGGCAGGAAGAACTCGGCGCCTTCCTTCAGGGCAAAGGGCAGGCCGAGCGTCAGCCCGATCCCGGCGATCAGCGTCAGCGCGGCGAGCAGCCGATCGCGGCGCATGCCGACGGTCGACTCCTCGGCGGCTTCGCCATGCGCCAACGGCAGGCCGAACGCGCCTTCGCCGGGGCTGCGCCCCTCGCCTGGGCCCGGATCGTCGGCCAAGTCTTTGCCCCTCGCTATAACCAATTTCGCCCTATCCTAGCGGCATTCCCCTTACTTGTAATCCCGGCTAGCGTTCAGTTTATGTCGGATCTGATCCTTGTCATCGACGAAGGCACGACCTCCACGCGCGCGATGCTGTTCGCGCCCGATGGCAAATGCTTCGCGACCGAAGCCGCTGAACTCACGCAGCATTATCCCGAAGCCGGCCGAGTCGAGCATGACGCCGCGGAAATCTGGGAGAAGACGCTCGCCGTTTCGCGGGCTGTCATCGAGCGCGCGGGCGGCGCGGACAAGATCGCCGCGATCGGCATCACCAACCAGCGCGAAACGATCGTCTTCTGGGATCGCGAGACCGGTGAGCCGCTCGGCCCGGCGATCGTCTGGCAGGACAGGCGCACCGCCGCTGTCTGCCGCGATCTGAAAGAGGCAGGCCATGAACCGATGGTCCAGGCCAAGACCGGGCTGCTGCTCGATCCCTATTTCTCGGGGAGCAAGATCGGCTGGGCGATGGCGAACTGGCCGCAGCTTAAGGCGACGGGCAATCGCCTGGCGGTCGGCACGATCGAAAGCTGGCTGATCTGGAAGCTGACCGGCGGCCTCCACATCACCGACGCGACCAACGCAAGCCGCACCGCGCTGATGGCGATCGGTAGCGGGCATTGGGACGATGGCCTGATCGAGCTGTTCGGCGCGCCGCGCGCAGCCCTGCCCGAGATTGTCGACTGTGCGGGGCGTTTCGGCGAAACCATTCTGTTCGGCGCGCCGATCCCGATTTGTGGCATCGCCGGGGACCAGCAGGCGGCGACGATCGGCCAGTCCTGCCTTGCGCCCGGCGACACCAAGGCGACCTTCGGCACTGGCGCGTTCGTCCTCACCCAGGCCGGGGCCACCCCGCCGACCTCGCGCAACCGCCTGCTTTCGACGATCGTGTGGCAGCTTGGCGGCAGGCGCGCCTATGCGCTCGAGGGATCGGTGTTCGTCGCGGGCAGCCTGATCAAATGGCTGCGCGATACGCTCCAGCTGATCGGCACTGCGGGGGAAACCGAGGCGCTGGCGCGGAGCGTGCCGGACAATGGCGGCGCCTATCTCGTGCCCGCGCTATCCGGCCTCGGCGCGCCCTGGTGGGAGCCCGAGGCGCGCGGTGCGATCAGCGGCCTGAGCTTTTCGACTGGCCGCGCGCATATCGTCCGCGCAGCGCTGGAGGCGATGGCGCATCAGGCGCATGATCTGAAGACCGCCTTCGCGGCGGACGGTGTCGACTGGACGACGCTGCGGATCGATGGCGGCATGGTCGCCAATGACTGGATGGCGCAGGATCTGGCCGACATGCTCGCGGTCAGCGTCGAGCGGCCGAAATTTGCCGAGACGACTGCGCTTGGCGCAGCGATGCTGGCTGGCGTGGGGAGCGGCTTGTTCAAGGGACTGGAGGACGCGTCGGTGATGCGCGGCGCGGTCCAGCGTTTCGAGCCGGTGATCGCCGCCGATATCCGCGATGCCCGTCTCGTCGGCTGGAAAAAGGCGGTGGCCAATGTGATCAAGGCCGCCTGAAAAGAAACTGAGAGGAACTGACCGATGCTGCAGAAAAGCTGTGCGATCCTGGCGCTTGGTGCTGTCACGCTCCTTGCAGGCTGCGGGCATCCGCAACGCGATCCACGCGGCGTCGACCATGATGAGGTGCTGCTGCAGGTCCAGGCGAGCGGCACGGCCGATGCGCATCCCGACGAGGCTCGTTTCTCCGCCGGTGTGTCGTCGATCGGCGCGACCGCGACTGCCGCGACCGAGGCGAACAATGTCCATATGAACGCGGTCGTCTCGGCACTCGGCACTCTCGGCGTCGCCAAAGCGGATATTCAGACCCAGCAGCTGACGGTCTCGCGGATCGACTGGGGCGCCAACAAGAACAAGTTCGAGGCGAACAATGTCGTCTCGGTCCGCATGCGCGCGGTCGATAAAGCTGGGGCCGCGATCGCCGCAACCACTCAGGCCGGCGCCAATGTGCTTTCGGGGCCGGATCTGCGAGTTTCCGATGCCGAGGCGGGCAGCCGCACCGCTTATGCCGCAGCCTTCAAGGCGGCCCGCGCCCGGGCGGATGCGCTCGCCGGCGCCGCGGGCCTGAAGGTCGTCCGCATCCTCACGATCCGCGGGGGGAACAACGCCGCGCCCGAGCCGATGGCCGGCCTGATGGAACAGGCCAGCGACATGCGTGCGCGCGCGGCGCCGCCGGTGATGGCTGGAACCAGCACGACTCAGGCCACCGTCAATGTCGATTTCGCGCTGGCGCCTAAATAGCCCTCAGGCGGCGACCCCGATCCGATCCTCGAACAGGATTTTGAGATCCTTCTTGAGGATCTTGCCGTTGGCGTTGCGCGGCAGCGTCTCGGGCACGAAGCGGATCGCCACCGGCGTCTTGAAGATCGCGAGCCGCTCGCGGACCCAGGCCTGGAGCTCGGCCTCGCTCACGCTCATGCCCGGCGCGAGATGGACGACGGCTGCTGGCTCCTCGCCCAGGGTCCGGTGCGGGATGCCGATCAGCGCGCAATCGGTCACCGCCGGATGCGCGTAGAGGACGTTCTCCACCTCGCTTGAATAGATGTTCTCGCCACCCCGGATGATCATGTCCTTGGCGCGGTCCACCACATAGAGGAAACCCTCCTCGTCGACCCTGGCGAGATCGCCCGTACGCACCCAGCCATCGATGAACGTCGCAGCCGTCGCCTCGGGCTTGTTCCAGTATCCCTTCACGATCATCGGTCCGCGCGCCCAGAGCTCGCCGACTTCGCCTGTCGGCAGCTCCTTCTCGCCGGCCTCGTCCATGATCTTCAGGTCCGCCACCGCGACGGGCGGGCCGGCGCTGCTTGGGCGGTTGAGATAGTCCTCGCTCGAATGGCTCGTCACTGTCGCCATCGTTTCGGTCATACCCCAGCCATTGCCCGGCAGCGCGCCGAACTCGCTATGGATGCGCCGCACCAGCTCCGGCGCTGACGGCGCACCGCCATAGGCAATCGCCTCGAGCGAGGAGAGATCGTATTTGCCGCGGTCGGGGTGTTCGAGCAACTGCCACGCGATAGTGGGCACGCCGCCGGTGATGTGGACCTTCTCGCGCTCGATGATCTCCATCGCGCGGACCGTGTCCCATTTGCGCATGAAGATCAGCGAGCTGCCCAGCATGATCGAGCCCATCATGCCCGCGCTGCACGCGGTTACGTGGAAGAGCGGGATCACCGTCAGCGTCTTGCGCGGCATCGGCGCCGGCATCGCCTCGCCGCGGCGGAGCAGCGAGCGGGCGGCGCTGTATCCGCCAGACATGATGTTGGTCATCAGATTGCGGTGCGTGCCGAGCGCGCCTTTCGGATTGCCGGTAGTGCCGCTGGTGTAGAAGATCGTCGCGTCGTCATCCGGGGCGATCTCTACGTGGGGCAAGGGCGCGTCGGGGAGCGCCGCATAGTCGTGGGGCGTGCCGATCAGATCCTCGAGCCGTGACGCCCTGCCATCGAGAGGAACCGAGGACCGCGCCACGATCATGCGCTCGAGCGCGGGAAGCGCGAGGTCGTGTGCGCGGAGCCGCTGGTAACGCTCGTCATCGACGATCAGCAGCCGTGCGCCCGAATCGTCGATGCCATATTCGAGCTCGCCCGCCGTCCACCACGCGTTGAGCGGGACCATGATCGCGCCGATGCTGGTGACGGCGAAGAAGATGACTGGCCATTCGGGCAGGTTGCGCATCGCCAGCGCAACGCGGTCACCCTTGGCGATGCCCATCTCGCGGAGCCTGCCGGCCAATGCCGCCACCGCCCGGAAATTCGCCTCATAGCTGACGCGCTCATCCTCATAGATGGTGAAGGGCCGTTCGCCATGCGCCCGCGATGCCTGGGCCAGCCAGGCGAGCGACGGCGGCGCGTTCTTCCACACCCGGGTCGGCACGTTGTTGATGCTGAGCGTTTCCATTTCGAATCGCTCGCCCGGTGCCGTCAGTCTCGCCTCCACCTCGGGCAGCGACATTTTGGGCCAGCCCGGGTCGAGCGCGATGAGCGGTTCTGTATCCAAGACGCTTCTCTCCACAGGTGTCGACGTTCAAAACTGAACATCGGGTTTGGCTTATCTGCCCTTTCATCCAAGGTTAGTGTTGATTCGTGCGCGGCTCAAGGCAATAGGGTGGCCGCTGTTTCGAACCGGGGGTATGGACGGACGCATGAACATCGCCACGAAGATCGCAAAGCCCGCATCGCATGGATTCGACGCAGCCCGGCTCGCGCGGATCGATGCTTTCCTGCAGGAGCGCTATGTCGATTCAGGCAAGCTGGCCAATGCCCAGATCCTAATCGGCCGCGACTGCGAGATCGTTCATTTCTCCAGCCTTGGCCCCGCACGCGAGGGCGGCAAGCCGGTCGATGAGACGTCTCTGTTCCGAATCGCCTCGATGACCAAGCCGATCACTTCGATCGCGTTCATGATGCTGGTCGAGGAGGGGAAGGTCGCGGTCGATACGCCGGTCCATCACGTCCTGCCCGAGTTCAAGGCGATCGGCGTCTATAATGGCGGCGGCGGGAGCGTGCCGTTCCAGACCAAAGCGACCGCTGAGCCGATGCGGATGGTCGATCTGCTCCGCCATACCTCGGGGCTTACTTACGGCTTCCAGAACCGGTCGAACGTCGATGCAGCCTATCGCGAGGGCAAAATCGAGAACTGGCATGGCAATCTCGATCTCGATGGCTTTATCGGGGCATTGGGCCAGCTGCCGCTCGAATTCTCGCCCGGCGAGGCGTGGAATTATTCAGTCTCGACTGATGTGCTTGGGGCGGTGGTCGAGCGCGTCTCGGGCATGTCGCTCGCCGAATTTTTCCGCAGCCGCATCTTCGCGCCGCTCAAGATGGACGATACGTTCTTCGCGGTGCCGGCGGAGAAGATCGACCGGCTCACCGATTGCTATACCTTCATCCCCGGCAAGGGCCGGGTGATGTACGATCGCGGCGCTGAAAGCGCCTGGAGCCGCATGCCGAAGCTCGTTTCGGGCGGCGGCGGGCTGGTCTCGACCGCGCTCGACTATCACCGCTTCTGTCGCATGTGCCTCAATGGGGGCGAGCTGGACGGCGCGCGAATCGTCGGGCGCAAAACGCTCGACCTGATGATGCAGAACCATCTGCCCGGTGGCTCCGACCTGTCGACCATGTCGAAATCTTTGTTCAGCGAGGCGGCGAATGCCGGCACCGGCTTCGGGCTTGGCTTCGCGGTCAATATCGATGTGGCGCGCTCAATGATTCCCGGTTCGGTCGGGGAATATTATTGGGGCGGGATGTTTTCGACCGCCTTCTTCATCGACCCCGTCGAGCGGCTGACTATGGTTTTCATGACCCAGATGAGTCCCTCGAACACCTACCCCATCCGCCGCGAGTTGAAGACACTGATATATTCAGCGTTGACCTGAGCCCTATCCCGTCGCCCCAGCGGGGCGCGACACCAAGATTCACGATTGCAGGAGAGTAAAATGACGCCCCCCATCCGCACCGAACGCCATGACGATGTGCTCGTCATCATCTCGAACAACCCGCCGGTGAACGCGCTCGGCGCGGCGGTGCGCCAGGGGTTGGAGGCCGGGCTCAAGGAGGGGCTCGCCGATGCGAGCATCAAGGCGATAGTCATCCGCTGCGACGGCCGCACCTTTTTCGCGGGCGCCGACATCACTGAGTTCGGCAAGCCGTTCGTCGAGCCGGGCTTGCCCGCTTTGGTCGACATGATCGAGGCATCGGACAAGCCGGTGGTCGCCGCGATCCACGGCACCGCGCTTGGCGGCGGCTGCGAGGTGACGCTCAGCTGTCATTACCGGATCGCGGTGCCATCGGCGAAGATCGGCACGCCCGAGGTGAAGCTCGGCCTGCTCCCCGGCGCGGGCGGAACCCAGCGTGTCCCGCGTATCGCCGGCGTGCCGCTGGCGCTGGAAATGACCGCCAAGGGCGATCCGATCTCGGCGAAGACGGCGCTCGACGCCGGGCTGATCGACCGGCTCGCCGGCGAGGACAGCCTGGTCGACGATGCGATCGCCTTCGCGCGCGAGGTTGCCGACAAAAGGCCCCTGCCCCGCGCCAGCCAGAAGATCGCGGCGCCGAACCCCGAAGCGGTCGCCGCGTTCAAGAAGGAGAACGCCAAGCGCTTCCGCGGCTTCGACGCGCCCGCCGCCAATATCGCCTGTGTCGAAAAGGCATCGGACGGATCAAGCTATGCCGAGGGCATTGCCTTTGAGCAGCGCGAATTCCTGAAACTGATGATGGGCGTGCAATCCGCCGCGCAGCGCCACATCTTCTTCGCCGAGCGCCAGGCGGCCAAGATCGATGGCATCCCCGCGGATATCGCGCTCCGCCCGATCAAGCGCGTCGGCGTGATCGGCGCCGGCACGATGGGTGGTGGCATTTCGATGAATTTCCTGAGCGTCGGGATTCCGGTGACGATCGTCGAGATGAACCAGGAAGCGCTTGATCGCGGGGCTGGCGTGATCCGCAAGAATTACGAGGCAAGCGCCGCCAAGGGGCGGATGAAGCCCGAGCAGGTCGAAGCGGCGATGGGCGCGCTCAGCCCGACGCTCGATTTCGAGGCGCTCAAGGACTGCGATCTCATCATCGAGGCGGTCTATGAAAATATGGACGTGAAGAAGGAGATTTTCGGCCGGCTCGACACGATCGCCAAGCCGGGCGCGATCCTCGCCTCGAACACCTCCTATCTCAATATCGACGAGATCGCGGCCAGCATCTCGCGGCCCGAGGATGTGCTGGGCATGCACTTCTTCTCGCCGGCCAATGTGATGAAGCTGCTTGAGGTCGTGCGCGGGGCGAAGACAACCCCCGATGTGCTCGCCACGGTGATGGGCATCGCGAAGACGATCAAGAAGGTCGCGGTGGTCGCGGGCGTCTGTGACGGCTTTATCGGCAACCGGATGCTGAAGCCGCGCCAGCTCGAGGCGATGAAGCTGCTGATGGAGGGCGCGACGCCCGAGCAGATCGACCGCGTCCATGTCGAATTCGGCATGCCGATGGGGCCGTTCCAGATGAGCGACCTCGCCGGGGTCGATATCGGCTGGCACCGCGACCCGACCCGGATCGAGAATATCCGCGACGCGCTCGCCGCCGAGGGACGCTGGGGCCAGAAGACCGGCAAGGGCTTTTATGATTATGACGAGAAGCGGAACCCGACGCCGAGCCCCCGCGTGGCCGAGATCATCGAGGATTTCCGCAGCAAATCCAACATGGCCAAGCGCGAGATCACCGATCAGGAGATTATCGAGAAGACGCTCTACACGATGGTCAATGAAGGCGCGCTGATCCTTGAGGAGAAGATGGCGCAGCGCGCGTCTGACATCGATGTGGTGTGGATCTATGGCTATGGCTGGCCGATCTATCGCGGCGGTCCGATGTTCTGGGCTGACACCGAGGGGCTCAAGAAAATCGCAGCCGGGCTGGAGACGCATGGCTTCACGGTCGCGGCCCTGCTGAAGGACAAGGCTGAAAGCGGCGGGCGGTTCAATTGAGGAGCGCTGAGTGACCGAGCGCTCCGCCCTCCAGACCGCCACCGCGATCCGGTCCGGCGAAACCACCGCGCTCCTCGAATGCGAGGCGGCGATCGCTCGCATCGACGCGCGCGACGGGCCGATCAACGCGGTCGTCATCCGCGACTTCGATCGCGCGCGCCATGCCGCGAGTGAGGCCGATCGGCGCCTTGCTGCGGGCGACACAGCCCCGCTGCTCGGCGTTCCGATGACGGTGAAGGAGTCCTTCAACGTCGCCGGCCTGCCGACGAGCTGGGGCTTTGCCGAGCACCGCGACAACATCCCCACCGAGGATGCGGTCGCGGTGAAGCGCCTCAAGGCGGCGGGCGCGGTGATCCTGGGCAAGACCAATATTCCCGTTGGCCTTGCCGACCTGCAGGCGAACAACCCGAACTACGGCCGCACCCGCAACCCCGCCAATCTTGATCGTGTGCCAGGCGGTTCCTCGGGCGGTGCGGCGGCGGCGCTTGCGGCGGGCATGGTGCCGATCGAGCTGGGCTCCGATATCGGCGGGTCGATCCGCGTGCCGGCGGCGTTTTGCGGCGTCTGGGGGCACAAGACGACCTATGGCATGCTGTCGAGCAAGGGCCATAATTTCCCCGGCACGAACGGCGCGACGGTGGCGATGGGGGTGATCGGCCCGATGGCGCGCAACGCCGACGATCTCGCTGTGCAACTGGACGTGCTGGCGGATATCCCCCTGCCCCGTGCACCAGAGCGTGCCGTGGGAGAGTGGCGCATATTGCTGATGACCGGCCATCCGCTCGCCCGGACATCGGCCTCCATCGCCGGCGCTCTCGAAGGCCTTGCACGGGCCTTTGCCGAGGCGGGCGCGAGGGTCGATCGCGCAACGGACCTGCTCCCTGATCTGGAAGCGCAGCACCGCAGCTATATGCATTTGCTTAACATCGCGATGACGCGCGGCGCCGCGACGGCTGATCGCCCTGCCCCCACACTGGCCGAATGGTTCGGTCTCCTCGACGATCAGGCCCGGTGCAAGCGCGCCTGGAACCGGCTGTTCGCCAGCTATGACGCGGTGATCGCGCCCACGCTTGGCACCACCGCCTTTCCGCATGACGACACGCCGCTTGCCCAGCGTCAGCTGATGATCGACGGCGATGTCACCCCGTTCGGCGTGCAGTTCGCTTTTCCCGGCCTCGCCACCTTTCCGATGCTGCCGGCGACCTCGGTGCCGGTCGGCACTGATCTCGATAGCATGCCGATCGGCGTGCAGGTGATCGCCGACAGCTATCAGGACCACACCGCCATCGCGGTTGCCCGCGCCGCGCACGACCTTGTCTGGAGCAAGCCATGACCGACCTCGACACCTTCCGCGCCGAAACCCGTGCCTGGCTGGAGGCGAACTGCCCGCCCGAGATGCGCGAGCCGGTGCGGTCGGAGAAGGATGCGGTCTGGGGCGGTCGCGACCAGAGTATGCTGACGCCGGCGCAGAAGCTCTGGATGGACCGGATGGGCGCGCGGGGCTGGACCGTGCCCGACTGGCCCAAGGCCTATGGCGGCGGCGGGCTCAGCGCGGCGGAGACCAAGATCCTCCGCGAGGAGATGGCGCGGATCAAGGCGCGCAATCCATTGAACAGCTTCGGCATTTCGATGCTTGGCCCGGCGCTTCTGAAATATGGCACTGAGGAGCAGAAGCTCGACTATCTGCCGAAGATCGTGCGTGGCGAGATTCGCTGGTGCCAAGGCTATTCGGAACCGAACGCCGGCTCCGATCTCGCGGCGCTGGCCACCTCCGCCGAGGACAAGGGCGATCACTACCTGGTCAACGGCCAGAAGGTGTGGACCAGCTATGCCGACAAGGCCGACTGGATCTTCTGCCTCGTCCGCACCGACAAGACGACCAAGCAGGGCGGCATCAGCTTCGTCCTGTTCGACATGATGAGCGAGGGCGTGTCGACCAAACCAATCCTGCTGATCTCGGGCTATTCGCCCTTCTGCGAGACCTTTTTCGATAATGTGAAGGTGCCCAAATCACAGCGTGTGCACGACGAGAACAAGGGCTGGGACGTCGCCAAATATCTGCTCGGCCATGAGCGCGAGATGATCTCCGGCATGGGGCTCGGCCAGGTCGGCGGCAATCCGCTGATCGACGGCGCGATCGCGACGATCGGGCTCGATCATGAGGGGCGGCTTGCCGATCCGTTGCTGCGGGCATCGATCGCAATGTTCGAGGTACGCTCCAAAGCGTTCGGGATGATGTCCGAACGCTTTATCGACGAGCTCAAGGCCGGGCGTGCTCATCCTGCGCAGCCGAGCATGATGAAATATTACGGCACTGAGCTGAACAAGGCGCGGCACGAGCTGATGATGGCGGCCGGCGGCTCCGACGCGCTGGAATGGGAGAGCGAGCGGTCCTCAGGCGGCGCCGGTGCCCGGGGGTGGCTCAGGACCAAGGGGAACTCGATCGAGGGCGGGACGACCGAGGTGCAGCTCAACATCATCGCCAAGCGGATATTGGATTTGCCTTCATCCTGAAGCGTCACCCCGGCGGAGGCCGGGGCCGCTGCGTGGTGAAGCGCACCCCTTAGCAACCTAGCGGCCCCGGCCTTCGCCGGGGTGACAAAAGAGAAGACCAGATGCCCCTCTACATCAATGATGAACAAACGATGCTCCGCGATACCGCGCGTGACTTTGTCGCCGAGCGGGCCCCCGTTTCGCATATGCGCAAGCTGCGCGATGCGAACGATGCCGCTGGCTTCTCGCGGGACTTGTGGAAGAGCTTCGCCGAGATGGGTTTTACCGGCATCCTGATCGGCGAGGCCGATGGCGGGCTCGGGCTCGGCCATGTCGACGCGGGGATCGTGCTGGAGGAGATTGGCCGCAACCTTTCCCCCTCACCCTTTCTCGCCACCGCCGTTGCAGCGGTCGAGGCGTTGAAGGGATCGGCGCAAGCGGCGCGCTGGTTCCCCGGCATCCTCGCTGGCGACACCATCGCCGCGCTCGCGATCGATGAGGGCGCCAAGCACCGCGATTCGGTTGAAATGAAGGCCGAGCGGTCGGGCAATGGCTTCAGGCTTTCGGGCAAGAAGCAGTTCGTCACTCATGGCCATATCGCCGATCTGATCATCGTCGCCGCGCGCACGGCCGGTTCGGCCGATGACGCGAACGGCATCACTCTGTTCGCGGTCGACAAGGGTGCCGCCGGTCTCACTGCCGAGGCCGAGCGCCTGACCGATTCAAGCATCGCAGCACGGCTGGAGTTCGACGGCGTCGAGGTCGATGCGGATGCGGTGATCGGCGAAGTCGACGCGGGGCGCGACCCGCTCGACCGGTTGCTTCGCGCCGGCCGTACGGGCGCGTCGGCTGAGCTGCTCGGCGTCGGCGGTGGCGCGATGGATCTGACCGTCTCCTATCTCAGGGAGCGCAAGCAGTTCGGCGTGACGATCGGCAGCTTCCAGGCGCTCCAGCACCGCGCCGCGCATCTCTATTCGGAGATGGAAGTCGCGCGTGCCGCCGTGCTCAAGGCGCAGCAGCTGCTCGATGCGGGGGACGCGGGTGCGGATGCAGCCGTGTCAGTCGCGAAGGCGATGACCGCACTTGCCACCACGCTCAGCGTGCAGGAAGGCGTTCAGATGCATGGCGGCATCGGCATGACCGACGAATATGATATCGGCTTCTACATGAAGCGCGCGCGGGTGCTTGCCGAAATGTTCGGCGATGCGAACTTCCATGCCGATAGGCTGGCGCGTGCCGCGGGCTATTGATGGACAGCGACACTCCCTCCGATCCTCCGCCCGAGGCACTCGCCCAGAGCCTGATCGACCTGCTCGATATCGAGGAGATCGACCGCGATCTGTATCGCGGCCAGCGCCGGCCCGGCGGCGAAGGCCGGGTGTTCGGCGGGCAGGTGATCGCGCAGGCGCTGCAGGCGGCACAACGATCGACTGACGCCCCCAAGGTGGCGCATTCGCTCCACGCCTATTTCATGCGGCCGGGGAACGAGAATTTCCCGATCATCTTCCGCGTCGTCCGCGATTTCGAGGGGCGCAGCTTCGCGACCCGGCGCGTGATCGCGATGCAGCAGGGCCAGCCGATCCTCAACATGGCGGCCAGCTTCCAGACGCCCGAGGACGGGTTCCACCATCAGGATGCAGTGCCCGATGTGCCCGGCCCGGAGGAACTGCGATCGGAAGCCGAGCTGATGAACGAAATTGCGGACGAAATCCCCGAACATTTCCGCCGCCACATGCTGCGTGCCCGGCCGATCGAGATCCGGCCGGTACATCCGCGAAGCTGGTTCAGGCCGACGCGGCGGGAGCCAAAACAGGATAGCTGGTTCCGCCTCGTCGCGCCGATCGGCGACGATGCCGCGATGCACCGTGCCATCCTTGCCTATGCCTCGGACATGTCGCTGCTCGGCACTGCGACGCTCGCCCATGGCATCAACTGGATGACGCCGAAATTCCAGTCAGCGAGCCTCGACCATTCGCTCTGGCTCCATGAGGATTTCCGCGCCGACGAATGGCTGCTCTATACCTGTGACAGCCCCTGGGCCGGGCATGCCCGCGGCTTCAACCGCGGCAAGATCTATACGCAGGACGGGCGGCTGGTCGCGAGCGTCGCGCAGGAAGGGCTGATGCGGCTGCGCGAATAGCGGGCTTGGCAGACCAGCGATTCCCCCAGCCACTGCCGCTCCCCTGATATCCCCTGTTATCAGCGGATATTTATTTTCTTCCCCTGTTAATCGCGATCCGCGTCCGTATTTATCACGCGTTGTGAATGGCTTGCACCTAATTTCCTGTTATTCCGGAACAGGGGAAACGCGACCATATAACAGGGGCGATAGCAGGGCATAACAGGGCCCGCTCCGCTGGAGCAGGGGCGTTCAGAACGGCTTTATTCCCAGACATGTCAAAGAGCGGATCGAGCCTTTGTTGCCGGCCCGTCCGACACGTGCTGCGCCGATGCGCGATAAAGTTGAATCAATCCGGGGCCGAAATGATGTGGCTCTCCGGCAAATAGTCGGCCAGACTGACCATCGGGGCGGCCAATTCACGCCGTCGAGGAGGGACATCATGGCCGATCAAGTCGCGTACACCGTGCAATTCACCAATCACGGCGAATTTGTGTGTCGATTCAACATCCAATGGGATGGCGGAGAAACCGATCGGACCGACGAGCTCAGCGCCGGACAAAGCGCTTTCGTTGACCTCAAACCCTATCACAAGCAGATCCACCGCGGCACGTCCTGCTGGGCACGCGCCTTTATCGTGCTTGGCCCGAACCATGATTCCGGCCGCAACTTCACCTACGGCCCCGCGGACGAGCCGGTCGAATATACCATCAGCGGCACCACCTTCAGTCCGCGATTTGACTGATCAGCCTGAGACGGCGGCGGTGTAAGCCTACACCGCCGTTATCCCATATTCCTGCTTGATGACCGGGTGGCTCGACGACAGGCCGCCATCGACGGCGATCGCCTGGCCGTTGACATAGCTCGCGTCATCCGAGGCCAGGAAGGCCGCCACTTTGGCCAGTTCTTCCGGCTGCGCGCCGCGACGTAGCGGATTGAGGCGGCCGAGCCGGTCCATCTTGCCCGCATCCCGCGCATAATCGAAAGTCGGCTTGGTCATGCCGGTCTCGGTCAGGCCCGGGCAGATCGCATTCACGCGGACATTCGATCCGGAAAGCTGCTGCGCCGACACCATCGCCAGGTTGATCACGCCCGCCTTCGACGCTGAATAGGCCGGGCTGCCCGCGCCCGAACGGATGCCGGCGACGCTCGCGGTCAACACGATCGCGCCGCCGCCGCGTTCGGCGATCTTCGGCGCGGCATGCTTGATCGCGAGATAGGGGCCGATAAGATTGACCCGCAGCACCTCAGTGATCAGCGCGACATCGGTATCGAAGATGTTCGCCATCCCGCCCGAGATGCCGGCATTGGCGAACATGATATCGAGACCGTCATAATATTCGCAGGCCATGGCGACGGCGCGGATAACATCCTCCTCATTGCCGGCGTCTATCAGGATCGGATGGGCGGTGCCGCCCGCCTTGTCGATCAGTGCGCAGGTTTCCTCGACGGCGTCGGTGATGTCGGCGGCGATGACCCTGCCGCCCTCACTCGCGAACAGAAGCGACGCGGCGCGGCCGATGCCCGAGCCGGCGCCGGTGACGATGATCGATTTGCCTGTGAATCGTGCCATCACTCTTCCTCCGTCATGCCGGACTTGTTCCGGCATCCATCAGGCCGCCTGGCCTGACCTTAATACTCTTCCGACACGTAACCCTCTTCCTTCCCCAGCGAAGGCTGGGGCCCAGTTGGGAGACGGAAGTAAACGAGCGATGCGCGTCGTCATGGATGTCCCCCAACTGGGCCCCGGCCTTCGCCGGGGAAGGAGAACAAGTCCGGGGTGACGCTCATCAGATCGTCACGCCGCCATCGACGACGATCGTCTGCCCGGTCATGAAACTGCTCGCCGGCGCCGCGAGATAGACGACGGCACCGGCAATCTCATGCGGCTCGCCGATGCGGCGAAGCGGCACCGATATGTTCGCCGCCTTTTGCCGCTCCGGATCTTCCCACAAAGCGCGAGCGAAATCGGTTTTGATCAGGCCGGGCGCGATGCAGTTCACCCGGACATTGTCGGGCCCATATTCATGCGCCAGGTTGCGGGCGAGCTGCATGTCGGCCGCTTTGGAGATGCAATAGGCGCCGATTACGGTGGATCCGCGTAAACCCCCGATCGACGACACGATGATGATCGATCCCGATCGGCGTGCCCGCATCTCGGGTGCGACCATACTGATCAGCCAGTGGTTCGAGACGATATTATTGTCGAGGATCTTGCGGAACTGATCGTCGGCAATCCCCTCCTGCGGCCCGTAATAGGGGTTCGAGGCGGCATTGCAGACCAGAATATCGATCTGCCCGAAGGCGCTGCGGGTCTCATCGACGAGGTTCTGGAGGCCGGCCTTGTCCGAGATGTTCGCTGCGACAGCGATTGCGGTGCCGTCGCCATATCTGGCGTTGATCTCGGCCGCGACGGCATCGCAGGCATCCTGTTTGCGGCTGGAGATCACCACCTTGGCGCCATGCTCAGCGAGTTCGAACGCGCTTGCCTTGCCGATGCCCTTCGATGAGCCGGTGATAATCGCGATTTTTCCGGTCAGGTCGAACTGGCTCATCCTGTATCCTCTCTCTCACCCCGGCGCGGATTACGCGCCCGCTTTTACCGCAAACTCCCAGGCCGCCGCCGCCAGCCCGCCGACGCGTTCGGCGGTCTTCGCCGCTTGGGCGCTTGAGGCGGTGCCGTCGACGATGCGCTTCTTGATGCCCTGGACAATGCCGGTGAGCCGGAAGAGGTTGTAGGCGAAGTACCAGTCGAGATCGGGCAAGCCATCGCGGCCGGTCAGCGAGCAATAACGGGCGACGATGTCTTCGATCGTCGGGATGCCAGTCTCGGGGCCCGCGAGGCCCATCACGCCTGAACGGCCTTCGGGCTGAGTGACCCAGTTCATCAGGAAATAGGAGAAGTCAGCGAGCGGATCGCCGAGCGTCGACAGCTCCCAGTCGAGCACCGCGATCACGCGCGCCTCATCGGCGGCGAAGATCATGTTGTCGATGCGGAAGTCGCCGTGCACGATCGAGGTGCGGGTCTGCTCGGGCAGGGTGCGCGGCAGCCATTCGATCAGCGCCTCGACCTCGGGCATATGCTCGGTCTCGGAGGCGCGATACTGCTTGGTCCAGCGCCCGACCTGGCGTTCGAAATAATTGCCTGGCCTGCCATACTCGCCGAGCCCGGCCGCGACATGATCAGTGTTGTGGAGCGCAGCGAGCGTATCGACCATCGCCTCATAGACCGCGCGCCGACCATTCGGCACCATATCCGGGAGCGACCCGTCCCACAGGGTGCGCCCCTCGACCAGTTCCATGATATAGAACATCGAGCCGATCACTGCGGGGTCTTCGCACAGGCCGAACGGCGCCGGCACCGGAAAGCCGGTCGGATGCAGCCCGGCAATCACCCGGTATTCACGGTCGACCGCGTGCGCCGAGGGCAGCAGTTTCCCGAAAGGCTGGCGGCGCAGGACATAGCTCTTGCCCGGCGTATCGACCCGGTAAGTCGGGTTGGATTGGCCGCCCTTGAATTTGGACAGGGTCAGCGGCCCGTCAAGGCCCGGCATATGCCCCTTCATCCAGCGTGCGACCGCCTCCGCGTCGATCGGATCGTCACCCGGAACCGGGATCGTGCCGACCATGGTCAGGTCAGCGTTCTGGGGGGCGGTTTCGGTCATCAGCTGAATTCGATCACTGATCGCACGCTGTCGCCGCGCCGCAATTCGTCAAAAGCATAGTTGATGCGATCAAGCGGCATTCGGTCGCCGATGATGGAGTCGAGATCGAGCGCGCCGCTGAGGTAGAAATCGACGAGGCGCGGGATCTCAACCGGGAAGCGATTGCCGCCCATCAGCCCGCCCTGCAGCTTCTTGCCGCCGAGCAAATCCATCGCCGACAGGCCGACCTTCTCGGACAGCGGCATCATGCCGAGAATCGTCGCGGTGCCGCCGCGGCGCAGCACCTTGACCGCGGTCGCCGCCGACTGCGCGCGGCCGACCGCCTCGATCGCGTGGTGGACGCCGCCTTTCGTCTCGGCGACTACTTCGTCTGCGGCGGTTTCGGAGAGCGCGTCGATCACATGGGTCGCGCCGAGCTTCGTCGCCAGCGCGCGCTTCTCGGCCACCGGATCGAGCGCGATGATCTTGCCGGCGCCCGCGATCTTCGCCGCGTTGACGGCGGCGAGGCCGATGCCGCCGCAGCCGACCACGCATACGGTTTCGCCCGGCGTGAGATCGGCGAGGTTGAAGATGGCGCCGGCGCCGGTCGTTACCGCGCAGCCGAGCAAGGCGGCGCGATCGAGCGGCATGTCGCGGTCGATCGCGACACAGGCATGTTCATGGACCAACATCTGCTCGGCATAGGCGGAGAGGTTCAGCATCTGATGGACGATTTGATCGCCCATCATCAGCCGCTGCGGACCGGTTTTGGGGCGGCGCACGCTGGCATCGACGCACAGGCTCATATGGCCGGTGACGCAATGCTCGCAATGCCCGCAAAAGGCGCTGAGGCAGGTGACGACATGATCGCCGACCTTCACCGTCGAGACCTCGTCGCCGATGGCTTCGACCACGCCGGCCGCCTCATGGCCGGGGATCGTCGGCAGTGCATGCGGATAGCTGCCGTCAACGAAGTGCAGATCGGACCGGCACACACCGACCGCGACGGTGCGGATCAGGACCTCGTGCGGGCCTGGCTTCGAGACAGTCACGTCCTCGATGCTGAGGGGCGTCTTTGCTTCGAAAAGGACGGCAGCTTTCACATTTTTCCTTTCGTCACCCCGGACTTGTTCCGGGGTCCACCGCGCGGCAAGCGCAAGTGGATGAGTGGACCCCGGAACACGTCCGGGGTGACGGTTAGTTTAGCGGCGCACTGCTTCTTTCGCCGCGACGGCCGCCGGCAGATCGGCATATTTCCCGAACTCGTTGCGTGCGATCGCGCGGTTGTGAACCTCGTCAGGACCATCGGCGAAGCGCAGGGTACGCATCGCGGCCCAGGCATGGGCCAGCTCGAAATGCTGGCTGACGCCGCCGCCGCCATGCGCCTGGATCGCGTCGTCGAGGATCTTCAGCGCCATCAGCGGCGCCTGGACTTTGATCATCGCGATTTCCTGCTGGGCGGATTTGTTGCCGGCACGGTCCATCATGTCAGCCGCCTTGAGGCAGAGCAGCCGGGTCATCTCGATATCGATCCGGGCGCGGGCAATCCGCTCCTCCCACACCGAATGATCGGCGATGCGCTTGCCGAACGCCACGCGCGTCAGCAAGCGCTTCGCCATCGCCTCGATCGCGACTTCGGCCACGCCGATCGTGCGCATGCAGTGGTGGATTCGGCCTGGCCCGAGCCGGCCCTGTGCGATCTCGAACCCGCGCCCCTCGCCGAGCAGCAGATTGTCGACCGGCACCCGGACATTCTCGAGCAACACCTGGCCATGCCCGTGCGGCGCATGATCATAGCCATAGACCGTCAGCATATGTTCGATCGTCACGCCGGGCGCATCGAGCGGGACAAGGATCTGGCTCTGTTGGCTGTGCCGCGCGCTTTCCGGATTGGTCTTGCCCATCACGATCGCGATCTTGCAGCGCGGATCGCCGACGCCCGAGGACCACCATTTCCGGCCGTTGATCACATAATGATCGCCGTCGCGGACCATCTGGGTTTCGATGTTGGTCGCGTCCGAGGAAGCGACCGCCGGCTCGGTCATCAGGAAGGCGGAACGGATCTGGCCGTTCATCAGCGGACGGAGCCATTGCTCCTTCTGCTCAAGCGTACCGTAGCGATGAAGCACCTCCATATTGCCGGTGTCGGGCGCTGAGCAATTGAAGCATTCCGACGCCCAGCCGACCTTGCCCATCTCCTCGGCGCATAGCGCATATTCGAGATTGGTGAGCTGCGTGCCTTCGAACACGAAACTATCATCGACATGGCTCTGGCCGGAATGCGGCGGCATGAAGAAATTCCACAGCCCAGCCGCCTTTGTCTTGACCTTCATCTCCTCGATGACCGGGATCACCTTCCAGCGATCGCCCTCATGCGACTGGTGGTTATAATCGTCCTGCCGGGGGCGGATATTCTGATCGATGAAAGTCTTCACGCGATCCCGGAAATATGTCTCGCGCTCGCTCAGCGTGAAATCCATCTGGCAATCCTCTCATCGGCTCGTTGATCGGGTGGTTAGACCGTACCGCGTTTTCGGTAAAGCGCCTTTGGCCACGATATCGCAGTCTTTCGAGCGGCCAGAAAAAACACTGTCTCTTCGAAAAGAAGATGTTACAGTTTGCCGCATGCAGGCTGGGGATGAAGTGCGGGGGGAGGACGAGGAGGCAGGTACCAAGCGCTTCCGTGCGAAGCGCGATGCCATCCTCGCTGCCGCCGCCGAAGCAATCAACGAGCAAAGCGCGAAGGGCATGACCTTCGCCGATGTCGCGCGCCGTGTCGGCCTCAACACCACCAGCGTGACCTATTATTTCAAGCGCAAGGAGGATCTTGCCGCCGCCTGTTTCGAGCATACGCTCGACCGGCTCCAGGCGATGCTCGACCAGGCATCGGCCGAGGCGACGCCGCAGAAGCGCGTCGCCCGCTATCTCGCGCTCAACATGGAGCGGTTTACGCGCATCGAGCGTGGCGAAGAGCAGGCCGTTGCCGTGCTGTCCGATCTCCGCGCCATGGAAGAGCCGGTGCGCAGCCGGCTGATGGCGAGCTGGCGCGATGTCTTCCGCAAGACCCGCAGCCTGTGGGGGCCCGCCGCCAACCGCGCCCAGACCGATCTGCATGGCGCGCGCGCGCATGTGCTTCTCGAGAACACTTTCTGGATACCGATCTGGCTGGTCCGCTACGAACCGGATCAGTTCGACCGGATCGAGGCCAGGATGATGGACGTGTTCGAGCATGGCATCGCCGGCCCGGGCCAGAATTGGGCGCCCGAGCTGATCAATCTCGAGCATGAGGAGCCTGAGCCGGGGCGGGAGGCGTTCCTGCTGGCGGCGACTCGGCTGATCAACGAGCTCGGCTATCGCGGCGCCTCAGTGCAGAAGATCGCCTCCGAGCTGAACGTCACCAAGGGCAGTTTCTACCATCATCTCGACGCGAAGGATGACCTCGTCATCGCCTGTTACAAGCGCAGCTTCGACACGATCGCGGACGCGCAGCATCTGTCAGACGAGCGTGGCGGGAGCCATTGGCAGCGCCTGACGAGCACGATCGCGACGCTGCTGGATGTGCAATTCTCCGAGCGCGGGCCGTTGCTCCGCACCACCGCGCTTCACGGCCTGCCGGGAAGCGTGCGCCGGGCGATGGTCGACCGTTCGAACCGGATCGCGCGGCGCTATGCCGGCACGATGATGGACGGTATTGCCGAAGGATCGATCCGGCCGGTCGATGCGCTGGTGGCCAGCCAGGCGCTGATGGCGCTGCAGAACGCAGCGTTCGACATGCGCAAATGGGCGAGCACCATGCCGCGCGACAAGGCGGTGGCCTTTTACGCATCGACGCTGGCGTTCGGACTGTTCGACGACCGCGTCCTGTCGCTTTGAAGAGTGAACAGGGCTGGATTAGTCATCAAGACCGGGATTGATCGCGGACTGATCACGGGGGCTGGACAAGAACCGCGCTTCGCTGGCAGCGGACGGCTCAAGGAGATTTGTAATGAGCAGCATGGCAGCGTTCGATTGGGCCGACCCTTTCTTCCTCGACGACCAGCTCGAGGATGACGAGCGGATGATCCGCGACACAGCGCGGGCCTATGCGCAGGAAAAGCTCGCGCCGCGGATCATCGATGCGTTCGCCAATGAAGTGACCGACGTCGCGATTTTCCGCGAAATGGGCGAGCTCGGCCTGCTCGGGCCGACTATCCCCGAAGAATATGGCGGCGTGGGTGCGTCCTATGTGTCCTATGGCCTCGTCGCGCGCGAGGTGGAGCGGGTCGATTCGGGCTATCGCTCGATGATGAGCGTTCAGTCGAGCCTCGTGATGTACCCGATCTATGCGTATGGTTCCGAGGAACAGAAGCGCAAATATCTGCCCAAGCTCGCGAGCGGCGAATGGATCGGCTGTTTCGGGCTGACCGAGCCCGATGCGGGATCCGACCCCGGCGGCATGCGCACCCGCGCCGAGAAGATCGATGGCGGCTACCGCCTGTCGGGCAGCAAGACCTGGATTTCCAACGCGCCGATCGCCGATGTGTTCGTGATCTGGGCCAAGTCCGATGCGCATGGCGGCGGCATTCGCGGCTTCATCCTCGAAAAGGGCATGAAGGGGCTCTCGACGCCGAAGATCGAGGGCAAGCTTTCGCTCCGGGCGTCGATCACCGGCATGGTGATGATGGACGGGATCGAGCTCAGCGAGGACGCGCTGCTGCCTGAGGTGCAGGGGCTGAAGGGGCCGTTCGGCTGCCTCAACCGCGCGCGCTACGGGATCAGCTGGGGATCGATGGGCGCGGCCGAATTCTGCTTCCACGCCGCGCGCCAATATGGCCTCGACCGTGCCCAGTTCGGCCGGCCGCTCGCCGCCAACCAGCTCTACCAGAAGAAGCTCGCCGATATGCAGACCGAGATCGCGCTTGGGCTGCAGGCGAGTTTGCGCGTCGGGCGGCTGATGGACGCGGGCAAGTTCGCGCCCGAGATGATCTCGATCGTCAAGCGCAACAATGTCGGCAAGGCGCTCGATATCGCGCGCCATGCCCGCGACATGCATGGCGGCAACGGCATCAGCGGCGAATATCAGGTGATGCGGCACATGATGAACCTCGAGACCGTCAACACCTATGAGGGCGCGCATGATGTCCATGCGCTGATCCTCGGCCGCGCCATCACCGGGATTGCGGCTTTCTAGATGGCAGCCGCACCGCTGGCGGGCCTCCGCATCCTCGAAATCGCCGGGATCGGGCCGGGGCCGTTCTGCGGGATGATGCTGGCCGATCACGGTGCCGAAGTGATCCGGATAGAGCGCCCTGGCGACACCGGCCTGTCGACCGCGGCGAAGGACCCGCTGGTGCGCTCGCGGCGCTCGATCGTGCTCGATCTGAAAAAGCCGGAAGCCGTGCTCGCCGTGCGCAAGCTGGCAAAAGACTGTGACGGGTTGATCGAGGGTTTCCGCCCGGGCGTGATGGAACGGCTCGGGCTCGGCCCTGACGTGCTGCTCGCCGACAATCCCGCGCTCGTCTATGGCCGGATGACCGGCTGGGGCCAGACCGGCCCGATGGCGCGCGAGCCCGGGCACGACATCAACTATATCGCGATCTCGGGCGTGCTCCATGCGATTGGCGAGGCTGGCGGCAAACCGGTGGTGCCGATCAACCTGGTCGGGGATTTCGGCGGTGGCGGTATGATGCTGGCGTTCGGCATGCTGGCGGCGATCCTCCAGGCGCAGGCGACCGGCCAGGGCCAGATCGTCGATTGCGCGATGACCGAGGGCTCGGCGGTGCTGGCCAGCATGGTCTGGGGATTCCGCGCGATGGGAATGTGGGGAAACCCGCGCGGGGCCAATCTGCTCGATGGCGGCGCCCATTTCTACGACACCTATGAGACATCGGACGGCAAATGGGTGTCGATCGGAGCTATCGAACCGCAATTCTATGCGGGGCTGCGCAGGGTGATGGGACTCGAGGGCGCCGAATGGGACGCCCAGTTCGCGACCAGCGGCTGGCCCGAGCTCAAGGCAGAATTGACGCGACGATTCAGGATGCGGACTCGCGATGACTGGGTGTTCGCGTTCGAGGGGCATGAGGTGTGCTTTGCTCCGGTGCTCAGTTTCGACGAAGCGGTCGCCCATCCGCACAACCAGGCGCGCGGTGTGTTCGTGGAGGCTGGCGGGGTGATTCAGCCTGCCCCGGCCCCGCGCTATTCCGTCAGCGAAACCGTGCCGCCGCGCATGGCCGGAGGTGCGGAAACCGGAACGATCTTCGCCGAAAACGGGTTTTCTGAAGAGGAGATCGCGGCGCTCCAGGCTGCCGGAGCGACGGGTACCGGTTAGCGCTTGATGTTGCCTGGGCGGCAAGCCCGTGCGATATCGGTTGCAAAGCAAAACTCAGGAGAGCGCCATGGCCACCGCCGTCCTTCGCAACAGCCAGATGCCCGAAGCCGAATGGGAGGCGCGCCAGCAGCTCGCCGCCTGTTACCGTGTGTTTCACATGCTCGGCTGGTCCGAGATGATCTACAACCACATCACCCTGAAGATACCGGGCGAGGAAGGCGCGTTCCTGATCAACCCGTTCGGGCTGCACTTCAGCGAAGTGACCGCGTCCAACCTGGTGAAGATCGATATCGACGGCAACAAGCTCGACGACAGCCCCTATCCGGTGAACCGTGCGGGCTTTGTCCAGCATGCGCTGTTCCACCGCCATCTGCCTGATGCCCATTGCATCATGCACACGCATACGACTGCCGGCATGGCGGTCAGCTCAGTCGAGGGCGGGCTTCGTCCGATCAATTTCTATGCGTGCAATTTCATCGGGCAGATCGCCTATCATGATTTCGAGGGCGTCACCGTGCGTGATGAGGAAGGCGCGCGGCTGATGGAGCATCTCGGCGACAAGCGGATGATGCTGCTCAAGAACCACGGCATCCTGGTGATGGGCCGCACCCTGCCCGAGGCTTTCCTCAAGCATTGGGCGCTGCAGCGCGCCTGCGAGATCCAGGTCGCAACCGCTTCGATGGGCATGCCAATCACCGAGATCTCGCCCGAAGTGATCGCGGTGCACCAGCGCGACCTTCATATGGTGCAGATCCCGGGTGGCGCCGGCAAAGCGGATTTCGAGGCGATTGTGCGACTGGTCGACAAGATCGACACGAGCTGGCGGAATTAGCCGAAGCGATATCCCGACACGGCCCAGCCGATCACATGATCGCTGAAGTCGCACAATGCCGCATCATCGCCGCCGGCGCCGAGCGCCACCATCAGCGGCAACAGATGATCGGCCTCGGGGTGCGCGAAACGAGCATGCGGCAGCTGCTCCCAATCCGCGACACGCTTTGCCCGCGAGGCCGGGTCGGGATCAGTGACGGCCGCGGTCAACGCCGCATCCCATTCATCGGCGACCGGCGTAACCTGCGGACCACGCGCGCGCAGATTGTGGAAGCTCATGCCTGATCCAACGATCAGCACGCCCTCGTCGCGAAGCGGTGCCAGGGCCCGGCCGATCGCGATATGCGCCGCCGGATCGAGATCCTTACGCAGCGACATTTGCACGAGGGGAATATCGGCGCCCGGCACCGCGACCATCATCGGCACAAACACGCCGTGATCCCAGCCGCGCTGCGATTCCTCAGTAACGCTAAAGCCCGCATCCCGCATAAACCGGGCCGCCCGGCGCGCGACCTCGGGCGCGCCCGGCGCACCCCAACGCAGGTGATAGGTGTGCTCGGGGAAGCCGTAATAATCATAGAGCAGGGGCTGACCGTTGCCGACATGGACTGTCACGTCGCGCTCCTCCCAATGGCCGGAGACGAGCAGGATCGCCTTTGGCCGCTCTGGCAGCGAGTCGATCAGGCCGGCGAGATAGGCCTGCATCGGGCGCCACATCGGGTCGGGCGGGCCGCCGGCTGGATCCATGAAAAAGCAGGGGCCGCCGCCATGCGGGATGAAGAGTGTGGGAAGGGTCATGGTCGCCATATCGGGCGTGCCCCGCCGCCCCGCAATCGCGCAGCCGGAAACGCGCCGTTTCGCAACAGCACGCTTTGGCATATGCTCCGGCCATGACCAGCTTCACCGTCAACAACCAGCCGGTCCATTACAAGATGGACCCGAACACGCCTTTGCTCTGGGCGCTGCGCGACGCGTCGAACCTGACGGGCGCCAAATATGGCTGCGGCAATGGCGAGTGCGGGGCCTGCACCGTCATCATCGACGATGAAGCCGTGCGATCCTGCCAGACGACAATCGCTGCGATCGAGGGCAGCTTCGTGACGACGATCGAAGGCCTGTCGCGCGAAAGGACCCACCCGGTTCAGCTCGCCTGGATCGCCAATAATGTGCCGCAATGCGGCTTTTGCATTCCCGGCATGATCATGGCGGCTGCGGTATTGTTGAAGAAGAATCGCAACCCTTCCGAGGATGACGTCAAGGCGGCAATCACCAATTTATGCCGCTGCGGCGTGTATCCGCGCGTGATCGAAGCGGTCATGCACGCTGCCCGACTGCAGCGCGGCGACGAAACGCTCGATCCGGGCCCGACGCCCGGAATAGATCCCGCCTCGGCTGCCAGGCTGGTTCCGGCCCTCACTCCGGGCGGCCGGCAAATGAAATGAATCCTTTCGCAACGCTGTCAGGGCAATTCAGAAACAAGTCATCGCCAATCTGGCACAACACGTCCATCGATCGGGCCGAATCCGTGCCCGCGAACCGGAAGGACTAAGATGCGTACTTCTTTTATCATGGCGCTTCTGGCGGCGACGGCGATCGTTCCGACAGCAGTGTCCGCGCAGGAATGGCACCGCGGCGATGCTGGTCGTAGCGAGCGCGGCGGCGGCGGCGGTGGTCAGCGGCAGCACCAGCAACAGCAGCAGCAGCAACAGGCGCCGCAACAGCAGGCGCCGCAGTCCCAGCCCGCGCAGGCGCCGGCCCCCCGCACATTCGACCGTGGCAACTGGCAGGGCGGCCGTGGCAACTGGCAGGGACGCGGACAGGTCCAGGCTCAACAGCCACAGGTCCAGCAGCCCCAGGTCCAGCAGCAAGCCCCAAGGCGCTTCCAGCCTAACCCCAACGCGCAAGGCTGGCGTGGCGGCGACAATGCCGGCCAGCCCGCACAGGGCTGGCAGCAGCGCGGCGGCGAGCACCGTGGCGGCGGCAATTGGCAGGGACAGGGTCAGGCGCAGGCGCAACCCAATAGGGGCGGCGACGGGCGTGACCACGGCCAGCGCAACAATGGTGGCGATTGGCGCGACCGTGCCCAGCACAGCAATGGTGGCGACTGGCGCAACAACGGCCAGCGTGGCGACTGGCGCGGCGACCGCAACCGGGGCGGCAACTGGAACCGCAGCTGGCGTCAGGACAATCGCTACAACTGGAGCGATCGCCGCAACCATAACCGCGACGCCTTTCACCTGCCGCGTTATTACGCACCCTATGGCTGGGGCTATGGCTACCGCCGCTTCGGGATCGGCTTCGAGCTGAGCTCGATCCTGTACGAGCAGAATTACTGGATCGACGATCCGAGCTATTACGGTCTGCCCGAAGCTTATGGGCCGTATCGCTGGGTGCGCTATTACAATGACGCGCTGCTCGTCGATATCTATTCCGGCCAGGTCGTCGACACCGTCTACGATATCTTCTGGTAAGCGTAACGACGCGGAAAAACAGGGGCCCGGCGGCATCGTCGTCGGGCCCCTTGTTTTTTGCGGGCGGGGCGGCAAATTGCGCGCCCATGTCCCTGTTCTCGAAGAAATCCGGCGGCCTCTCCGCTGTCCGCCAACATATCGGCGGAAGCGTCTCGCAAAGGCTCGAAGCTAATCCTTCGATCAAGCGCGCGAAGACCGACGCGGCCCAGGTTTATTATCACGCGGATTTCCTCAGCCCGGCGACGTGCAACGCGCTGATCAAAATGATCGACGCCAACCGCCGCCCCTCCTCTCTCCTCGCCAACAAGTCAGGCCCCAGTTTCCGGACCAGCGAAAGCTGCGACATGGATCGCTGGTCCCCGAGCGTGCAGCCGATCGACGAATCGATCGCCAATCTGCTGGGCATCGATCCGACGATGGGCGAGACAATGCAGGGCCAGCGCTATGCCCCCGGCCAGCATTTCCGCGCGCATCATGATTTTTTCCACGAGGGCGAGGAATATTGGGCCGCCATGAAGGCGAACGGCGGCCAGCGCACCTGGACCGCAATGATCTATCTCAATGAGGTCGAGGAAGGCGGCGCGACCTGGTTTCCCCAGGCGGGCATCCGGGTCGCGCCCAAACGCGGGCTCCTGCTTGCCTGGAACAACATGAATCCGGACGGCAGCCCGAACCAGCATACGCTCCACGAAGGGATGCCGGTGGTGAAAGGCACCAAATACATCGTGACGAAGTGGTTCCGCGAGGATAGCTGGCTCAAGCAATAAGGCGGCGCGAGCCGAGCGTTTACGACATTCCATGCGAAAAATCGTTCTCACGACGGTCGGCACCCTTGGCGATCTGCACCCGTTCATCGCGATCGGCCTCGCGCTCAAGCGGCGGGGCCATCACCCCGTGCTGGCGGTGGCGGAGGATCATCTCGCCAAATCGCGCGCTGCCGGGCTTGATGCGGTCGCGGTGCTGCCCAGCTTCGATGTCGTCCGACAGCGCATGGGGCTGGATGAGGACGATGCCGTCAAACGGGTGATGGCCGACCAGACCTATTTGCTGGAGCAGGTGCTCCTGCCGTGGCTCGCGTCGAGCACTGACGCGCTGGATGAGGTCGTCGCCGATGCGAGCGCGCTGGTCGCATCCCTGTTCGTGTTCGGCGCACCGATCATCGCCGAAAAGCGCCAAGTGCCATTGATCTCTGTAATCCTGCAGCCAATGGCGATCCTGTCCGCCTATACGACCCCCAAGACGCCCGATTTCTGGATGCTGAAGCACAGCCCGGGCAGCCAGATCGGCGTGCGCTGGAACCGGATGGCGTACGGCGTCATGCGCAGGATCATGCGACGGCGCTATGGGGGCAAGATCGACGCGGTGCGCGCCAGCCACGGCCTCGGCCCGACCCGCGACCCATCGATGTTCGATGTCAGCAAGGAAACGGCGCTGACCCTGTGCTGCTATTCGCCGCTGTTCGGCCCGCCGCAAAAGGATGCGCCGGCGAACACCGAGATCATCGGCTTTCCGGTCTATGACAGCCAGATGGGCGACAGCGCCGCGCCTGACCCCGAGCTCGATGCTTTCCTCGCCAAGGGCCCGCCGCCGCTCGTCTTCACGCTGGGCTCGTTCGCGGTCTATGCGCCGGGAGATTTTTACGAGGAAGCAGCGGCGGCGGCGCGGCGGCTGGGGATGCGCGCCGTGCTGCTGACCGGCGAGAAGACCAGCCTGAGCTCTGAAGGCGACATATTGGTCCGGCCCTATGCCCCGCACTCGATGCTGTTCCCAAGGGCCGCGGCGATCATTCATCATGGCGGGATCGGTACGACCGGCCAGGCGCTCCGGGCGGGAAAGCCGCAACTGGTGGTGCCGCATATGGGGGACCAGTCGGACAACGCCCACCGCATCAAGAAGATGGGCGTCGGCCGGATCCTGGCTGCGCGGCGCTTCACCGCCGGCCGGGCGGCGCCGGTGATCGCGTCACTGGTTGGCGACAGCAGCTACCGCGCGGAGGCCGAACGCGCCGGCGCGGTGATCGTCCAGGAGGACGCCGCTGAGGCGGCGGCAATCGCGATCGAAAGGTTATTGGGTGCGGCTCGTGAGCCAGCATCCAGCGCCTGAGCCCTGCCGTCACCGACGACAGGGCCCAAGCCGGCACTCAGGTCAGAATTTGCCGCTGAGCGAGACGCCGATGATGCGGGGTTCGTTGAACACCGCGGCCATGTAGTTCTCGATCACGCCCTTGAGGTTCTTCTCGTTGGTGATGTTGCGGCCAAACACCGCGATCTCGTATTTGCCGCCCGGTGCGGAGTAGCCGAGCTTCAAGCCGCCCTCGAAGGTGCCGTTCGAGGTAAATTCCTTCGTCTTGTAGAGCACGAAGCTGGTGAAGCCCTGCAGGTTCCAGTCAGTCGCGACGAAGACCTTGCCGCCATTGCCGAGCGGCACATCGTACCGGCCGTTGAAGTCGACTGTATATTGCGGCGCGTTGGGAAGCGGGCTGCCGTCGATCTGGGCGAAGACGGTGGGGTTGCCGAACACCGACCTGGTAATCGTCGGGTCCTGCACGGTGCAGACCACGATGCCGTTCAGCGCACAGACCTGGGCATAGACCCGCTTGTCCCTGATCTCGCTGTGCAACAGGCTGAGCCCGACGCCGAGCGTCAGGTTCGAATTCGGCTTCCACTCGGCCTCGGCCTCCATGCCGTATGCCTTGGCCTTGTCGGCATTGAACAACACGCCATTGCCGTCCGAATCATTGCCGTTCAGCTGGATGTTGTCGACCGTGTAGGTGAAGGCCGATGCGTTCAGGCGCAGGTGATGGTTGAACAGGCTGCTCTTGAAGCCTGCCTCCCAGGACAGGATCGTCTCGGAATTCGCCGTGGTGAAGTCCGAGTTGAACACGGCCGAACGGCCCTGGATGGTCGGGCCACGGAAGCCGCGCGCGACGCGGGCGTAGAGGCTGACATTGGGATCGACCTGGTAGAGAGCGCTCACGTCCCAGCTCGGCTGCGTGTCCTTCAGCCGCACGAAGCGCTGCCGATTGCCATAGGTCGAGCTGCCGTCGATGCCGTCGGCGGTCTTAAGCAACTGAGTCGTCTTGGTGTCTTCGGTCACGCGACCGCCGGCGGTGATCGTCAGGTTGGGGACGATCTCATAGCTGACCTGGCCAAAGGCCGCCCAGGAGGTGTTGACGTCATGCAGTCGCACCCAGTTGTTCGGATTGTGCTGGGCCGTCGTGAGGAAATAGGCGCGCTGGTAGAATTCAGTGATGTCGCGCTGATCGAAATACATGCCGCCGATCTGCCACTTGAACGGACCGTCGCCGTTGCTGGCGAGCCGGACTTCCTGCGTCAGCTGATCGAGGCTGCGGACAGCGCCCTGCGACTGGCCGAAACCGGTGCCCCCGAAATTCGCGGCGGCGCCGCCATCGGTGTCGCCGCGGCTGTAGCCCGAGGTGGTCTCGATCGCGCTGATCGAGGTCAGGGTGACCGGGCCCATATCCCATGAGCCGCGCAGCGACTCGCCATAGGTCTTATAGGCCTGCGGGTTGTTCATCGCCTCGTCGAACGCGACCTTGTCACGCGGCGTGGCGCTGACATCGTTCGATCCCTTGGTCAGGCCAGCGCGGTGGAACAGCGTCGAGGTGCCGCTGTAATCGCGGGCATGCGCGGAGAGAGTGAACGAGAGCGAGTCGCTCGGCGTGAACAGCAATTGCAGGCGGACGTCGCGCTCGTCGAAGCCGCCCATCGCATCCTTCTTCGGCGAGACCGTGCCGTCGGCACTCGTGCCGGTATAGGTGTTGTCGACCCAGTTATCGCGGTGCTGGATCATCGCCGACAGGCGGAAGGCGAGCAGGCCGGGTGCGATCGGGCCACCGATGCCAGCATCGGCGGTGACGGTGTTGTAGCTGCCATAGCTCGCCTGGCCGCGACCTTCGAAGGTCTCAGACGGCTGGATGGTGTCGAACTTGATGATGCCCGCAGTGGTGTTGCGGCCGAACAGCGAACCCTGCGGCCCGCGCAGCACCTCGACCTGCCGAACGTCGAACACCGGGTTCGACTTCAGCACGACATGCTCGAGCACGACATCGTCCTGGATGATCGAGACCGGCTGCGAGGCGCCGAGATAGAAATCGATATTGCCGAGGCCGCGGATGTAGAAACGCGGGAAGATGCGGCCGGTTGTCGTCTCGGCGTAAAGGCCGGGCACGCGGCCGGAGAGCGCCATGATGTCGTCGCCGCCCGTCTGGAACGCGCGCAGATCGTCACCCGCAACCGCCGCGACCGAGAGCGGCACCTTCTGCAGGGGCTCCGACCGGCGCTGTGCCGTCACCACGATGTCGCCCTGATCTCCATCGGACGCCGCCGCCGACGTCGCTTCCTGCGCAGCCGCGATATTGGCAAAGACCAGCGCGCCGAATGCGCAGGTCAGCATCGAAATCGAACGCACGATCGTAAATTTGGACACGGGTGATCCCCCAAGTTGGTTACGGGTTTGCAATATTTTGCCGGGAGCAGAGCGGTTGCCGGAAATCGCGTAAATCCGCCGGTGATCGACATATTTGTCTGATGGTGCCGGATGCCCCCGCAGGCGCGTCGCTATAAGCCGAATATGGACTAATTATGACATTGGCTGGAAACTCATGTGGATAAGCAGCGTGAGAGGCCGGCCATGCCCCGGCCTTTCGCCACGCAGCGACGCTGTTCCTAGGGTATCGATCTGTGCCACAGCAGCGCGATGCGCATATCCGAACTCCTGAAGGCCCGGCAGCAATCGTGAGCGCCGTCCTCAACATCTCCCATTCGATCCTCGGCCAGCCCTGGCGCTGGCGGATGCTGGAGGCGGATGCGCGCGACCCCGGCTTCGCGCCTGACGATCTGGTGACTCAGCTCCTGCTCTCCCGGGGCTGTCCGCGCGACGAACTCGACGCGCACAAGCTGCCGAGCATCCGCGGCTTTATGCCCAACCCTTCGATCTTCCAGGACATGGACCGCGCCGCTGAACGGCTCGCCGATGCTGTCCAGGGCGGCGAGCAGGTGACGGTTTTCGGTGACTATGATGTCGATGGCGCGACCTCGGCTGCGCTGATGATATTGGTGTTGCGCGACCTCGGGCTCGAGGCGCGCGCCTATATCCCTGATCGGCTGATGGAGGGTTATGGCCCATCGGGCGAAGCGCTGGTCCGGCTGAAGGAGGAGGGCGCGAGCCTGATCGTCACCGTCGATTGCGGCGCGCAAGCCTTCGAAGCGCTGGAGATGGCGCGGGTTGCCGGGGTCGATGTGATCGTGGTCGATCACCACAAATGCGCGGCCGCCCTGCCCCATGCCTTTGCCCTGGTGAACCCGAACCGGCTCGACGAGACCGAGGGCGCCGCGCATGGCCATCTCGCCGCGGTCGGCGTCGCCTTTCTGCTCGGCGCGGCGCTGGTTCGGCTGTTGCGGACGCGCGGCTGGTTCGAGACGCGCGAAGAACCGCGCCTGCTCGACCTGCTCGATATCGTCGCGCTCGGCACCGTTGCCGATGTCGCGCAGCTGAAGGGCCTCAACCGCGCCTTTGTGAGCCAGGGCCTGAAGGTGATGGCGCAGCGTCGCAATATCGGCCTCAACGCCCTGATCTCCGCGTCGCGCCTGACACGGGCGCCGACCGCGACCGATCTCGGTTTCGCGCTCGGCCCGCGGATCAACGCCGGCGGACGGGTCGGCAAGTCCGACCTCGGCGTTCGCCTGCTCACCACCCGCGATCCGGCTGAAGCGGCGAGCATCGCCGCCGAGCTCGACCGGCTCAACGAGGAACGCCGCGCGATCGAGGGCATCGTGCAGGAGGCCGCCGAGGGCATGGCCGCGACCAAGGGCAACCGCGCGGTAGTCGTGGTTGCCGGGCGTGGCTGGCACCCCGGCGTGATCGGCATCGTTGCCGGGCGGCTGAAGGAGAAATATGGCCGCCCCGCGATCGTGATCGCGCTCGATGATGCCGGGATCGGCAAGGGATCGGGCCGGTCGATTTCGGGGGTGGATCTCGGCGCGGCGGTTCTGGCGGCGAAGGATAGCGGGCTGCTTGTTGCCGGCGGCGGGCACGCGATGGCGGCCGGGCTGACTATCGCCGAGGGCCAGCTGGAGGCGTTCACCGATTTCCTCGAGGAGCGGCTCGACGCGGCGGTGACGCGCTCGATCGGCGACCGCGCCCTGCTGCTCGATGCGCTGCTGACCGCGGGCGGCATTACCCCTGCCCTGGTCGAAGCGATGGATGCGGGCGGGCCTTATGGCATGGGCTGGCCGCAGCCGCGCGTGGTCGCGGGACCAGTGCGGATCGTGAAGGCGGATATCGTCGGCAACGGCCATGTTCGCGCGATCGTGACCGGCGATGATGGCCGGACCCTGAAGACCGTCGCCTTCCGCCAGGCCGACACCGCGCTCGGCGCCGCCCTGCTCGGCGCACCGCCGCACCGCCGGTTGTGGCTCGCCGGGCGCGCGCGGATCGACGATTGGGGCGCGAGGCCAGCAGCCGAGCTTCATCTCGACGATGCCGCCTGGGCGGAGTAGAAAATCGCAGTCATTCTTCCGTTCGATCTGGACAGCTATTGGCGCTGGATAATGCGGCTGCCAAAGAGATTGAATCGGGTGAGGCTGTTGGGAATGTCAGGCGGATGCTGACATTTTTCGAAGAAGGAACGTGATATTTAATCCTTTATAGTCAACATCTTATGGAGATTCAGGATGTTCAGCCATATCACGCTCGGCACCAACGATCTTGAATCCGCCCGGCGTTTTTACGAGCCGGTGATGGCCTCGCTCGGTATCGACCAGCCGTTCAAGCTGCCCGCGACGCTTGTCTTCGGCGCACTGGCCGGGCTCAAGCTGTTCATCGTCAGCCCCTTTGACGGCGGCACTGCGATGCCGGGCAACGGCCCGCACACCGCCTTCCTGGCACCGGATCGCGCGGCGGTAGACGCCTTCCACGCCGCCGCGCTGGCGCATGGCGGCACTGACGAAGGCGCGCCGGGCCTCCGCCCGCATTATCACGCCAATTATTACGGCGCCTATGTCCGCGACCCCGACGGCAACAAGCTCCAGGCGGTATGCCATCGCCGATCAAATGACGCGGTGGCTTGACCCGCACCCTGCATTTGCCTAACCGGCACGCCCACGCCCGGGTTTTCCGGACATGGCCCCTTCGTCTAGCGGTCTAGGACGCGGCCCTTTCACGGCTGAAACACGGGTTCGATTCCCGTAGGGGTCACCAATTCTCGCCCGGGCTACGGCGCAGCCAGGATCTCCGCCCTGCATGGCCCGAACCCGATCGGAATATAGCCCTCGGCCCTTGCGACGGCGCAAAGGGTCACTTCGTCACCATCCTCGAGGAAGGTGCGGGTCTCGCCGCCGGGAAGCGCTACGGCGCGCGCGCCGCCCTGGTTGATCTCGAGCAGGCTGCCGAACCCACCTTGTTCCGGACCCGACAGCGTGCCGGTGCCGATCAGGTCGCCCGGCTGGAGGCGTGTTCGGCCCGTATTTCGCCGGGATGGCAGCCGACCGCTTCGGGCTCGTAGTGGTGCTGTGGATCATGTTCGGTCTGTGCATCGTCGCCGGCCTGCTCGCGCTCGGCTTGCGCGAGACAGCGCCGCGGATCGTCGCGCGTGCCCGGCCTGGAGAGAATGTGACGGCAGGCTGATCGCCGGGGGATAAGGGTGCGCTCGGCCGGGGTTCAGCCGGCCAGAAATGCCGTGACGCGTACCAGAAACTGGTCATGATACTGGAAGATCCCGCCATGGCCGGCGTCGGAATACAGGACGAGATCGGCGCCTGGGATGCGCCGCGCCATATCTCCCGAATTCTCGCTTGGCACCATGATGTCGTGATCCCCGTTCGCGACGAGGACGGGTTTGTCGATCGCGCCGAGGTTCTGCGGCGGCTGTTTGCCCCACGCCGTGATCGCCTTCAGCTGGCGCAGAAAGACCCTGGGCGTGACGGCCTTGTCGCGGTCGTCCTTGCGCTCCTTGAGCCGGGCAAGAAAGGTCCTGGCGGCCCGACGCCCGTTCGGCGTCGAGGTGAAGAAGAGATAGGTCTTCGGGTCCTTGAACGTCAGGATACCCTTGACGATGAGCGGCCAGGAAACCGCCCCGACCTTTTCGATCCCGACGCCACCGGCGGGGCCGGTGCCGGCCAGCACAACCCTGCGGATCAGCTTGGGTTCGGACAGCGCGATCTCCTGCGCGACGAAACCGCCAAGCGAGAAGCCGAGGAGATCGACCTGTTTGAGGCCGAGCGCGCGAATGATAGCCACGATGTCTTCGGCCATTGCCTTCACGGTCAGCGGTGCCTCACCACCCGAGGCACCGACGCCACGATAATTCAGCGCGTATACCGGTCGGCCCGCCGCCAGCCCGTCAACGATCCGCGGGTCGAAATTGTCGAGGTTCGCACCCCAATGATTGAGCAGCACGATCGGCATGCCGTCGCGCGAACCAAGGCGGCGATAGGCAAATTGTACGCCAGCTGCTGTGATGGAGCGGGTCGGCGTATCGACCCAGGCGACCGGAGCGGTTTTCGTTAGGTTCGTCATGAGATCTACCTGTTCTTGCAATGGTGGGCCAAACACGCCTGTGGGTTCACCAGCGACATGACCGGCGAGACGCCGTCAGCGCAGCTTGACGACGACCTTGCCCTTCACGCGGCCGGTATCGATATAGTCCAGCGCTTCGTTCAGCTTTTCGAACGGAAAGACCCGGTCGACGATCGGTCGGATGACGCCGTTTTCGATCAGCGTCGTGATCTCGTCGAGCTGCTTGCCATTCGCGCGCATGAACAGGAAGGAATAGCTGGCACGCTGCCGCTTGGCTTTTCGACGAATGCTCATGCTGAGCAGCCGGAGCAACTGGCGGATGACCCAGTTCAGCCCCTGCTCCACGCCGAAAGCCGGGTCGGGCGGCCCCGAGATCGAGATCAGCTTGCCGCCCGGCTTCAACACCTTCAGCGACTTCGCCAGCGTCTTGCCGTCGAGGCTGTTGAGCGCCACGTCATAGCCGGACAGCGTTTCCGAGAAGTCCTGCGATTTGTAGTCCACGACCGTTTCCGCGCCGAGGTCGCGAACCAGACCGAGGTTGCTCGTGCCGGCGGTTGTCGCGACATGGGCGCCGAGATGGCGGGCAAGCTGAATGGCCAACGTGCCGACACCGCCCGAGCCTGCATGGATCAGCACTTTCTGGCCGCGCTTGACCTTCGCACGGTCAACCAGCACCTGCCATGCGGTGAGGCCGACAAGGGGCACGGACGCCGCCTCTTCCATCGAGATGTTGGCAGGCTTCCTGGCGACATCCGCCTCGTTCACGGCCAGATATTCCGCAAAGGCGCCGATCCGTCCGTCACGTGGCCGTGTGTAGACGGCGTCGCCAACCTTGAATCGCTTCACGTTGTCGCCGACGCGCGTCACGATGCCGGCAAGGTCGTGACCCAGAACGAAGGGCGGCTTGTACGGCAGGATGGGCTTGAACTCGCCATTGCGGATTTTCGTGTCGAGCGGGTTGAGACCCGCGGCATGGATCTCGATCAGGACGTCATCGGGTCCGACGACGGGGTCAGGAACGTCACCGAGGCGCAAAGCGGCACCCTTGCGATAGGCATCGAGGATATAGGCTTTCATGACGGCGCATCTCCGCGGCTCGGGGGTATGTCGGCACCCCGGATGGGTGCCGACGCTGCTGTGAGGGTGAGTTGCGTTCAGGCGATCACTTCCACGTTGGCGGTGGGATAATCGGTATACCCCTTTGCGCCGCCGCCATAGAGAGTGGAGGGGTCGAGCGGCGCCAGCGGAATGCCGTTCCTGAACCGCTCGACCAGATCGGGGTTGCTGATGAACAATCGGCCAAAGGAAACCAGATCGACCTTGCCGTCGGCGACGCGGGTGACGGCCTTGTCGAAATCATAGCCGTTGTTGGCGATGTAAGTCCGCGAGAAGCGGCGGCGCAGTGCATCGAAGTCGAACGGCGGCACGCCGGCACCGTCTGCGGCTGTGAGCTCCAAGACGTGAATATAGGCAATCCCCAGCACGTCGAGTTGCTCGACGATATAGTTGAACTGGGCCTGCGGATCACTGCTCGTGATGTCGTTGATCGGGGATATCGGGGACATGCGGACGCCGGTGCGGGCCGCGCCAACCTCCGCCGCGATCGCTTGCGTCACCTCGAGGAGCAACCGGGCGCGGTTCTCGATCGAACCGCCATAGGCATCGGTGCGGAGGTTCGCGCCGTCCTTGGCGAACTGATCGAGCAGATAGCCGTTGGCGGCATGCACCTCGACGCCATCGAAACCGGCGGCGATCGCGTTGGCCGCTGCCCGGCGATAATCTTCGATGATGCCGGGAATTTCGGCGATGTCGAGCGCGCGAGGAGGAGAAACATCCGCGAAACCGTTGTTGACGAAAATTTGGGCACTCGATTGAATTGCGGATGGCGCGACGGGAGCGGCTCCGCCTTGCTGCAGATCGACATGGCTGATGCGACCGACATGCCAGAGCTGGAGGAAGGTCTTGCCACCCTTGGCATGGACGGCGTCTGTCACCTTGCGCCAGCCATCGATCTGCGCCTGCGTATAGATGCCGGGCGTGTCCTGATATCCTTGGCCCTGCTGCGAGATCTGCGTGGCTTCCGAGATCACCAGCCCGGCGGAGGCGCGTTGCGCATAATATTCCACCGTCAGATCGGTCGGCACGAAGCCTTCGCCCGCACGGTTGCGGGTGAGCGGCGCCATGACGGCGCGGTTGGACAGCGTGGTGTCACCGAGCGTGTAGGGTTGGAAAAGCGTCTGGTCGGTCATGATAAATCCTTTCGGGAAAGCCCGCGGTTCGGTCGTATGGATCGTCGATTGGCTCAGACAGCGTTGTAGCGGTCCGCGCGGAGCACCTGCGCGAAGCGCGGCACCATTGCCTTACGGGCGGCATCGAATGCATCCCACAACTCGCCCTCATGGAGTGTCGGGATCGTCACGCCTTCGCGGCGATCGAAGCCAACCAGCGCGGCATCGACCAGCTCGTTGACGTCCATCATCGCCGAAAGATCGGCATCGGTCATACCGGCTCGGCCCCACAATTCGGTTCCTGTCGCGGCGGGCAACACGGCCTGGACGTAGACGCCCTTGGGGGTGAGTTCGAGGCTGAGTCCCTGTGACAGAAACAGGACGAAGGCCTTGGTCGCGCCATAAACCGACATGTTGAATTCGGGAGCGAGCCCAACCACCGAACCGAGGTTCACGATAGCGCCCTCACCGGCTTGAGCAAAGCGCGGCGCCACCGCGCTTGTTAGGCGGACGAGTGATGTCGTGTTGAGCGCGATGAGGCTCTGAACGGCGTCCGTGGATTGATCGACGAAGCTCCCGCTCAGTCCCGCCCCGGCATTGTTGATCAGGATCCCGATCGAAGCGTCGTCGCGCAGCCGGGCTTCCACCGCAGCGAGATCGTCCTCGCGCGTGAGATCCGCCGGCAGGACATCGACCGCCACGCCCGTCTCCGCAGTCAGGCGAGCGGCCAGCTTCTCCATCCGCTCCGCGTCGCGGGCGACCAGAACAAGGCTGTGGCCGCGCCGTGCAAAGCGATCGGCATAGGTCGCGCCGATACCAGTGGAGGCGCCGGTAATGAGGACGGTGGAACGGGTCATGAGGATTGCTCTCTTTCTGCGAATGCTTATATTCATGACAGGTGTCATGAATGTCTAAATATGATAGCCATCATGAAAGTCAACCGTGCCGATGGAGTTTTTTTTGCAATGAAGGTCAGTCGCGAGCAGATGGCGGAGAACCGCACCCGCATCCTCGATACCGCCAGCCGCCTGTTCCGCGACCGCGGTTTCGAGGTCGTCACTGTGTCTGAAGTCATGAAAGCCGCAGGGCTGACCCATGGCGGCTTCTATGGCCACTTCGCGTCCAAGGACGATCTGATCGCGCAGGCTGTCGCGCATTCCTTGGCGCCGGCCGGAAGCGAAGCAGGCGATATCGGGGCGTGGATGGACGCCTATCTGTCACCCTATCACCGCGACCGCGCGGCGACCGGATGCCCGAGCGCTGGTTTTGCCGGCCTGTTGCCGCACCAGTCGCCCGAGGCCCGGACCGCCATGACCGATGGTCTACGCCGCCAGATTGACCAATTGTCCGCTATAGTGCCCGTGCCGGAAGGTAGCGACGGACGCACTGCCGCCATTGGGAGCTGGGCGGCGATGGTGGGGGCAGTGATCCTGGCCCGGGCCGTCGACGATACTGCGCTTTCGGATGAGTTGTTGATGCGGACGCGAGCGTGGATCGATCAACGAAACGAGATACCTGCCTGATTGGCACTGTATGTGCGGGGTTACCGTTTTCCCAGCCGCCCGTCGAAAAACGCGCACGCGTCGCGCCAAAGAGCGTCGAACTGGCCGACGGCAGCCGGCTCGACCTGTCGCCACAGAGCGAGGTCGAGGTCCGTTTTCGCGCAGGCACGCGCGAAGCACGGCTGCTGTCGGGCAAGGCGCGTTTCAACGTGAAGAGCAGCCCAACCAGGCCATTCGTGGTGACCGCGGACGATCGCGGAGCGCGGCAGAGGGTCGGGTCTTCGGCGTGATTCTCGCGCTGGATCAGGTGAGGGTCGCGACATTCTCCGGCGCTGTGCGCGTGCGCTGCTGGCACGGTCTTCTGCCGCGCGTGATACGCGTATCGCAGGGTCAACGGATGATCGCGGAGCGCGGCACCGACAATGCCCGCATTGAACCATTGATATGATCGCGTTCCTTTCAATGGCCGCGGGCGGCGCAATGCGCCTCACTTTAACTGCCCGTAAAAGGCGACAGAAAGCGCGCCCCGCCGCCCCTCAGCGCCAAAACCGGACTGCTCCGACCACGATCACCAACCATATCATGATGGACGTGGACAAGGTGAACACGAACATAGCGCTTGGGCGCCATTTGATATCGTGTGCGACGGAGCGCGGCCGATGACTACGCTGTGTCGGGGAACGGTGCCGGGGGGCGCTGAACTCGAATTCGGGCCGCTCGCTCGATTTTGATGCGTCAAGGAAAAAATGGGTAGTTTTCATGACAAAAAATCCCGTTTTTGACAATCAACTCTATCAATACTGAAATTGTTCTTCAATTATGCCCGATATTATTCTGATATTGTTGAAAATTGTCAATTTAACGTTCGATATATTACTATAGGATATGGACTGATATAACTTCTGGACATCTCGCCTATCGGTTTGTAACGGCGGGATTGCCCACCAGCGGCATCAAGACCTCGCTAACCACATCCATCCACTCCATCTTGAGGGCTAGCCGCGATACTCCCCCGCGTGTCGTCTTTTTGTCCTCGCGCCCGCTCGCGCCGCTGCGCGTCGAGACTTGTGGCCGTGACCAGCGCGGGCCTGCTGTTTGGATTCGGCGCCCCGTCTCTTGCCGCGAATCGTGACGGAGAGGCGATTTCGGGCGATGCGACCACGACAAGCGCCCATAGCCTTGCGTCGCAAGCGGATGCCGTGACTCAGGCACCGGCACCCCTGAGGAGTGAAGCGATCCCCGCGAACGCGAGCAACCTCGCGGCGCTGGTCGCACAGCAGAGCGCGCCGGCCGGATCACACCGGATCGGCGTTGCGACGCCGCCGGCATCGAATCTCGCGGCCACGCCGCCCTACCCCTTCGCTGTGGGGACGGCGGTGGTCCCGACTCCCGTGCTCGGCGCCGGTGGAGCGAATGCGCCCGATGTGTTTGGGTCCGTCGCGATGCCGGTCCTCCATACGCCGCTCGATGCGAAATGGCGCGCCGTCGATCAGGAAACCCTTGGCGAAGGCCCGTGGAGTCCTCTGATCCGGCAACTCTCCGGCAAGAGCCCGGTCATGCAGGTCGGCGAGGTCAATCACTGGGTCAATGCCCGGATCAGCTTTGCCAGCGACGAGTCGAGCCAGGGAAAGAGTGACGACTGGGCGGGCGCATCACGGTCGTTGCGCGCGCATCGGGGCGATTGCGAGGACTATGCCGTCACCAAGCTGCAGATTCTGCGCGCGATGGGGTTCAGCGAGGACAATCTGTATCTCGTCATCGTGCACGATCTCGTCAGGCGCGCGGATCATGCCGTTCTTGCCGTGCGGGTTGGTGGTGAACTCAAGATCCTCGACAGTCAGACCGACGACCTGCTGGA
>Ga0307508_10000636_pt1 | contig 42249 bp, 32 predicted proteins | sample 9_EM_MG_FD_203089 | JGI IMG/M metagenome (GOLD analysis project Ga0307508, IMG submission 203089) | Populus trichocarpa ectomycorrhiza microbial communities from riparian zone in the Pacific Northwest, United States - 9_EM | ecosystem: Host-associated > Plants > Roots > Unclassified | place... | reverse complement strand
AGTTATAGAAGCTTTTGGGCCGGCTTCGTTTACATAGGAAATGTTAAACCCCGTTTTCACATTCCATAAACAATATTTTGTTTTTTTCTGCGTATCTAGCGGTAATCATTCTGAATTAAACAGTACCAGATGAAATATGTATTGATTCTTATGGCAGGTCTTTTTACGCTGGGAGCGGCGACACCGCCGGCGGCGGCGCCTGTAGCGCCTGCCGGGGACGCATCGCCACTGGCGGTATTCGATAAAAGCTGGAATGATGAAGTATACAAAAGCTGCAATACGGCGGCCGGGGCTGCTTTTATGAGCGATAAAGAAAAGGAGCTTATTTATATCCTTAACCTGGCGCGGCGCTATCCCACGCAGTTTGCCAATACGGTGGTAAAGCAATACCCCGCCTGGAGCCATAATAACAAAATGACACAATCGAATTACTACCAGTCGCTGTTACGCACCATGCGCAAGCTGCCGCAAAGCACACTGCTTTATGCCGACCGTCAATGCTATACCAGCGCACAATGCCACGCGGCCCTGGCGGGGGCAAAAGGTTATGTAGGCCATGACCGTTTAAGCACAGCGTGCAAAGAGAAAAAATATTACATGGGCGAATGCTGCGATTACGGGCATGGAGAACCCATCGATATCGTGATGGCGCTGCTGGTAGATGAAGGCGTGGCCAACCTGGGGCACCGGCTTATCTGTTTTACGACCTACAACAAGATGGGTGTTTCTATTGCGCCGCACAGGGAATACGGCAACAACGCGGTGCTGGATTTTTATTACTAAATTAGCTGCATGATCACCGCCGAAGTATTATCGCTCGCCGCACAGTTATGGGAATACCACCTGCTGCACCACCGCCTTGAAAAGGCGGACTGCATTTTAGTATTGGGCAGCCATGACACGAGGGTAGCCGACCGCGGCGCGGAATTATACCTCCAGGGATGGGCGCCGGTATTACTGTTTTCGGGTGGACTGGGCAATGTGACCAGGGGTATATGGACGGAAACGGAGGCCGATAAGTTTGCCGCCATCGCCATCCGGCACGGCGTACCACCGGAAGCGATACTGATAGAAAACCAGTCTGCCAACACCGGCGAAAACATCCTGTTCAGCCGGCAGCTGCTGCAGGAGAAGGGACTGGACCCACAAACTTTTATCGTAGTGCAGAAGCCGTATATGGAAAGAAGAAGCTATGCCACTTTTAAAAAACACTGGCCCGATAAAAAACTTATTGTCACCTCGCCCCAGCTGCCTTTTGAGCGCTATGCCAATGAAGAGATCCCGCTGGAGCGGGTTATCCATATCATGACAGGCGATTTACAGCGCATTAAAATTTATCCCGGCAAGGGGTTCCAGGTACCGCAGGAGATACCCGCCGGGGTATGGAAGGCATATGAACGGCTGGTAGCGCTGGGATTTGACCACCACCTTGTAAAAGAGACCGACTAATAAAACCGGCTGATAAAAATGAAGAGAGAAGGGGACAATACCCTTCTCTCTTTTTTTTGTTTTTAAAGTAAAACAAAAGATACCCTTTATGTAGATTGTAGCTACCCTTGTTTGTTACTGCCGCACAAAGCGAACAGCTTCTTCTGCTCCCTGCAACAGGTAAAAGCCTTTGGGCAATCGCTGCACATCGAGCGTATAACTGTTGATGCCTTTTACTGCCGGCAGGTTTTGCTGCAGCAGCACCTGGCCCGAAAGAGCCAGCACGCACAGCCGGAGGCTGCCGGGCTGTTCGGCCGTATAGCGCAGCAGCGCTGTGCCGGTTACACAGGTATTGATTAATTGCAGGCGGGCGATACTGCCGCCGGGCCGCAGGCTTATCACAGCGCTGTAGTGGAAACTGCCATCGGCAGCCGTTAGCTTCAGCCGATAATAAACAATGCTAACCCCGGGCAGCGCCTGTGCGTCGGTAAACGTATATCCTGCGCCGATAGCCGACCCATTGGCAGGTATGCCTGCTATGGTAGTAAAGCTGCCGCCGGTGCTGCGTTCTACATCGAAGCTGGTACCGGGCTCCTCCTGCGCGGTGTGCCACTGCAGTAATCGCCCGTTGTTGATAAGAGAACCGTCGAAACGGGTAAGCGTTTGCGGCAACGCCATTTGCGCTTCCACGCCGGCCATATAGCTGGCCGAATATTTCCAGGGACCATATACCTGGCCGGTAACAGCCGTGATGAGGCTATACCGGAGGCGCATACGTATTTTATTTTGCTTGCCCGATGCTTTAAGCACGGCGGTTTTGATAATGCCCGCGCCGATGCCACCGGTAATGGATGTCCAGGCCGACTGTGCGCCGTTGGTCACGGCACTGTTGGTGATGGCTGTGCCGGGTTTTGAAAACGACAGGCCGTTTTTTTGTACGTCCCATACCAGCTTGCCATTGATCCTGCCGATAAAAGAAACAGGCCGCATGGAAGCGCCGAAGGTTTGCGCAGACATATTTGCTGCCGATAGCGGGGTGGTAAGATTGGTATTCCATAATTGTACGCTGCCGGCATCATTGGACGCATTGGCATTGCCGCTGTACAATGTGGCGCTGGCGGCCGATGAAGCAGCTCCATAAGGGCCGGTCATGACATCGCCGTAGCCATCGCCGTCCACATCGCCGGCGCTGGCTACGCTGCCGCCAAAATAACTGTTGGCAGCGCCCGTTACCGTCCACGAAGCCGTGGCCGATACGCCGGTGGGACTTCCGTAATACATATATGCCGCACCGGCATTGCTGCCGGCGCCATAAGCACCCACGATGATTTCACTATAGCCATCGCCGTTTACATCACCCGCGCTGGCTACGCTCCAGCCATATTCTGTATTGGTTGCCGCGGTGGTAAACGACCAGGAAGCGCCGGTGCCAAGACCTGCCGCCCCGCCGTTGTATACAAAGGCAGCCCCTGCCACACCGCCACCGGGCAAGCCGGCAGCGCCGATGACCACATCGCTGAAGCCATCGCCATTGATATCGCCGGCGGCGGCCACGCTGATGCCCAAAAGACTGGAGACCGTACCTGATTTTGTCCAGGCGGCCGTTGTAGCCAGCCCCACCGCGCGTCCATAATATAAATATGCCGTACCATTATAGTTGCCGGTACCCGGCGCGCCTACCATGACATCGGTAAAACCATCGCCGTTTACATCGCCTACACCGGCTACGCTGGCGCCATAGTAGCTGCCCGCTGCGCCGGTAGATGACCACGATGCTGTAGTAGCAGGCGCCGATGAACGGCCATAATATACATAGGCCGCACCGGCATTGCCGCCAACGGCATAGGTGCCTACGATGATATCGCTGTAGCCGTCGCCATTGACATCGCCCGCCGAACCTACGCTATAGCCGTAATTGCTATAGGTGGAGGGACCGGCGCCCGTCCATGCAGCGGTGGTAGACAAGCCCGTACTATTGCCATAATATAAATAAGCCGCGCCGGTATAGGTGTTGGCGCCACTGGCGCCAACAATCACGTCGCTGTAGCCATCGCCGTTTACATCACCCGCACCGGCCACGCTGCCGTAATTGCTGCTGGTCGTGCCCGTTATATGCCAGGAGGCGACGGTGGAAAGCCCGGTAGCGCTGCCCTTGTAGAGATATGCGCCGCCGGCAAAGGCGGTCCCGCCCAGGGGAAAAGGCACACCGCTTACGCCTACCAGCACATCACTGTAGCCGTCGGCATTTACATCGCCGGCACAGGCCACGTTAAAACCTTTTTCGGCCGTGGCGCCGGTTACTGTCCAGCCGGCAGTAGTCAAAGCGCCTGCGGCGCTGCCGGTATATATGTACGCCGCGCCGGCATTACTGCTAATGCCGGTAGCGCCGATGATTACATCGCTGAAGCCATCGCCATTGACATCGCCTGCCGGGGCTACGCAATAACCGTAGTTATTGCCGGTGGCCCCGGTACCTGTCCAGGCTGCCGTAGCAGACAGGCCGGTAGTGCTGCCAAAGTACACATAGCTTTTATTGGCGCCGTAGGCGCCCACTACCACGTCGGCAAAGCCATCGCCGTTTACATCACCGGCGCCGGATACGCTGTTACCATACAGGCTGCCGCCTGCGCTGGTTATCGTCCAGGCCGAAGTGGTGCTTATACCGCCGGCGCCGCCATGGTATACAAAAGCATTGTTGCCGCCGCTGCTGCCCACGATTACATCGGCATAACCATCGCCGTTTACATCGCCGGCACAGGCCACACTGTTGCCAAAAAGGCCGGCGGTTCCGGTTAATATCGTTACAGCGGCAGCCGAAAGACCGGTACTGCTGCCATAATATACATAAGCCCTGTTGGCCGAATTAGCGCCAATGATAACATCACTATACCCGTCACTATTTACATCGCCCGCCGGCGCTACGCTCCATCCGTAGCTACCCGAACCAGTGGGCGATGTCCAGCTGGCCGTTGCGGCCGGACCGGTAGCGCTTCCATAATAACCGTATACTTTATTGCCGCCGGAAGCGCCCACCAGGATATCGCTGTAGCCGTCGGCGTTTACGTCGCCCGCGCCGGATACGCTGCCACCAAAATTATTGGCGCCCGTAACCGTCCAGGCGGCGGTAGCAGCAAGACCACTTGCGCTGCCAAAATAAACAAATGCTTTATTGGCGCTGTTGGCGCCCACTATCACATCGCTGTAGCCATCGCCGTTTACATCGCCGGCGCCGGCCACACTGCAACCGAAATTGCTGCTGGTGGAGCTAACCGTCCAGGCGGCGGTAGTAGACAGGCCGCTGGCGCCGCCATGGTATACATAGGCTTTATTGGCGCCAAGGGTGCCCACGATAACATCGCTATAGCCATCGCCGTTTACATCACCGGCGGGGGCTACGCTATAACTGAAATTATTGCCGCTGGCGGCGCCGTTGAGCGTGCCGGCAGCGGTGGTAGAAAGGGGATCGATGGTAAGCGGGTATACGGCATCGGTAGCCTGCACATTGATATACACTTCGCGGCCTTCATTGCCCGCATCGAGCTTTGCTTCCAGCAGGCGGCCGGTGGCGTCCCATGCTTTGAGACCGGTATACAACAGTTCGGTGGTAAGCCCGCCGCCGGCGGCATTTGGCCGGGCAAAGTGCAGCTCGCCATCGCCGGAGGTATAAGCACGCAAACCAGCATCGAGCGCCATGCGCACGCTTACCTGCCTGGTATGTTCTGCGCCGCGGGGCGCTTGTTTGATAATGAAATTCTGGCGGATGCCTGCAGTGGTATTGAGGTATTCTACTGTAAAGGCGCCGTTGTGATCAAACACCAGGCTGCTGTCGCGCTGGTATATCACCGCTTTTTTGGTGGGGCGGTAGCCAATAGCGCCATCAAAACAAATATCGCGGAGCCGGAGCGATACATTCCAGTCCGGCCCGGAGGTGGTATTACTGCTATCAGTACCTGCGCTGCTATGTACAGGCGCCAGGCTCATACGCTCCCAGCTGTAGGCGCCCTGCAAGCCCTGCCGGCGGTTCTCGCTTTGGAGGCTATCGTTTTCGGCTGACCGGTAAAAATGGTACAGATCTTGTTCTATGCGGGTACATACATCGGAAAACCAGGCAGATTGCTGTAACTGTTGTGTGCCGGTGGTTTTTTTCACCTGCACCGGCATCATTGCTGCGATGCCGCATAGCAATGCCAGGATAGGTAAACGGGGTAGGGTAACGGTTTTCATCAGGTATTAGGATTAGAGTGGCAAACAAGGTACGCAATGCACTTATAAGCAGCCATAGCTGTTTAACGGTTACCCGTTCTACTCCCTGCCTCAAAAAGCAATTATAATGGTGTGTGAAACATTATAAAAAAATGCCCCCTGCAAGGCATTCATTTATCGTACCGGTAAACATATCGTTTTTGAAAGAAGTCAGGAAAAAAGCGCCCCCGTTTTCGAGGCATCGGAATGGAGGCATCGTAAAAAAACGGTACTATTTCGTAATTACTGAAGCGGTATTTCTATTTCTACAGAACATCCCCGGCCCGGCGTTGCGCTTAATTCGACCGTGCCATCGAAAGCAGCTACCCGATTATTGATAATGATAAAGCCCATGCCCCTGTTCCTGCCGGCGCGCTTCAGGTCGAAGCCTTTGCCATCGTCGGTAACGGATAGATACAGTTGCCGATCGTGTTTTTGCAGGGTGATACAAACCGATTGCGCATCTGCATGGCGGAAAACATTTGCCAGCTGTTCCTGGATGATACGGTATACGGCCAGTTTCAAGGCGGGAGAGAGGACCTTATCCAGCTTATTATCGTAGTCGATGCTGTGGTTGATAAACAGACCGTCCGGCTTTGTGTTTATGAGCTGACCGATGGCCGCTTCGAGGCCGAGATCTTCCACGGCGGCGCTGTTGAGCGACTGGGTTATCTTCCTGATGCCGGTAATGGCTTTGTCGAGACATTGCAGGCCCTTATCGAACAGGCCTGTATCGCCGTTATATTCCTGTTTGGCCATTTCCAGCAGCAGGCGGGCAGAGGCCAGCAGCTGGTTGACGTTGTTATGCAATTCCTTTCCGAGCTCATCACGCTTCTCATCCTGTGAGACAATCAGCGATTGCAGCAACGTGCAACTATCCTGTATTGAAAATCCGGTCGGCATAGGGTCATTTAAATTGGGTCACGGGGGTGATCGGCTTTTTATTACTATAAGAATGCCAAACGGCAACAAGCTGGTTTTCAACAATCCGTTTTTAAAGCACCCGCTTTTTATTCCCATACAGGGAGAGCGGCTTCCCAAAATGGTATCATTGCACCCGGTCAATAAGCCAGCGGGCGTTGGCAATGGCCGCCGGGCCGGCCGTGTTGTTAAAATATATATGGGCAGCTGCTACTGTTTTATCCGCCAATACCTGCATGGCTGTTTCTTCCAGCTTGCTGGTGGCATAAGCAGAGCGGTAGAGATCGGGAACGCCATGAAACCGGTAATATACTGCCGGTGTATTGATAATAACCTGGTCGGGCAAACGCGGATGGCTGATACCGCAAAAGCTGATATGGCGCTCTGCCAGCTGTTGGTATACTTCGGGCCGCCACCAGCTGTCGTGCCGGAATTCCACCGTATTGGAAAACGATCCATTGAGGCTGTCGATGATGCGTTGCAGCATTGCTTCGGAATACGCCAGCTGTGGCGGCAGCTGAAACAGTACAAAGCCCAGCTTCTCTTTCAGGCCTTCGCCGATGGCGCCATAAAAATCGCGGAGCAGCCCGGCGCAGTCATCGAATTTTTTATAGTGGGTCACCAGCCGGGGCGCTTTTACGGCAAACAAAAATCGTTCGGGACTGCGCGCATACCAGCCCTGCAGGGTAGCCAGCTGCGGAAAGCGGTAGAAGGTAACATTGAGCTCTATGGTATTAAAATGGCGGCAATAGTAGTCGAACCATTTGGTGGCCGCGAGCTTGTCGGGATAGAATATGCCCTTCCATTCTTTATAATGAAAGCCGGAGCAACCGATATGCCATTGAATCGTGGACATGAATAGCTTACTTCAAAAACAGCACCACGATGAAGCTGCAAGTGGCAAGCTATAAGCCGCAAGACGTTTGCTTCGCTGCGGACTTGCGGCTTGTAGCTTGTGGCTTGTGCCGTGGCGCGTGTTTTGCAGGTGGGTATCCATTATGCCCGAGGGACCATCGATAGTTATTCTGAAAGAAGCCGTACAGGCATTTAAAGGGAAGAAGATCCTGGAAGCGGGCGGATATGCCAAAATAAATTACGATCTTATTATCAACCAACCTATACTGGACTTTAAAAGCTGGGGAAAGCATTTCCTTATTTGCTTCGACGGATTTTTTATCCGTGTCCACCTGCTGCTGTTTGGCACTTACCGCATCAATGAGCGGAAAGCCTCCAATCCGAGCTTATTCTTTCGCTTTGACAATGGCGAGCTGAATTTTTACACGTCTTCGGTGCTGCTTACAGAAAAAGATGCCGGCGAAGTATACGATTGGAGCGGCGATGTAATGAACAAAGCCTGGAATGCCCGTAAAGCTTCGGCCAAGCTGAAAGCGCATCCGCGTATGCTGGTGTGCGACGCGCTGCTGGACCAGGAAATATTTGCCGGGGTAGGCAATATCATCAAGAACGAAGTGCTGTTTCGCATACGGCTGCATCCGAAAAGCAAAGTGGGAAAACTACCTCCGGCTAAAAAACGCGCTTTATTAAAAGAAGCGGTGCAGTACAGCTTCGATTTCCTGGAATGGAAAAAAGCCTTTGTGCTGAAAAAGCACTGGCTGGCGCATACCAAAAAAACCTGCCCGCGCTGTCATATTCCCTTTCAGAAAGCTTACCTGGGCAAGACGAACAGGAGAAGTTTTTTCTGTAATAACTGCCAGTTGTTGTATAAGTAAGCTATCCATTATAGGTTCCATACCAGGCTGCGCCCAGCAGGGCTGCTTTACTATTGAGTATTACATATACCGGCACCTGCTGCAGCATCGGCTTCATGCGGCCGCCTTCGCAGAAGTATTCATACCATTTACCTGTTTGCAGTACGGGCAATACCTTGGGTGATATGCCGCCACCGAGATAACAGCCGGCGGTGGCCTTGAGCTTGAGCACAAGATTGGCTGCTTCGGTGGCAAAGTAGCGGCTGAACATATCGATGGCCTCCATGCATACCGGTTCCTGCTGGTGGATAGCGGCATTACTGATAACGGCGGAAGGATCGCCTTTCTGCAGCTCGTCGGCCAGCGTGGCGGAAACGGTCCTGCGTTGCACCGTGGTGAGAAACCGGAAGATGGTATGAATACCGGGGCCCGATACCAGGCGCTCCCAGCTTACATGGCCGTATTGTTGTTGCAGAAAGCGGTACAGTGCGATGTCCTGCTCGGTACGCGGTGCAAAATCGCTGTGGCCGCCTTCGGTAGCAAAAGGATGGTAAGACTGCCCGTCGTAATACAACCCTGCTTCGCCAAGGCCGGTGCCCGGTGCTATGATGGCCCTATTACCGGCAGCCGCACCGGCTTCGGTGTGCAGGGGCGCCAGCTCATTGCTTTGCAGGCCCGCGAGCCCATAGGCGGTTGCCTCGAGATCATTGATAAACATCACCGGCACGCGGAGCGCCTGCGACATGGCGGCGCTGTCGAGCCGCCACGACAGGTTGGTGAGCGTTACCCGGCCATTGAGCACGGGACCGGCCACTGCCATACAAATACGATCGGGCCATTCCTGGCCGGTAAAAGCGAGGATGATTTCGGTAAGCGATGTATATTCCTGCGAGACATACCTGCCTTCGCGCAGCAATGTGATGCCCGATGCATCGGCGCGATACAGCGCTATATTGGTTTTGGTGCCGCCGATATCTCCTGCGAGAATGGTGATAGGTTTATTATCATTGCCCGGGTTGGTGCGTTTAAAAGCAATAGGGATACCCATGTTATTACTCATGCAAAACTATTTTATGCCCGTTGGGAAGATAAAGGTACCGGAAATAAAAAAATGCCGGTCTTACAGGACCGGCATTAACGATAATAATCGAATATATATAGTAGAGATGAATTATCGCGCCGTTGGGAGATAAAGTATAAATATGGTGCCAGCGTTTGTGAAAGCTTTGCAAAAATGAGGAGGAGTTGCGTTGATGCAACAGGAGGAGGAAAAAAGTCTACGGTTGTGTTGCGCCTTCGGCGCTTTTTACCACAGAGGTGCATGAAGGTTGGTTCACAGAGTAGCACAGAGCTTTTGCTACGCAATAGGTTTCGATACAGTCGTCTTCGCAGCTAAAACGATTCGATTCTGGCGTCAGCTCCTTTTTCAAAGCATACGCCTCTGTGCGCCTCTGTGAACCAACCTTCATGAATCTCTGTGGTAAAATCATATGCGCCAGAGGCGCAACCCTTACATATTCCTCCGGTACTGCCCTCCTACTTCGTAGAGTGCATGGGTTATCTGCCCCAGCGAGCAGTACTTAACGGTTTCCATCAGCTCGGCAAAAAGATTCCCGTTTTGAACGGCGGTTTCTTTAAGGCGCTGCAGCATTTGCGGGGCGCGGGCGGCATTGCGGGCATGGAAGGCGCGCAGGTTTTGTATTTGTTGTTCTTTTTCTTCGGTAGTGGAGCGTATCACTTCACCGGGCTGTATGGTAGGACTGCCTTTTTTATTGAGGAAGGTGTTAACACCCACGATGGGCAGCTCACCAGTATGTTTGCGGGTTTCGTAGTACAGGCTTTCCTCCTGTATTTTATTGCGCTGGTACATGCGCTCCATGGCGCCCAGTACGCCACCTCGTTCGGTGATGCGATCAAATTCGGCCAGTACGGCTTCCTCTACCAGGTCGGTCAGATCTTCGATAAGAAAGGAACCCTGGATAAAGTTTTCCGTTTTGGCGGAGCCGAGCTCGCGGTTGATGATCAGCTGTATGGCCATGGCGCGGCGAACGCTTTCTTCGGTGGGCGTGGTAATGGCCTCATCGTAGGCGTTGGTGTGAAGTGAGTTGCAATTGTCATAAATAGCATACAATGCCTGCAGGGTCGTACGGATATCGTTGAAATCGATTTCCTGCGCATGCAGGCTGCGTCCCGAGGTTTGTATATGGTACTTGAGCTTTTGCGAGCGATCGTTGGCCTTATAGCGGTTTTTCATGGCCTTGGCCCAGATACGCCTTGCCACGCGGCCAATGACGCTGTACTCGGGATCCATGCCATTGCTGAAGAAAAACGACAGGTTGGGCGCAAAATCGTCGATGTCCATACCGCGGCTGAGATAGTACTCCACGTAGGTGAAACCATTGGACAAAGTAAACGCCAGCTGTGTAATGGGATTGGCGCCGGCTTCGGCAATATGGTAACCGCTGATGCTGACGCTGTAAAAATTGCGCACCTGCTGTTCGATAAAATACGACTGCACATCGCCCATCAGCTTGAGGGCAAACTCGGTGGAGAAGATACAGGTGTTCTGCGCCTGGTCTTCTTTAAGTATATCGGCCTGTACGGTGCCGCGTACCTGTACCAGGGTATCGGCTTTTATTTTATTGTATACGTCGGCGGGCAATACCTCGTCGCCGGATAACCCGAGCAGGCGCAGGCCCAGGCCATTGTTGCCTTCGGGCAGGCGTTCCGGTGCGGCGGGGTTATAATATACCGGCAGCGGATGCCTGCGGAATTTCTCTCCGATCTTCTTATTCACCCTATCCCACTGCCCGTTGGCGGCTATCCATTTTTCGCATTGCTGGTCGATAGCGGCATTCATAAAAAAAGCGAGCAGCATGGGTGCGGGCCCGTTGATGGTCATGCTCACGGAAGTAGCGGCATCGCAAAGATCGAAGCCGCTGTATAATTTTTTGGCGTCGTCGGCGGTGGCGATGCTTACGCCGCTGTTGCCCACTTTGCCATATATATCCGGACGGGGATCAGGATCTTCGCCATACAGGGTAACGCTATCGAAAGCCGTGCTGAGCCGTATGGCCGGCTGGCCCAGCGATACATAGTGAAAGCGTTTGTTGGTACGTTCGGGACCGCCTTCGCCGGCAAACATGCGGGTAGGGTCTTCGCCGGTGCGCTTTAATTCGAATACGCCGGCGGTATAAGGAAACAAACCCGGCACATTTTCCTGTAGCTGCCAGCGCAGGATATCGCCCCAGTCGCTGTAGCGCGGCAATACGATTTTAGGAATTCGGGTGCCGCTCAGCGAAGCCGTGGTAAGCGGCTGCCGGTGCACTTTACCCCGTACCGTGTATTCAAAAAAATCCGCCTTGTATTGCTTTAGCAGTGCAGGCCATTGGTCTACCAGCTTTTTGCAGGCAGGGTCCAGCTTTTCTTCATATTTCTTTTTCAGCGCCTGCAGTTCGGGCAATGATGCCGCTTCTTTTTCGGCGAGCACGCCTGTTAGCTTATACAGGGCGGAAGCCGCCTGCTGCTGTTGGGCGGCCCAGGCATCGTAGGCGCGGTTGCTATCGGCAATCTCGCTCAGGTAGCGCACGCGGCGCGGAGGAATAATAAGTGATTTGGTGGTGGAAGCGATGGTATGGCTGTTCGTTGCCGGCTGGCCGTTGTCAGAACTTCCGGTTGTTGAAAACCGGGTGCCGGTTTTTGTTTCGATGGTGCTGATAAGCTTATCAAATAATTCGTTTACACCCGGATCATTAAACTGTGCGGCGATGGTGCCTACCACAGGCAGTGCTTCGTCTTTGGCGTCCCAGAGACTATGGTTGCGTTTGTATTGCTTGCGCACATCGTGCAGGGCGTCGAGGGCGCCGGCTTTATCAAATTTGTTGATGCAGATGATATCGGCATAATCAAGCATATTGATTTTCTCCAGTTGGGAAGCCGCGCCGTATTCGGGCGTCATCACATAGAGGCTCACATTGCAATAGTCGAGTATGGAGGCATCGCTCTGTCCCACCCCGGCGCTTTCAAGAATAATAAAATCATACCCTGCTTCGCGGCAGATATCGAGGGCTTCCTGCACGGCGCCGCTCAGGGCGGTATTATCATCGCGCGTGGCCAGCGAGCGCATATAGGCGCGCGGGTGCGAGATGGCGTTCATGCGTATGCGGTCGCCCAGCAGGGCGCCGCCGGTTTTCTTTTTGGAAGGGTCTACCGAAATGACGGCAATGGTTTTATCTGTATAAACATGCAGCCATCTTCTTACAATTTCATCGGTGACGGAGGATTTGCCGGCCCCGCCGGTGCCTGTTATCCCCAGTACGGGCGCGGGCGCTGTGCCGGCCGGAAGCGGGTATGGCTCACCTGTGCCGTTTTCGGCATTGGTAATACGACGGGCTACGCGGCGCACGTCTTTTACTTCGCCCAGGGTCATGGGCTGGCGGTATTCGCCGTTGCCGTTCATGGGGTAATCGCACAGGCGGATTACTTCTTCAATCATGCCTTCGAGGCCCATCTTGCGACCGTCGTCGGGCGAATAAATACGGGTGATGCCATATTTGTGCAGTTCGTTTATCTCCTGCGGCAGGATGGTACCGCCGCCGCCGCCGAATATTTTTATATGTCCGCAGCCGTTTTCCTCCAGCAGGTCTTTCATGTATTTGAAAAACTCCACATGCCCGCCCTGGTAGCTGGTGATGGCGATACCCTGGGCATCTTCTTCGATGGCGCATTCGACTATTTCCATTACCGACCGGTTATGCCCGAGGTGGATGATCTCGGCGCCTTTGGACTGTAATATGCGGCGCATGATATTGATGGCCGCATCGTGGCCGTCGAACAGGGAAGCTGCTGTAACAATACGTACTTTATGAACGGGCTGGTAACTCATGGTAATGTTTTGGTCCCGGCGCTGTGCGGCTACCGGGAGGATCGACGGGCAAAAATACAATAATTGCCGGCATTACATTAACAGTTGTTAGTTTTGTTGCGACGGATGTTGCCGGGTTAAAGCCGGGAATCGAAGGAAGCGGGTTTTCGCCGGCTTTTTTTGGGCTTGTAATTGTTGTGGGCGCTGAGCTTCGACAAATCGAACGAAAGGCCCATTGAGAGATTGGCCGAGCGATAATACAGGATTTGTTTAGTGAGTTTGATGCCGACGGAAAACTGCGTTTCCAGCTTTATCCACGGCGAGCGGGGCACCCAGAGGCGGAGCGCGAAGCACGGATCCGCATAGGTGTATACGGTATTGCGGAGGGAATACATATTAAAAGTCGTTTCCTGGTCTTTGGTATAATCGCTTTTGATAGCATGATAATTGACGGTACTGAAGCGAAGCGACAGCGAGATCTGCGACATTTCGGATACGTTGAAGTGGACGCCGGGCTGCAGGAAAAATTTGCCGACGGAACTGGTATGGTAGCGGTCGGCGACAGTACCCGTAGCATCTCCCTGTTCATGCATCCTGTATTTGCCGAAACCATAGCCGCCATAGAGATCAAAAAACACTTCGTCGTCCGAATCGATAGATGTAAAATAACCCATGCCCAGCTCTGTGGTGCTTCTTTCGTACCATAACTGCGCATTATATTGAGGGGTAAACCAGCCATTGTGCCAGTATTTATCCTTTTCATGCCGCTGCGAAAAAGCGGCTGTGATGGCCAGGTGATTACTGATAGCATAGGCGCCCTGCACATCGTAGCCATTGTTATAACCGGTATCGCGGGCATGAAGGCCCGTGGTGAGCAACCCGGTAAGGCTCATTTCGCCCTTGCTGTTGAGCATAGGCGACTGTGGCGCAGAAGGGGCATACATATAATGATTGACCGAACAGGAGCAAAATAATATTGCAATAGCAGGCGTAATCAGGGTAAAGGTTTTTTTCATATAGCAGTTTGACAGTTACTTAAAAATAGATTAAATACTGTTATCAAAAATCTAAAGCTTTAGATACCTACGGTGGGTCGCCCTTCCTGGATTTATCAAAAGGGGCGGCTCACCGTGAAGCTGATTAACCCCGTTACACTACTTAATAATACAACGCTAATCAAATCGCGCAAACAAACTACTTTGCAGTACTAAATCCGGTTGCGTATGCTGAAACGATTGTCATTGGTTTGCACGGCCATTTTATTATTGTCTGCGCGCAGTTTTGCACAGGACCCCTGGAAAATCACTGCCGGCGACATCAGTCCCGCCAATTATTACGGCATTACCGTAGCCAACGGTATGATTGGCATCGTATCCTCGCCCGAGCCGTTTAAAGTGAAAGACGTGGTGCTGGCGGGCGCCTATGATTTGTATGGCCGCGGACGTGTGAGCAATTTCCTGCGCAGCTTTAACCTGCTGAATATGTACCTGGAGATAGATGGCAAACGCATTGATGCCAGCAGCGCCTCTCACCTGCGGCAGGAGCTGGACATGCAGCATGCCGGCTTTACCACTTCGTTTGACTATGGCGATAAGGCCAGCGTTACCTACACGTATTATTCCCTGCGCCACCTGCCTTATACCGTATTGATGGATATCACCATCAACGCCAAAAAAGACATTACCATCGGCAGCGCCAGCGTGATGGAAGCGCCCGATGCGCTGAAAGACGTACAGAATTATTACAATGACATAGACCGCCCGCATGTAGTGATCAGCCTGCTTACCTCGTCGGCCAAAAGTCCTACCGGCAAACTAACGATGTGCGCTTCCAATACCTTCCTGTTTCCTGAAGCGCATGGGCAGGAGCCGCGTGTTATTCATGAAATGTGGGATAACAATATGCACCTCATGAAATTCAGCAAGACCATCGCCGCGGGCAGCAGCTACCGGTTTTCCATCGCCGGCTCTTCTATCACATCGGCGCATCACGACGACCCGCTCAACGAAGCCGAGCGCCTGACCATTTATGCAAAGCTGGAAGGGCGCGACCGCCTGCTGGCTTTTCACAACCGGGCATGGGACGAACTATGGAAAAGCGATATCACGCTGGAAGGCGATCCCGCTGCGCAGCAGGACATACACAGCATGCTGTACCATCTTTATTCATTTGTGCGCGAAGGCACCGCACTCTCTCCCTCCCCTATGGGACTGAGCGGGCTGGGATATAACGGCCATGTATTCTGGGATGCCGACCTGTGGATGTTTCCCGCGCTGCTGGTGCTGCATCCTGAGCTGGCCAACAGCATGATAGAATACCGTTATGAGCGCCTCGATGCCGCCAAACGCAATGCTTTTTCCAAGGGATTCAAAGGGGCGATGTTTCCCTGGGAAAGCGCTGCCAGCGGCGTAGAAGAAACACCGGTATGGGCGCTAAGCGGACCTTTTGAACATCATATCACCGCCTGCGTGGGCCTGGCCGCCTGGAATTATTACTGTGTGACGCAGGATAAAAGCTGGCTGAAAGAAAAAGGCTGGCCCATCCTGTCGGCTACTGCCGACTTCTGGGCCAGCCGGGTGGAAAGAAACGGCCCGGGCCACTATGATATTAAGAACGTGGTAGCGGCCGATGAGTGGGCAGAGAATGTAGACAACAACGCTTTTACCAATGCCGCCGCCAAAGCGGTATTGCAGGATGCCGGCGCCGCCGCACAGCTATTGGGCATTCCCGCCAATCCCGACTGGGCGCTGGTGGCGGCCAATATTCCCATTCTTCGTTCTGCCGATGGCGTTACCCGGGAGCATGCGGGGTACCATGGCGAAGGCATCAAACAGGCGGATGTAAACCTGCTGGCTTATCCCTTAAAAGAGATTACCGATCCGCAGCAGGTAAAAAAAGACCTGCAATATTATGAAACCCGTGTGCCCAATGAGGGCACGCCGGCTATGACGCAGGCCATCTTTGCCTTGCTTTATGCCCGCCTGGGCGACGGTGAGAAGGCGCTGCATTTTTTCCGGGATGCCTACCAGCCCAATCTCAACCCGCCTTTTAGGGTGATAGCCGAAACAAAGGGCGGCACCAATCCCTATTTCGCTACCGGTGCCGGCGGTATCCTGCAAAGCGTGCTGATGGGCTTTGGGGGACTTGATATAACACCGAAAGGAATTGTGCAAATAAAATCCAGCTTACCCGGCGGGTGGAAAAACCTGGTTATTAGCGGGGTGGGGGCCGGTAAAAAGACGTATACCATAAAATAGGCCGCTAAAGTTTCTCTGTAGTTTATTAACTCAATCCAACAACTTATTAATAGAAGTGAATCCAAATCAGCCAAACAGCCTTACCTTTCTATTGGATTCGTGTACAAAACACGCATTACTGCCTGAAAAAAATTGCTGCCATACTGCTGTTGGGAATACTCCTGTTTAACTGGTGCGGTTACCGCTGGGTGCTGAACTATATGGAGCAAAACGCCAATACCCGCCTGGTGGCAAAGCTGGACCGCCACGATTACAACGACAACGAACTTATCGAAATCCGCATTCCGCTTCACCTGCCTTACCTCACTACCCAGGCAGCATTTGAACGTTGCGACGGGCAGGTAGAAGTAAACGGCCGGCAATACAATTACGTAAAACGAAAAATAGACAACGGTCAGCTGGTGCTGAAATGCATCTCCAACGACACAAGGCAACATCTCCAATCGGTCCGGAATATTTTCTTTTCGCTGGTAAACGATTTACAGCAGGACCATCCTGCCAAAAAAACGACCGATACCAATACAAGTCTTTCTAAAAGCCTCGCAGGCGATTATGACGACCAGCAGCCGGCTGCCTTCGTAGCGGCCTGTTATACTGCGGCACAGCACAACTACGCTGTATCGGCAGCACCTTCCCTCTCCCACCTGCTCAAAGCCATGCCTGAGCAGCCCCCGGAAGCATAGAAAATCCACGTAATAGCTTCATTATTCCAGGTGAACGCATCTCTCTATAGAAGAACGTTCCTCCTGTTCATCCGGTAAATTATTTATTGATGCAATATTTGATGGTAGTAGCCGCTGCGGCTACAATTCTGGTTTCCTGCCAATCGAAAAAGGACTATACGGCCATAACACATGATCCCGATTTGTATGCCAAAACCGTTCACCACCTCAATACGGTGATAATGGGTAATAATTTCAGTCCCATCGTTGGCTCGCGTAACTATTTGTATGCCAACGTAGCCGCGTATGAAATCATTGCCGCGGCCTATCCTGGTGTATATGTTTCGCTGGCCGGTCAGCTAAAAGGCCTGCCCGCCATGCCGCAGCCCGATACGGCGAAGAAAGCCGATTATGAATTTGCTGCGCTGCTGGCTTTTTGCAAACTGGGCGAGGCCGTTACTTTTCCGGCGGGCAGCATGAAAGAATATACAGACAGCCTGAAGCTGATGGCAGCCGATCACGGGATGCCCGACGATGTGCTGGCCAATACCATTGCCTATGCCGATACGGTATCGTCGGTTATCATGGCCTGGAGTAAAAAAGATAACTATGCGCAAAGCCGCAGTTTTTCGAAGTATAATGTGATGGATGAGCCGGGCCGCTGGGTACCTACGCCACCGGCCTATACATCGGCCATGGAACCGCACTGGAACCAGATCCGCACGCTGGTAATGGACAGCGCTTCGCAGCTGATGCCGCCACCGCCGCTGGCATTCAACGTAACCGATCAAAACAGCGATTACTACAAGGAAGTGATATCGATTAAAAATGCCGTCGACACCCTTACGCAGGAGCAAAAGCATATTGCCGATTTCTGGGACGACAATCCTTTTAAGCTCAATGTATCGGGGCATGTGATGTTTGGCACCAAGAAGTTTTCGCCGCCCGGCCATTGGATGAGCATTGTGGGCATTGCCGCCAAAACGGCCCATGCCGATTATGCCACCACGGTGCGCGCTTATGCCATTACTTCCATCGCCCTGTTTGAAGCCTTTATACAATGCTGGGATGAAAAATACCGTCACAATACCGCCAGGCCGGAAACAGTGATCAATAAATACATCGATCCTAACTGGCGGCCTTACCTGCAAACGCCGCCCTTCCCGGAATATACCTGCGGGCATTCTACCTGTTCTTCTGCGGCGGCCGAAGCCCTTACCAGCGTATTCGGCGATCATCTTGCCTATACCGACTCTACGGAAACAGAATTCGGCATCGCCAGCCGCTCCTTCAAATCGTTTCGCGATGCCGCCAATGAAAACAACTGGGCCCGGTTTTACGGGGGTATCCACTTTCACCACTCCTGCATTATAAGCACGGAATACGGAAAGAAAGTAGGTGAGCTCGTTGTAAATCGTGTAAAAATGAAAAAAAATGCATCTTCATCAATATCAAAAACCAACTAATCATGCGACTCTTTATCTTACCACTCCTGCTTGTAACTGTTTCCGCTTATAATACCCACGCACAGGGCTGCGTAGCCGTACGGCAAATGGGTGGCGTAACGACGCTGTGCTCACCCAATTCGTCTTACAATCTTTCCAAAGGTGAAGTACAGTTAGGCGTCAACTACCGTCATTTCCATTCGTGGAGGCATTTTGTGGGCACGGAAGAGCAACCACAACGCCAGAATACCGGCGGCGGCACCAGCCTGGACGGCAAAGACCATGGCAATGCCGTGAATATCTACTCACATGCGGTAGATCTCAATCTATCGTATGGACTGACCAGCCGCATCCAGCTAAACCTGACGCTTCCTTATGTGCACAATGAGCGGTCGCAGGTATTGCGGCAAACCCTGCCGGTAAAGGATACTTTCCGGTACAGTGTCTTTGCTAAGGGGCTCGGAGACGTACGCGTGGGCGCTAATTACTGGGTGTTGAACCCCGAAACGGCGCTTAAAGGAAATATAAACATCGGCCTGGGTATAAAACTGAATACAGGCAGCCATTCCGAGATGGATATCGCTCCGCAGACGAATGGCACGCGCAGATCAGGGATCATGGACCAGGCCATACAGCCCGGCGACGGCGGCATCGGGTTCTCGGTGGAGCTGCAGGGGTTCAGGAAAATATATAAAGGTATCTACGGCTTTGCCAACGGCTATTACCTGTTTAACCCCAGGGAATCCAACGGCACCTACAAATCAGAGGCAAAAGCAGGACTGGAAGGATATAACCTGTATGCCTGCCCGGACCAGTATTTTGCCCGTGCCGGTTTTATGGCTTCCGTATTAAAAGACAAAAGCCTCACCTTTTCGCTGGCAGGAAGATGGGAAGGCATCCCGGCCTATGATGCTTTTGGCGGACAGGTAGCGTATCGCCGTCCCGGTTATGTGGTGGCCATCGAATCGGGCATATCCTACCGCAGCGGCCAGCACAGCTTTAGCTTGTTTGTACCCTACAATTTTATCAAGAACCGTATTCAAAGCGCCGCCGATATAGCCGACCAGGACCTGCAAAACGCTAAAATCACCGATCCTGCCAAAAAAGTGCATGTACAGGGTGATGCCGCCTTTGCCGATTATTCGATTAGTATTGGCTATGCTTACCGGATACCGAAAAAAATGAAACATTAAGCCAATAAAAGAATATTTCGCTTATGAAATGCGCAAAGCAATATTTAAACAGGTTATGGGTAGGGGCCTGTTGCCTTGCCGTATCGTATACCACGCAGGCGCAAACCGATGCGGATGCCATCATGATGAACAGGCGCAACCTGTGTATCGGTCCTATGTACAGCTATAGCAGCTGGAAGAACTATTGGGAGGGTACTTTAAAAAGAAACAATGAAAACCTTGGCACCGTGTCAACGCAGATGGCTTCGGTCATGGGCACTTACGGTGTGACGGATAAGCTGAACCTGCTGTTTGGGCTGCCTTATGTAAAGACAAAGGCGAGCGGGGGGACCCTGCACGGGCTGAAGGGGTTGCAGGACTTCTCGCTGTGGGTGAAATGGATGCCGTTTGAAAAGCAGGTAGGTCCCGGCACGCTTTCGCTGTATGCCATCGGCGGTTTGTCGACGCCGGTGAGCAATTATGTAGCCGATTTCCTGCCGATGTCTATAGGGCTGCATAGCACTAATGGCACGTTGCGCGCCATGGCCGATTACCAGGTGGAGGATTTCTTCGCCACGGTATCGGGCAGCTATGTATTCAGGAGCAATATCAGCATCGACCGCACGGCCTACTATACCACCGAAATGCACCAGACCAATAAGGTGGACATGCCCAATGCAACGCAGTGGATGTTCAGGACGGGCTATCGCACGGACCGCCTGATAGCCGAAGCGATCGTATCCAACTGGACGACGCAGGGCGGGTTTGATATTACGCGCAATAATATGCCTTTCCCCAGTAACAGGATGAATATGACCGGGCTGGGACTCAACATCAAATACAATGTGAAAGCGGTAAACGGCCTTTCGCTGATTGGCGGCGGCAATTATACCATTGCGGGCCGCAACGTAGGGCAGGCAACGATGGTGGAAGGGGCCGTTTTCTATATTATTGATTTCAACCCGAAGAAGAGGAACAGTAATAAACAAACCGACAAGAAATGAAAAAGTATATCTCCATCATATGGGCGTTGGGTATTCTCATGGCCTTGCAGCCTTTTTCGTGCGCCAAGATAAACGGCCGCACCGATAACCTGCCCGCCCTGCAACCTGCAAAGACGGATATCGATGCCGGCGCCTGGAAGCCTGTGCTGCTCACCACGCCCGCGCAGGTGGCCCTGGCCGCTCCCGGCGCTACCAATACACCCGATTATATAGCGCAGGTAAATGAAATAAAAGACTGGCAGTTGCACCTGACCAGCGATGAAAAGAGCATTGTGCAATACTGGGCCGCGGGCGCCGTGCTGCGGTGGAATGAAATACTGCGTGAGCTGGTAGCCAAACACAACCTGCCGCCTTACCAGAATGCCGACGGCACCTACCCTGCCCCCAATGCTAATAACCCGCTGGCTTATCCGCAGTTTCCTTTTGCCAACCCGCCCTATGCGGGCCGGGCCTATGCCTATGTAAGCGCTGCGCAGTATGATGCGCTGGTAGCCGCTTATTATTACAAAAAACTGTACAACCGGCCGGCGCCGTATAAAGTAGATACCACATTAAAGACGTTGGTGCCCAAAACCGATTTACCTTCCTATCCTTCGGAAGACGCGGTAGTGGCGGGAGCGGCGGCAGAAATGCTTAAGCTGCTGTTTCCGGGCGACCAGGATTATGTGCAACAAAAGGTAGAGGAGCATAAGCGCGCCCGCATCATTGCCGGCGCCAATGTGCGCAGCGATATCGAAGCCGGTGAAGCGCTGGGCAAGGCCGTGGCGCAACTGTTTGTGGCCCGTGCGCGGGGCGACAGGGCCGGTGCTGCCGGCGGTACGCAGGCCGACTGGACAAAACTGGAAACCGACTGCATAGCAAGGGCTGAAACACCCTGGTACAGCCTCGAAGTACCCAAACGACCCTGCATGCTGCCCTTATTCGGCAAGGTAAAAGCCTTCCTGTTTGATTCACTCACTGCTATCTCGCTTCGTCCGCCGCCGCCGCCGCTTACCGCCAGCAAGCAAATGAAGGATGAGACCGAGGAAGTATTGTATTACACTACCCACGATACCCGTGAGCATTATAGAATCGTGCATTTCTGGGCCGATGGCGTAGGCACTTATTCGCCTCCCGGGCATTGGGACGCTATTGCGGCAGAAGATTTCATTTTAAAAAATTACAGTGAAGTGCGTTGGGCCCGGAATATGGCCCTGCTCAATATGGCCGTGATGGACGCCGGTATCGTGTGCTGGGATACCAAATATTTTTATTTCAATCCCCGGCCCACGCAGATGAACCCGGCCATTAAAACGCTTACCGGTATTCCCAATTTCCCTTCTTACATATCGGGGCATTCCACCTTCAGCGGTGCAGCGGCCACGGTATTGGGGTATATTATTCCGGAGAATGCAGCTAAATATACGGCTATGGCCAATGAGGCGTCGATGTCGAGATTATATGGCGGCATTCACTACCGCTCCGATTGTTCGGTAGGATTGCAGGTAGGCAATAACGTAGGTAAATATGCTGTGCTGCGCGGTCAGAATGATGGTGCGGGCAACTAAAACAGGCGTAAAAATTTTTCATATATTGTTAGTATTACTAAAGCTTAGGCCCTGCTGTTCCCGGCAGGGCTTTTACAATGGCCTGAACTACCATTTTATTGGAACATTATATCGGCGGCATACAATTATAGCTCATACGGTGAGCCGCTTTTCCTGTGCGCAGCGCAGGACACAAAGCGACCCACCGGGCACAATTTATGCAGGCAAAGGGTGGGTCACTTTGTGCGGGGCCATTGCGCCGGCGAAGTGGCTCACCCTTTTTTAATAGCTTTACACAAAACAAGGACGGAATGAAGCCATTTTTTGTGCTGTTTACCCTTGCGGCCGGTTTATCCGCCACCGCACAAACCCCTGCCTCGCCCGCCAAAATATATGGCAAGCTGTTTCACGACGTGCAGATGGCCCCTGTTTTTCCCGACCAGAAAACTTTTCCCGATGCAGTACCCAAAAAAGCGCCGGCGGATATTGTAGCCGACTACCAGAAGACTACCAGCAATCCCGCGATACGCTTTGCGCTGGATCTTTTTGTATCGGAAAACTTTGAAGTTCCAAAAGAGCCGCAGATCAATTATATCCGGCAGGAAACCGATATCGTTGCCCATATCAAAAACTGCTGGGGCGTGCTCAGGCGCGAAGCTGAAAAGCCCGTAGAAGGCAGCTCATTGCTGCCGCTGCCCCATCCATATATTGTGCCGGGAGGCCGTTGGCGGGAACTGGATTATTCAACCGCCTACTTTGCCATGCTGGGCCTGAAGGAAAGCGGGCACGCGGATATGATAGAAAACATGGTAAAGAATTTTGCCGCCGAAGCAGACAGTCTTGGCTATATACCAGCAGGCAACCGCTCTTACCTGCTGGGCCGCCCGGGGCCGCCTTACTTTGCACTGATGATAGAGCTATTGGCATCGGTAAAAGGTGATAATGCTTACCAAACCTTTTTGCCCCAGCTCGAAAAAGAATATGCTTACTGGATGGAGGGAGCCGCGGCCTGTAAGCCCGGCCAGGCCGCTAAGCGATTGGTGAAGCTGGCAGACGGGACGCTGCTCAACCGCTATTGGGATGATAACAATACGCCGCGTGCCGAACAATACCGCAACGATGTGGAGACGGCGCAAAAGGCCGGCAATAAACCACTGCTCTATCAACAGCTGCGCAGCGCTGCCGCCAGCGGATGGGAACCTTCGGGCCGGTGGCGGGCCGATGAAAAAAATGCCGCTTCCACGATAGCCCTGTCGGTGATCCCTATTGACTTAAACTGCCTGCTGTATAAGCTGGAACAGGTAATTGCCCGCGCCAAACAGGCGCAGGGGCAAGACAGCGCCGCCGCCGCTTTTCATAAAAAAGCCGATCGCCGCGCCTTTGCCATCGATAAGTACTGCTGGAACAAAGCGATTAATTTTTATACCGATTATAATTTCCTGTCGCGCAAGCAGCTCAACCGCATCACGCCCGCCGGCATTTATCCTTTTTGCGTGTACGAAACCAAGCTGGATTATATGAGCCTGCTGGCCCGCCGGGTGGCGACCGTTATCAAAACAAAGCTGCTCAAAAACGGGGGCATACAATCATCGGACCGAAGCACCGGCCTCGACCGGGATGCGCCCTACGGCGTAGCGCCGCTGCAATGGATGGCGGTATATGGGCTGGACCGCTGCGGACAAAAAGAGCTGGCACGCGAAATAGGGCAACGCTGGATTAAATTGAGCACAGACGTTTTCAAACGCAGCGGTAAGCTGCTGGACAAATACAATGTGGCCGATACCGGCGTTGAAACGAATAAGGGAGAAGGTATTTCCAATTACGGGTTCAGCTATACCAACGGCGTACTGCTGCAGCTGCTGGCTATATACGGACTGCCCAAAGGCTAATGGCTATCTCCCTTGTTACCGCACAACCCGCTTGCTGTATACAAGACCGTCTGTATACAGCACCGCCATATAAATACCGGCGGGCAAGCTATTGCTTAGTGTAATTGAAAAAACGTTTTTTCCCGGGGTTGCCTGCAATAGCTTATGCATAACCGTTTCGCCGCGCTGGTTTATTATATAAAACGTTCCATGACCGCTTTCGCTGCTCATAAAGCTCACAATGGCAGACGACCGGATAAGCGTGGGGTATATATCCAGTGCGGGCGTCTTTACCTGCAACAGGTTTCTAAAAGGCAGCACATGGCTGTATGCCGTAGCGCCTGCCAGGTATGTAATCTTTAGCCGGTAAAAAATATCCGCTGATGTGACCGGGTCCGACCAGCTGTCAACACCCGTTTGCTCCTTTACAGCAAATGACCTTGCGGGCGTAAAATGCGTACCATCGGTGCTTCGCTCCAATACAACCGACTGGCGGCCGGTGCTATTACTTAGCTGCCAGGCAAGATCTACCTGGTCTTTTTTGGCTATCCCTTTAAACAACAGCACATCGTTCGCGGCAAGCACGGAATTGGGATAAGTAAACTTCTGGAAGTACAGGCTTTTTTGCCGGGGAAGGTTATCGATGTTTGACTGGTTATTGACGCCGGTACGATAGTTGAAAAAAGTGGCGCCCGCATTGACAGTGGTCACCATTACTGCGGTGGTGCTGGTACTGATGCCACCATACTCCACACCGCCGGTATTAGACGCCGTCATCCAGCCTGCCGGCGTGGCCACCGATAGCTGTCCTCCCAATAAATTATAATCGATGTAGCTGCTGGCGCCCATAGAAATCTGGTCGTATTCATTTAATGCACCGCCCCATAAGGAAGCATTACCGTCGATATCAATGGCTGTGGCGGGAATTTCCGTTTGCAGCATCGGCGTGCTGGTGGCTGTAACAACGAATAAAATATTAAACTGTGCATAGCCGGTTGTTTTGGAAGGCACCAGTACCTCGGGTTGGAAAGCGGCTGAATACCCGGTACCATCATTATCTATTTTTGTAACAGAACAGCCTGCTGTGATAAAAGTAATAGTGACCAGGGCATCGACGCCTGGTTTAACGGCGGTAAACCGGTATACGGCGCCTACCTGCAAATCGGTGCCCGATTGCAGGGCAGCCGCAGTAAACGTGTAATCGGGCGCTGCCAGTACCGTTGCCGGCAGCAAAAAGGAAATAAAAGCAATTAATTGCTTGCTACAGTTCAGGAGGCCAGATTTCATAGATTCCAGATTTTAGCATACGGGACAATAAACACTACTCACCATCTCTATACATCAAAAACATCCAGGGTTTATACATTCAGAAACATGTTACAAAAGTATACTGCCTGTTTTACCCATACAAGCATAACATAGCAGATTACCTGTAAATTACATATTAGTGGTATCCAACCTGCTGCTGTTCAGTCTTTTTGGCGGCGGACTTTTTTTAATTTAATAAATCCGTTTTTTTCTACACCGGCTTACTATACAATTATTATCTAAGGGAAAGCGTTTGCCTTGCGGGTATCGCCCTTTCCGGCGCGTGACAAAGCCTCTTCTGCCCGGCAATGATTTTAACCGGGGCACATATCATAATTTATCATTAATTTTAATATGTATTATCCTCCGTTGCCCGCTTCTGCACCTTCTATTTTTTAACCAAAAAACGATTGTATATGAAAAAGTTCCTGATGGTCGCCACGGCTATTGCCCTGTTTTCTTTTATTTCGGCGCCCGGCACGATTACAAAAGAGGAAAGAAATTTCGCCGCCAAATTTCTACAGCAGTCCCAAAAAGGCGTAATCGACAAGTACAAAGGATTAAGCGAAGCCCAGCTGACCTACAAACCGGCAGCAGATCGCTGGAGTGTGGAAGAATGCCTTAAACACATTGCTGCGACCGAACAGGCATTGTGGCAAATGACGGAAGGCAATATCAAACAAGCCGCCAATCCCGACAAGCGCAGTGAAATAAAATTGACCGATGAGCAGGTGATAAAAATGATTGAAAGCCGGGAAAAGAAAGTCCAGACACAAGACCAGTTTAAACCCGAGAATATCCCGTTTAAAACGGCAGCGGATGCCATTGAAGCTTTTAAAGCCAGCCGGGATAAGCTTATCGCCTACGTTAAATCGACAGACGAAGACTTGCGCAATCATGTAGTAACCATGCCTTTTGGACAGGTGGATACCTACCAGATGATTTTATTTATCGGCGCCCATAGCAACCGGCATACACAACAGATAGCTGAAGTAATGGCCGACCCGGGTTTCCCTAAAAATTAAAACCATCGATACAAGTCCGGGAGCCTGCATACCCTATTGCGGCTCCCGGCTTTATTTATACCAGCCCGTTGAGCTTTGCGTACTGCAGCAGCATGATCGTTTTGCCATCTTTTATTTCACCGGCATCAATCATGCTGAATGCTTTTTGAAAAGGCATTTCCAGCACTTCGATGTTTTCCTGCTCGTGGGCAACGCCGCCGCCCTCGTGTACCTTCATATCTTTGGTATAGGCCGCCACGAAAAAATATAGTATTTCCGTTACCGAGCCGGGCGACATATAGGCTTCGAATATTTTACGCACCGCTGTTATCTTATAGCCGGTTTCTTCTTCCGTTTCGCGCCGGATGCAGTCTTCGGGATTGTCCTTATCGAGCAGGCCGGCGCAGGTTTCGATAAGCATGCCATCGGGATTGCCGTTGATAAAACTGGGCAGCCTGAACTGCCGGGTAAGAATAACATTGCCCGATTCTTTGTTATACAATAAAATAGTGGCGCCATTGCCGCGGTCGTAGGCTTCCCGGGTTTGTGTTTTCCAGGTACCATCTTTTTGCAGGTAGTCGTAGGTTATCTTACGGAGGATATACCAGTTGTCGGACAGGATGTCGGTTTGAAGAATTTTTATCGTTGTATGCATGCGGCAAGTGATTTTGTGTAGCCAAATCTACGCACCTGCGCGCTATAACAGGGCAGGAGCCTGTTAAAGATGTGTTTTAAAAGGATAAGCGTATCTTACATCATAAACCGTCACCCGGTATATTATACCTTTTCCGCATGTTAAAAATAGTAGCCATACAATTAGCTGACAGTATCGATATTAAGCAGTTCCGGACCGCTTTTCCGGTTGAAGTACAGCACGCCGATTCGGAAGAATTGTTTTATTCCATTGCACCGCAAAAGCTGCTCTACGTTTTTAAATACGGCATTGTTTGTTTTCTTGGCTACAACGAGGTGGAAATGCTGGCGTTTGTACAGGTGATATCTCCGTATGCCAAACCCCTGTTTGACCAGCGGCTGAGCGAAGAATTTGATGTAGAAACCGGGGCGCCTGAAAACAAGGCGGGTTATAATAAAATAGAGATCACCCGCACCGATATAGAGCCCCTGCGGCTGATTATGCTGAATGTATCGCAGTCGGTGGCCCTCGATCACTTCAACCAGCAAAGCACCATCCTGCTGGAAGAAACGAATTATTTCACCCAGGTGCTCGAAAAAAAGGGGAGCCTCAACCTGTCGCGCAACAACCTCAAAAAATACATCGGCCGCACCCTTAACCTGAAAAACAGGATTGCCGCCAATCTCTATATTTTCGACTCGCCCGACGAAACCTGGGAAGATGAAAGCCTGAACACGCTGGACATTGAATTAAAAAAGACATTCGACCTGCAGGCGCGGTTCCGCACCATACAGGAAGGGTTGGGCATTGTAAAGGAAAACCTTGAATTGTTTAAAGACCTGTTGCAATACCGCAACAGCACGTCGCTGGAATGGATCATCATCATCCTGATACTCGTGGAAGTAATCAACCTGCTGGTTGAACGGTTTTTTCATTCGTGACTTTTATATGTTTTACCTTCGCGCAAATTTTCCCTTCCATGCAACGCGTCTACATCTATCTACTGGCCCTAAGCTGCGGCCTTGCCGCCTGCTCACCCAATAATGTTAAGGAAGACAACAGCCTCAAAGCCCTTTTCGACAGTGCCGGGGTAACCGGCACCTTTGGCCTGTTTGACAACGGGCAGGGCAGTTTTATCATGTATAACCTGCCCCGGTTTCGCGACAGCGTGTATACCCCCGCCTCTACCTTTAAAATTGTGAATTCGCTTATTGGCATCGAAACCGGCCGGGTAAAAGACGACAGTACGGTGCTGGTATGGGACGGGGCTCATAAAGGCCGCGATGAATGCAACCGCGATATGAGCATGTACCAGGCCTTTCGCCTCTCCTGCCCGCCATGGTACCAGCAGCTGGCGCTCCGCATCGGCAAGGACACCATGCAACACTGGCTCGATACTCTGGGATATGCCGCCAAAAAAGGGCGCTTCGTGATCAATAATAACCTGGACACGTTCTGGCTCAATAACTCGATGAAAATAACCGCCGACGAAGAGCTGGGCCTGGTAAAAAGACTGTATTTTGACCAGCTGCCTTTCCAGAAACGCAGCCAGCAAATTGTACGGCGCATGATGCTCTGGGAGAACAATACCAACTACCAGCTGAGCTATAAAACCGGCTGGGGCAATCTTGAAAATGGCCATGCCCTTGGCTGGATAGTAGGCTGGATAGAAGAAAACAAACATCCTTATTTCTTTGCCCTGCAGCTGGAATCTGCCAATCCTGCCATTGATATGCGGACGGTGCGTATCCACCTGTTGAAAGCCATTCTTGGGCGGCTGGGTTTTATGGAAGGAAAGAAATAAGGCGCAAAAGTGGTAAAGAGTTGATAAATTACCGTTTTGGCATAGTTCTTTCTAATTTCTTGCCATAATTTACAGGCGCTCGTCCCCGGCAGCCACCAGGGGCAGGGCCCGCAAAACATATCGTGAATTTCCGTTTTGAACATATCGAATTTTTACCCGGGCTGGCCCTGCTGCTGGCGCCGGTGCTGCTGTTCCTGGCTGTACTGCGCTGGAAGCGTATGACCCGTGAGAAGATAGGCGAGCCGGCGCTGGTAAACGAACTGGTAAAGAATTATTCCCCCCTCCGTTTTACGATTAAGTTTGTTGTGCTGGCCGTGGCGCTGGGCAGTATCGTGATGGCCGCCGCCAACCTGCAAAGCCAGGGAAAAGCGGAAACCGTTAGCCGCAAAGGCGTGGATGTGATGGTAGCCCTGGACGTGAGCAACAGCATGCTGGCCGAAGATATCAAGCCCAACCGCCTGGAAAGGGCCAAGCAGCTGATCACAAAGCTGGTAGACAATATGGAGAACGACCGTATCGGCATCGTGCTTTTTGCCGGCCGGGCCTATCTGCAGATGCCGCTGACTACCGACCATAGCGCTGCCAAAATGTATGTGCAGACAGCGGGGCCCGATGCCGTGCCCACACAGGGCACCGTTATTGCCGATGCGCTCAAAATATCCAGCGGCGGTTTTAACAGCAAGGAGCGGAAATTCAAAGCCATCATCCTTATCTCCGATGGAGAGGATCACGATCCCGAGGCATTGAAGATGGCGCAGTCGCTGGCGCAGGCAGGGGCCATGATCAATACGGTAGGCATCGGCTCAACGGACGGCGTTCCTATCATAGACCATAACAGCAACCAGGCAAAAAAGGACGCGCAGGGCAATACCATTATCACAAAGCTGAACGAAACCGAGCTGCAACAGCTTTCGCAGGCTACCAACGGTATATATGTGCACCTGGAAGACGTAGATGATGCCACCTCGAAAATCATGGCGCAGCTGGCTACCATACAGCTTAAAGCCACCGGCGACAAATCGTTTGTCAACTATAAAAGTTTTTTCCAATGGTTTCTCGGCGCTGCCTTACTGTTGCTGCTGGCCGAGCTGCTGATTCCCGAACGTAAAAAGGTCATCGCCTGAAAACAAGCTTTATCATACCCGCTCTTTTGCTGCTGGGCGCCGGCGCGCAGGCACAAAAAGCCAATGCCGATATCCGCAAGGGCAACCTGCTGTACAAACAAAAAAATTACGAAGGCTCCAAAGAAGCGTACAGCAAGGCCCTGGCCGAAAATCCCGCCAATCCCACTGCCAATTACAACCTGGGCAATGCCAACTACCGGAGCGACAAGCACGATGATGCCATACAGCTATACGATAATACCATCACCAACAGTACCGACAAACCCATTCGCGAAAAAGCATTCTATAATAAAGGCGTAGCCCTCTCAAAAGAAAAAAAGCTGCCCGAAAGCATCGACGCCTGGAAAGAATCGCTCAAGCTGGACCCCAACGACAACGAGGCGCGGGAGAACCTGCAGAAGGCGCTGATAGAATTAAAAAAACAACAGCAACAGCAGAACAAAGACAAAAAAGAAGATAAGAAGAAAGATCAGCAGAAGCAGAACAAAGAGCAGCAACAACAACAGCAACAACCCCAGAGCAAACTCAATAAGCAACAGGTGGAACAGCTGCTGAAAGCCATGCAGCAAAAGGAAAAAGAAATCCAGCAGAAAATGCAAAAGGGCACCGCCTCGCCCAATAAACCGGAGAAAGACTGGTAACCGCCATCCAACCGGGGTTTCTGCGACGAATATGATTACCCCCGGTGGACTATGGACGTTTTAGCAAAACAAATTTGGCCTTTTTAACAAAGCAGCCAGTGCAAATAGTATCGATATTTGCTCAAATTACATTTTACAGCCGATAGCCAGCCTTCATTTGGAAGCCACCAGCACAACCGGTGGCCTGTCCAAAATGGCATTTCATTTTCTTGTATCACCTAAAACAATGTATGTATGAAACGTTCCGAAATAACCTACCCGGATAATTTCCTGCCTTATATAAAACAGGTGGCGGAAGACGACCTGGGAGAAGCATTCAGCAAACAGGCGCCTGTTATTAAAAATTTCCTCTCTTCCATTTGCGAGGAGACGTCGTACCTCGTTTATGCACCGGGCAAATGGACGGTAAAGGAAGTGCTGCAGCATATTATAGATACCGAACGCATCCTGTGCTACCGGGCCCTGTGCTTTGCCCGCAGGGAAGAAACCTTCCTGCCGGGCTTTGACGGCGATGATTATGTAGCCAGCGCACATGCCAACCAACGCAGCTGGCAAAGCCTGGCGGCGGAATTCCTGGCGGTAAGACAGGCTACCCAGCAGCTGTTTAACAGCTTTACGGGCGACATGCTGTATGCCGGCGGAAGAGCCGGGCAGGACCTGCAAACGGTGGCGGGTATCGGGTTTACTCTACTCGGCCATTTTTACCACCACAAAAAGATCGTGGAGATATTCGGGGAAGTAAGGCAGCTCAATTTAACCGCCTGATAGTTTTGTAAATTTGGGTATGAACCAGGGCATGAACTATTTTTTACACCAGTAAAACAGACAGCAACGGATGAAAGAGCCGGAAGAACCGAAGCGGGCGCCGAAGATGATGTATTCCTGCTACGCGATGCAGAACAGGGAGGGCGAGCAATTTATGCCGGAACATATTTTTGCCTACCTGCTGGCGGGCACGATGGCCATACGCGATGATGAAGGCAGGGAATACCTTTTCAGGGCGGGAGAGTTCGTATTCTATAAAAGAAACCATCTCCTTAAATACGTGAAGCAGCCGCCTGCCGACGGCGGCGATTTCAGGGCCGTATCCATACATCTCGACCAGGAGGCGCTCCGCAGCTATAGCATGCAATACAACTGCAAGGCGGAAAGCTGGCAGGATACGGATGCGGTGCTGCGGCCGAAACACGATACGCTTTGTAAAAATTTTATGGAAGCGCTGGTGCATTATGCGCAAATAAGCCGCCCGGGCAATGAAGACCTGCTTTGCCTGAAACAATCGGAGGCCATCATGCTCCTGCTGCGCGCCAACCCCGAAATGAAAGAGGTGCTGTTTGATTTTAACGAGCCCGGCAAAATAGACCTGGAAGCATTCATGAACAGCAATTTCCACTTCAACGTAGAGCTGAAAAGGTTTGCCTATTTATCGGGCAGAAGCCTGACTACTTTTAAGCGGGATTTTGAAAAAACATTCCATACCACGCCCAGCCGCTGGCTGCAAAAAAGAAGGCTGCAGGAAGCCTATTACCTGCTAAAGGAAAAGGGCAAAAAAAGCTCGGAGGTATACCTCGAAGTGGGGTTTGAAGATCTTTCCCACTTTTCCTTTGCGTTCAAGAAAACCTTTGGCGTGGCGCCTTCGGTCATCTGCACGGTGCCCGATTAAAAAAGTCCCCGTCAGACTCATGGCAAAAGAATAAAGCTTCCCCTCATCGTCGTGGCAGGCGTGGCGCCAAACCGGTATTTGCAGTACCATATATAGGCGCCGGGCGGTTGTTTTACACCATTGAATAGCCCATTCCATCCACGTAACACATCGGTGGTCTTAAACAGTTGCTGTCCCCAGCGGTTGAAGATGGCCATTTCAAAGAACAGCAACCTGCCGTCGGCATGAGGTTTGAAAAAATCGTTGTGCCCATCGGAATTGGGAGTAAAAGCGGACGGGAAATAAAGCTTGTCGCGGCAATCGGTTACCACAACGGTAATCGTATCCGCCACCTCACAGCCAGGCTGTTTTTGAGCAGTGATATAAAAGGACGTGGTGACGCCGGGATAAAACGACAGCATATTATTGGTCAACGAAGCGTAAGCAGGGTACCATGTATATCCTGAAAACCCTTCCGGCAATGTAATCACGGCAGAATCCTTGCTGCACATCTCCAGGTCGGGGCCAAGGTCAAGTTTGAAGCGGGCGTTTTTTACTGTCCAAACGCCGGAATAAATGTTATTGCAGGAGTCGGTAACGGTTACCTGGTAGCTGCCGGTATCCCGAACGGTGTATAAACTATCCGTAGAGCCATCCTGCCATGCATAGGTTTTAAAATGGCTCCCGGCATGCAGGCTGATGCTGGCGCCGGGGCATAAAACAGTATCGCCGCCGATGCCGGGGTCCTGCAGCGGCGCCCGTATGTTTATAAAAAGTGAGTCTTTTAATCCGCAGCCCGCGAGGGTAGCGCGGATATATCCTTTCCAGCCCTTGACGAAATGAACCCTGACAATCGTATCGTTTACCTGCTCAATATGTGAAAAGGCCGTTGTGTCGATACCCCAAATGCTTTTTTTATAGCACTGCGCATTTTTAAACAAGATAAAGGAGGCGGAGGAGTCATCCAGGCAGAAACTGCTGTCGCCTTTTATTTTTATGCTGTCGCAGGTACTTTTTTGCTGGCAGAGCACAGTGGTATTAATGGTAAAACCGCCCGATGCGGGTAGCAGGTCCGTCGATGCCGGCGGCATAGTACCGTTTTTTGCCCAGGGAATATTGATAGGTGTGGCGATAAGCCGGGAGGGAACAAGGAAGGCCGTGTCTTCACCTACGCAGGATTGACCGATGGTATTATCAGCGGAAAGGCTATTAAGCTGGTAATAAGCGCCGTTTGCAAACAGCCCGGTTACCGGGTTGCTTATATCAAATCCCGGCAAGGATATCACAGGGTACGCCGATACATCGTTTGTTATTATTTTTCGTTGTAAGACAGGCGTATAACCAGGGTCAATAACGGCATAGTATGCGGTGCTGCCGTTTGTATTATACGTCATTCCATACATCATATTGCCCGTAGCCTTATCCACCGCCATGTAATCGTTGGTAAGAAAAACCCGCCCGCCACGTTCGCAGGAAAATACCTGGACCTGGTCATCTATGATATGCAGATCAGGATCCAGCTGCACAAAATAGCGGCTTGCTTTGGGGCAATTATTAAATGATATATTGGCGCTAAACACAAGACGGCCATTGGCGGTCGTTGCAAAACTGGCCCCCAGCAATAAAAGCGAATCACAGGCCGGAGCATCATGGTGAAGGGAGTATACTTTATTATCGATTAGTTGTAGAGCGGCATAATCAAATACCAGGGAATAAAAGCCGGTGGAAAATCCCCTGCTGCTATTATAATCAGCATATGTGTTCATCAGGTATATCTTACCGTTAAGCATCCTTACATTGCCGGGGGAAATGACCATCGTAAAAGCCGGATCAAGATAAGCGGCGGTCCGCAAAACATTGCCGCCGCCATCGAGAATGGTTATTTGTATTTGATAGTTATTGGTGGACAACGCAAACAATACTATCTCGCCGTTTTTACCCGGCGTGCAATAGCCGCCGTTCCAGCCAAGACCCGTATATGTTTTTTGCCATAACAGGTTGCCCTGGGCATTTGTCATCAGCAGGCAAATCATCGCCGGCCCCGAATGACCGGGAAGATAGGAAACACTGCCGGAGAGCAACAGGTTACCATTGTTCATTTCCGTGCATTGGATAAACCGGCAGGAATAATCCGTGCCTGTTTGGTTCCAGGCTTTGCTCCATGCCACGGTACCATCGCTTGCTATTTTAAATACAGACAGCGAATCCCCCGCTGCGGTTTGTTTGTTCATAAAATAAGCGGTGCCGTTATCGGCCAGCGACAAAGACAAGGGAAAAGAAAGCGTACCCGTATTTTGAAAAGCGTCCGAATTGTATTGCAGCAGTTTGGTATCGGTAATGCATGACTGTGCCGGGGAACCGGTGGAAAAAAATAAAAAAGCAAACCCTATGCACAAGTGCATGCATAAGGTTTGCCTGGTTAATAAATACAATTTCTTCACCGTCAATATATAACGTTCCGGATACTATTTATTGCATAATGTTGATATTTAAAGCCGCCGGCAAATATAAAACATTAATAAGTTAAGCCGGTCTATGTATTTGCGTTATACATTCCGTTTAAATTTAATACGCTACAGACATCGTGGTAGTGGCCGACCAGGCGCCTACGCAGCAATTGACGCCCGCGTTGGGCAAAGGCCAAACACCACCATAATAGCTGGGCGGGTTATTGTACACAATATTTCTCGACCGCATTGAAATGGAATAAGTAGCGCCAGCGGCAAGATTAAGCTGTACAATAAATACGCCATAGGGGTCCACATAGCCACCCAGGGAACTTCCGCTCAGGTTGGGATAAGGCGCCCAGTTGGAAGGAGGAAAATAATACGTCAGTGTGCCGGCCGGGCTGGCCAACGATCCGCCAAACCAGGCGCCGCCGTTGACAGAAAAATTAATTTCCTGCCAGTTCGGGTATACATATCCTGTACCCGCGCATGAGCCTATAGGGTCTTCTCCCCATACCCGTAACGGCTTGGTATAATTGTTCAGGTAGAAGGGATCTATCCTGGAACATGGCTGCGTGGAAGGATATTGATAGGCCGTTGCCGAATAATTCTGCAGGGCAATCGGGAAAGGTTCGAAATCCGAGCAGTCGGTCATAATCAAAGCGCCCAGCTTGGTGGTGTAGGACGTGTTGAATACGCCCGGTGGCAGCAAGCCCGTGTTGAAAGTAACAGAAAACAGCTCATAGCCAAAATTGGCAGGGTCGGCCCCCATATCCGTTACCGTGGCAGGTGTAACCGACAGGTTGGAGTAGACCAGGGTGTTATTGTTGTCGTATATATAAAACTTTCCTTTCGTTACCTGGCTGGAATTGTATGAGCTGGTAGCGACAATATTGTTGTTGGTGGACACCGTATAATTCCACGACACCTTGTAGCCGGTGGCGCAGTCGGAATATATGCTGTATGAATTCAACAGTACCGTAGGCGAATTGCTGTAATCGCAGGCCGAGATAATAGAAGCGGCGGCATTGGAGCGGCCGGGCCGTCTGGCCAATAGTACTTCTTTGGGCACTTCATTGCCATTTTGATCGGCATAGAAGGCGGTAATCTTCTGATTGACCGGGATGGTTACGGCTCGTCCTTCTTTGGCAATTTTTTCTTTCAGTGCTGTTTTTGCATTGGCCAGCTCGTCGGCCTGGGCGGCCGTCATGCCGGTATCCTGTTTTTTACAGCCGTTCACCAGGAACAGCAGACCGGGAATGAGCAATAGAATAACAATGAACGGGAAAAGGTTTCTGCGTTTCATAAAAATAAGTGTTTAAGGTATGTATTTAATAAAAACAGGGAGAGAGAAAGATGGGAGAAATACGGAAAAGGAGGGCCATGGTTTAAAACCAGGGAAGATAAGGACGGCATGGTAAGGCTTAATTTTGTGTTAGTAATTTCGGCCTTTTCGTTCATACCTGCATAGGAAAAAACCAAAAATAGAGGAAATCATATAGCGATAACCGCTACACGGAGCAACCCGATAATATATTGGTCTATAATAAACACATTTCTATCGGGTTGTTTGCATGAATTCGTCTATCATAGCTATGAGCAGCGAAGGTATTTTGCTACGGGACGGGCAACCTGTATGCCTATGGGGAAGAAAATCCCGTGGGCTCAAAGCCTGATTGACAGCTGTAATTTGCCGCCGAGGCCAACTTCAACGATTTTTTGCAGGGTAGAAATACGTACGTCCTTTACATTGTTTTCTACTTTTGAAATATAGGCTTTGTTGGTGCCACATCTTTCGGCCAGCTCTTCCTGCGTCAGCCCCTTTTCCAGCCGGGCTTCATGTATCATGGCTCCCAGTTTAAATTCCTGGTAACCCTTTTCGAACTTCTCTCTTTTTGAAGCGCCCCTTGTACCATATTTCTCATCAACAAACTGATCAAGGCTTTTTATGTTGCTTTTTTTCTTCACAATATGTTTTTTTAATTTTAATGGCTTTGACTATTTCCTGCTTAGGCGTTTTTTGTGTTTTCTTTTGAAATCCATTGGCAAGGATTACCAGCTTGTTTTCATCAAAAAAACTAAAAACCCGGAAAATATCATTACCACACTGGATACGTATTTCATAAAGCCCATCAGTACCTATTAAATGTTTTAGATAGCTTTCCGGCACGTGCTCTAATTCTTCGATTAATTTAAATGTCCAGAGTATTTTGTCTTTTACTTTCTGGCGTTGGTTTTCAAAGAACAGGGTAAAATAATTCCTGTAAAGAATTACCGACCTGTATTTTTTAGGATCCATCTTCATTACAAATTTACGAAAAGTTGTCCAATTGGACAACTTCTGCTATCAGGAATAAGTGTTTACAGACATATCAGGGCAGTTTATCGAAGAATTAGAAGGTAGCTTACACAATATACCAAATAAATTAGCTAATATAAACTAAATTAATTAGTTATTACCAATCCTTCCCGGAGAAGCTTTTATCTTAACTTATGTGTCCTGGTCCCTCCTGCAATAGCCCATCAAACAATCCCACTGCATGCCTCCGCAGCCAAACCCACGTTTTACAACATTCCGCCCACCGTTGTTTAACGGTAAAAGGCCGGCCATCTGTCCTGTCTTTACGCAATGACCGCTTATCGGGCGGCAATCATTACTTTTGTAAAACAGAAAACCGTGCGGCTTCATGCAATTGTATTGTAACTCACTGACCGACTATAAAAGGCTCTCCACGCTGGAAGTGCGCATCGGCGATCTCCTGCTGGGCAATGGCCATCCCATTCGTATCCAGACCATGACGACCACCGATACCATGGACACGCTCGCCACCGTGGAGCAATCCATCCGCTGTATCGAGGCCGGGGCGGAGCTGGTACGCATTACTGCCCCCAGCAAAAAGGAGGCGGAGAACCTGCTACATATCAAAAACGAGCTGCGCCGCCGGGGCTACCATACCCCGCTGGTGGCCGATATCCATTTCACCCCCAATGCCGCGGAAATAGCGGCCCGCATCGTGGAAAAGGTACGGGTGAACCCCGGTAATTACGTAGATAAAAAGAAGTTTGAACAGATAGAATACACCGATGCCGAATACGCCGAAGAAATAGAGCGCATCCGCGAACGCTTTACCCCCCTGGTGAAAATATGCCGGGAGCATGGTACCGCCATGCGCATCGGCACCAACCACGGCTCGCTGAGCGACCGCATCATGAGCCGATATGGCGATACCGCCAACGGCATGGTGGAAAGCGCCATGGAATTCCTGCGCATCGCCCGCGGTGAAAACTACCATAACATCGTGCTGAGCATGAAGAGCAGCAATCCCCAGGTAATGGTACAGGCCTATCGCCTGCTGGTGCAAACCATGAGCAGCGAGTTCAACGCCTGCTATCCGCTGCACCTGGGCGTAACGGAAGCCGGTGACGGCGAAGACGGCCGCATTAAATCGGCCATCGGCATCGGTACGCTGCTGGAAGACGGTATCGGTGACACCATCCGCGTATCGCTGACGGAAGACCCCGAATTTGAAGTGCCCGTGTGTAAGGACCTGGTGAAGAGGTATAAGGATCGTGAAACGCCAGACGTGAAACGTGAAACGGCTGACGCCTCACGTCTCACGTCTCACGACACCATTCCCGCAATCGACAAGATCCCCTACTCTCCTTTTGAATACAAAAGAAGGGATGCCGCCGAAGCGGATAATATCGGCAAAAAGCACGTACCGGTCGTTGTGGCCGATTATATGCAATCGCTGATGATTACCCACCGTGACCTGGAAGCCATTGGTTATTCTTACCACGAGGACACCGATAAATGGCGCATCAGCGACGGAGCGGCCGACTATATCTATACGGGTAAGAAAATAATTGAATTCGCCCTGCCCGGCACGCTCAAAATCATCTGCGACCACAGCACCTGGCTGACCGCTCCCGATAAGCAAACCTATTTTCCGCTGTTCCAGGGCGCAGACTACCTGCAGCAGCCACAGCGGTCAGGTATGCTCAATTTTATATCGATAGACGCCAACAGCGCCGACGCATATGAATTAACAGAAAAAATTGCGGCCGACGATACAGCCGTTTTGTGCCTGTGGTCTTCTCACCCGCATGCCATGCCTTCGGTAAGAAGGCTGGTGATGGAGCTGATGAGCCGCCAGGTAAACCGCCCCATCATACTGGCTGTGGAAAGCCATGACAGCACGATCGACGAACAGCTCATCCATTTCTCTACCGAAGCGGGCGCCCTGCTGCTCGACGGTATGGGCGATGGTATCTGGCTGATGAACGATCCGAAGCAGCTGCTCAATATAAAAATGAGCGGGCGCACCTATCTTGAAAGCAAAAACAATCACCAGTTCATTAATAATACCTCTTTTTCCATTTTACAGGCTACCCGCACACGGATATCCAAAACGGAATATATTTCGTGTCCCAGCTGTGGCCGCACCCTGTTTGACCTGCAGGAAACAACGGCCAGGATACGCTCGGTGACCAACCACCTTAAAGGGGTAAAGATTGCCATCATGGGCTGTATCGTAAACGGCCCGGGAGAGATGGCCGACGCCGATTTTGGCTATGTAGGCAGCGGGCCAGGAAAGATTACCCTGTATAAAGGAAAAGAGGTGGTGAAAAGAAACGTTGACAGTCATATCGCCGTAGAAGAATTAATAACCCTGCTGAAGGAAAATGAGGCCTGGTCGGAACCCGAAGCCATGACCCCCGCGGGCAGGTAACGGGAAGTGCACATAAACCTTGTACAACAAATTGTTATTGTGAATCGGATTGATCGTTTACATGCTATTCTTACGCATCTTCAAAGTAAGAAAAGGGTTACCGCTGAAGAAATCGCTGACCGTTTCGGGATCAGCCCCCGCACCGTTTACCGTGATATCAAGGCATTGGAAGGTTCCGGCGTTCCCATCATCGGCGAGGCCGGTATCGGCTATTCGGTGATGGAAGGTTACCGGCTGCCGCCGGTGATGTTTAGCCAGGAAGAAGCCAGTGCGCTGCTGCTGGGCTCCAAGCTGGCCGAGCAGTTTACCGACAGCTCCATTCGTCAGCACCTCGGCGCGGCCCTGTTTAAAATAAAGGCGGTACTGCGTTCGTCGGACAAGGAATACGTGGAAAACCTCAGCTCCAATATAGAGATCATGCGCTCGCGGGTACCTACGGAGGAACTGGCGCAGCAGTATATGTCGTCCCTGCAGCGCGCCATTGCGCAAAAGCGGGTGGTGATAATGGAGTATTACGCCCAATACAAGGAAGAGGTCATGCAGCGGTCGATAGAGCCCATCGGGCTGTGTTATTACGGCTCGGCCTGGCATGTCATCGGCTGGTGCCGCCTGCGCAACGACTACCGCGATTTCAGGCTGGGGCGCATCCGCCGGATGTCGCTGAGCGAGGAGCTGTTTAACGCCGGCGCCCACCCCTCCATACAGCAATACATCAAAGAAATGACCCACCGCTCGGAGCTGCTGGAAGTGACGATACGCTTCAGTAAATCGGTGGCCCGCCATATCGGGGAGCATAAATATATCTACGGCTTTGTATCGCAGGAGGATATAGACGAATTTGTGCAAATGAAGTTCGTCACCTCGCAGCTGGAGCTGTTTGGCCGCTGGCTGCTGATGTTTACCAACGCCGTCACCATCGTATCGCCCGATTCGCTGCGGGATACCATGACCCGGCTGGTAACCGACCTGCAGGACCACCACACGATAAATATTCAATAGCTACGCGTGAAATGCCCCCAAGGGGATATAAAATTGCCTGCTCCTTAAAAATATTTTCTCCCCCTGCCAAGATCCTGACATAGGGCTGTCACTACCCGGTTGTTATTTTGAAGTATCAAAAAAACAACCATTATGCTACGTACTATTGACGATTTCCTGAAACTGTGGCACGAAGAAAAAGCCGCCACCCTCAAAGTATTCGGCCAACTTACTGATGACAGCCTGCAGCAGGCATGGCCGGGCGGCCGCAGCCTGCAGAGGCTGGCCAACCATATTATCGATACCCTGTACGAACTGCCCGCGCAGGCTGGTCTGCCGCTGACGCCCATACAGGCGAGATTCAACAATGTAAAAGATATAATAGCTGCTTACGACGACGGCGCCGACCGCGTGGCCGAGGCCGTGAGCGAAAGCTGGCACGATGGCATGCTGGACGACGAAACGCCCATGTATGGCCAGTCGTGGAAAAAAGGTATGTGCCTCTGGGCCCTGGCAGCCCATCAAACCCATCACCGCGGGCAGATGACGGTGCTGATGCGCTTTGCCGGGCTGAAAGTACCGGGCGTATACGGGCCAGCCAAAGAAGAATGGGTGGCGTACAATATGGCGCCGCAGGAATAAAGGAAAAGAATACTCAATATTCAATGCTCAATATTCAACGCTCAATGGGTTGTTGCAGATTGAACATTGAATATTGAGTATTGAATATTTATTTAACACACTATACAACCCATCATTATGAAAAATGATCAACAACCTATTTCCGGCAACAGTAACCAGCTCCTCCGGCAAAAACCCTGTACGGGAAATATTGCCTTTGGTACCGGCGGTGGCGGCGGCTCCATGATAGAATTTGCCTTTGTGATAGCCGCCAGCATGCGCATTATGGCCGACACCGACGAAACTTACCGGCTACCACAGCAACCATCAAATAAAGAAGCGCGACCGGTGGCATGTTTTGCCTGACAGGCCAGGGCGCCCCGAACGCTTTTAACAATAAAATAGGATTATTGCTCTGCATCCCGGCCCTATCCGCAGTTTTACCCTGTATTACCACCTCACTTGCGAATAAAATTCTACCTTGCCTGTCTAAATAACCGGTTTTATGCGATTGAACAGGATCGTCTTTATTTTGCTGCTTCCTTTTGCCCTGGCCTCGTGTATGGACACACGCGAAGAGCTGGAGATAAAAAAAGACGGCAGCGGCACGCTGGTCATGAAAACGGATATGAGCCAGCTGGTGAAGATGATGAAGGGGTTTGTAAACGATTCCGATTTGCAGAAACAAGGCCTGGGCAGGGCTTTCGATACCACCATGCTGATGAAAACTTTTGTGGATACTGCCCGGAACGTGCCGGAAGATAATAAAGCCGCGCTGCGCGATGGAAAGCTGCACCTGAGCCTGAACGTACCGGAGGACATCGGTAAGTTTGATATGGTATTTCCTTTTAGCACGGCCAACAACCTGCCGAAGCTGTATGAAAGCCTTAGTATGAGCACTGGCAGCCTCAAAGGCATGATGGGCAATATTGGCGGCAACCATGAGGGACAGGCGCCCGACGACGATAAGGGGTTACCGCAGATCACTTCCGTATACGATATCACGGTAAAAAAAGGATTGTACAGCCGCAAGGTAAACAAAGCACGATATGAAACGTTTAACCAGGCCATCAAGCTGGACCAGCTGAAGCAAATGAGCAGCATGCTGGGCGCGATGAACTATACCCTGGTGGTAACGCTTCCGCAAACCATCAAAAAGGTAAGCAATGCCAAAGCGGTATTGAGCGCCGACAAAAAAACGGTTACCCTCAGCAC